>Ga0209066_10005428_pt1 | contig 13447 bp, 10 predicted proteins | sample All_14_2_FD_187198 | JGI IMG/M metagenome (GOLD analysis project Ga0209066, IMG submission 187198) | Freshwater microbial communities in response to fracking from Pennsylvania, USA - Allegheny Zone_MetaG_DW_15 (SPAdes) (version 2) ...
TTTTTGTGGCCAGATCGGATTCAATGCCGCGTCAAATGCACTTCAAATGCGCGGCGGCCGCAATGGCGATGCACACTGCGGTCATGTTCAAACAAACCGGTCGTTCCGTGGCCGGCATCGGGAGAAGACCATGAAGATCCTGCTCTGCGGTGCCCGAGGCTTTGTCGGCCGTCACCTGCAGCGCGCCTTGCAGCGCGCGGGCCATCAGGTCGTCGGCGGTGTGTCGTCGGTGCGGGCGGGGGAGTCAGACCGCATCGCCGTGGACTACACCCACGATGTGCATGTGGCCGATTGGCTGCCGCGCGTGCGTGACATGGACGTGGTGATCAATGCGGTCGGCATCCTGCGCAGTACCGGCAGCCGCCCCATCACGGCGGTGCACACCGACACCCCGAAGGCCTTGTTCGATGCCTGCGCCCAGACGGGCGTCCCCCGGGTCATCCAGATTTCCGCCTTGGGCATTGAGCACAGCGACACACAGTATGCGCAAACCAAACTGGCCGCCGAACAGCATCTGCAAGCCCTGGTAGGTGCTGGCCGGCTGTCGGCCACCATCCTGCGGCCCAGCATCGTGTTCGGCAAAGGTGGCGCCAGCAGCGCCCTGTTCGTCAACCTGGCCCGCCTGCCGGTGGCCCTGCTGCCCGGACCGGTGATCGACGCCCAGGTACAGCCCGTGGCGGTCACCGACCTCGCCGACGCGGTGGTGAACCTGTTGAGCACCCATCCCCAGCCGCCGGGTCCGCTGGCGTGCGTGGGGCCGCAAGCGGTGCCATTGGGCGAGTTCATCGCCAGCCTGCGCCAGCAACTGGGGCACCGCCCCGCCAAGGTGCTGAGGCTGCCAGATGCGCTGACCTCGCTGAGCGCCCTCCTCGGCGATCTGGTGTCGGCCAGCCCCTGGAGCAGTGAAGCCGTCGACCTGCTGAAGCAGCCGAACGTGGCCCCGCCAGCGGCCTTCGAGGCCTTGTTGGGACGACCGGGCGTGCACTACGGTCGCCTGCTGGCGGAGAACTGGTCTTGAGCCCACGGCGGCATGGTCCGGCTCACATCTCCTTGCAACGGCGCTCTGACAAGCGGCCATAATGCCCGCTTGCTGACTTGATGGCGCCTGCGGGTGCCGGCCTTGCTGTATGTCCGATTCCGCGACCCAGAGCGGTGGCGCCACCCGTTGGCTGCGCCGTGCCCTGTGGGCTCTGCTTGCTCTGTCCCTGGCGGGCGCACTCACCCTGGGCGCCACGGTCCTTGTGCTCTTGCCTCAGTTGCCCGACACCAGCAGTCTGGCCGATTACAAGCCCAAGCAACCCCTGCGCGTGTACACCGCCGACGGGGTCGAAATCGGCGGCTTCGGCCATGAGAAGCGGGAGTACCTGCGCATTGAGCAGTTCCCCAAGCTGATGCGCGACAGCCTGCTGGCCGTGGAGGATTCGCGCTTTTACGAACACCCGGGCATTGATGTGATCGGTGTGTTGCGGGCCATCGTGGCCAACGCCACCGGGGGCCGCACGCAAGGGGCCTCCACCATCACCCAGCAGGTCGCGCGCACCTTCTTCCTGACGCGCGAGCGCACGCTCTCGCGCAAGCTCAAGGAAGCCTTGCTGTCGCTGCGCATCGAGCAGCAGTTGAGCAAGGACCAGATCCTCGAGCTTTACATGAACCAGATCTACCTGGGTGCGCGCACCTATGGCTTTGCCGAGGCGGCTCGCACCTACTTCGGCAAGCCCATCCAGGAGTTGTCGGTGGCCGAGTGCGCCATGCTGGCCGGTCTGCCGCAGAACCCCGCTTATGCCAACCCGATCAAGAGCCCCAAGCGCGCCAAGGATCGGCAGTTGGTGGTGCTCGCGCGCATGCGTGCCGAGGGCGTGATCGACGACATCGTGTACGCCGCTGCCAAAGGCGAAAAGCTCGACGTTCGCAACCCCGGCGAAGCCGATGTGCATGGCGAATACGTGGCCGAGATGGCACGCGCGCAGGTGTATGCCCAGTATGGCGAATCGACCTACACCAGCGGCATGAAGGTGGTGACCACGCTGCGGGCCGCCGACCAGCAAGCGGGCTGGAAGGCCGTGCGCAAGACGCTGATCGACCGTGAACTGCGTCTGGCCTGGCGCGGCCCGGAAGCCCAAGAGGATCTGCCGGCCGACCTGAGCGATCAGGATCCGGCGGTGGCCCAGTTGCTGGCCGATCATGACGACGACGAAACCCTGCGTGTGGGCATCGTGACCCAGGCCAGCCCCAAGCGCGTGACGGTGGTGCTGGCCTCCGGCGACGTGGTGGTGGTGAGCGGTCGGGGACTGCGTCAGGCGCAGTCCGGGCTGAGCGCCAAGGCCCGCACCCACCAGCGCGTGACGCGCGGCTCGGTGGTGCGTCTGATCCAGCTGGGGCAGGATTGGGTGATCACCCAGTGGCCCCAGGCCGAGGGTGCCCTGGTGGCCATGGACCCGCACGATGGTCGCATTCGCGCCCTGGTGGGTGGGTTCGACTTCCAACGCAATCAGTTCAACCACGTGACCCAGGGCTGGCGTCAGCCCGGCTCGACCTACAAGCCCTTCTTGTACTCGGCCGCGCTCGAGAACGGCGTGATGCCGGAGACCTTGATCAACGACGCCCCCCTGAGCGATGTCGGCAACTGGACGCCAAGCAATGCGGACGGCAGCGCCGAGGGCCCCATGCCCTTGCACACGGCCCTGGCCAAGTCCAAGAACCTGGTCAGCATCCGCCTGGTACAGCTGATGGGGCCGGAGGCGGCGCGGCAGTGGACCGGTCATTTTGGTTTTGACGTGGCCAAGCAGCCCGCCAACCTGACCCTGGCCCTGGGCTCCGGATCGACCACGGTGATGCAGATGGCCGGTGCTTACGCGGTCATCGCCAATGGCGGCCTGTCGGTCAACCCGGTGCTGATTCAGCGCATTCAAGATGGGCAGGGCAAGGTGGTGTTCGAGGCCAAGCTGACGCCTGCCGACGAGTCCCAGCGCGTGGTCCCTGCCCGCAATGCCTTTGTGACGTCCACCCTGCTCAACGAGGTGACACGCAGCGGCACCGCGGCCAAGGCGCAGGCGCAGCTTCGCCGCCCGGACCTGTACGGCAAGACCGGGACCACGAACGATGTGGTCGATGCCTGGTTCGCGGGTTTCCAGCCCAATCTGGTGGCGGTGGTCTGGTTTGGCTATGACACGCCGCGCAGCCTGGGCACCCAAGCTTCAGGCGGCTCGCTGGCCCTGCCTGCCTGGATCCAGTTCATGGGCACAGCCTTGCGAGGGGAGCCGGTGCGCACCCTGAGCCCACCGGAGGGCGTGGTGAGCTTGCCCACGGGCTGGCGTTACAACGAATGGGCCGAGGGTGGCTTCCTGGCCGAACTCGGCTTGGACGACACCCCGATCGACCGCAGCCTGATCCCGACACCGCCGGTTCCTGGCGCTTCCGAGCCTGCCGTGGAGGACATCCTGCGCTCCTTCATCGAGCGGCTGTTCAACTGAGCGGCGGCGCCGCGGGCCTCACTCGGCGTCTGGCGACGTCGGGTCAGCCCACAGTTTCAGCTCCTGCGCGACCAGGTACAGGCGCAGATCGAACTCGTACTGGTGGTAGTGCGGCTCCATGTGCGTGCACAGGCTGTAGAACGCCTTGTTGTGTTCGCGCTCCTTGAGGTGCGCCAGCTCGTGCACGACGATCATGCGCAGGAACTCGGGGGGCGTGTTCTTGAACAGACTGGCCACGCGGATTTCGCGCTTGGCCTTGAGCTTGCCGCCCTGCACGCGCGACACCATGGTGTGCGTGCCCAAGGCATGCGCAATCACCTGGATCTTGCCATCGAACGCGATCTTGCTGAGCGGCTCGCTGCTGCGCAGGCAGCGCTGCTTGTAGTCCATCACGAAGTCGTACAGCGCCTTGTCGGTGCGCACGTCGTGGCGATCCGGGTAGCGCTGGCGCAGCACGTCGGCCAGCTTGCCCTGGTCGACCAAGCGCTGCACCTGGTCCAGCAGGTGCGCGGGGTAGCCGGTGAGAAAACGCAGATGCGGTGGCGTGCTGCGATGATGCGGCACCAGCGGCGTCACCGAGGGCCGGCTTTCAGGGCGCGATCTGTTCGGCATAGTCGTACAGCGCCCCCAGGATGTCCTGGCCACGCTCGTCTTCATCAGACAGGGTTTCGCCCAGCGCATCAATGCGCTCGAAGAAGGCCTGCAGCGACAGGCCGCCGCCCTGCCCTTCGTGCAGACGCGCCACGCGCAGGGCCTGCCAGCGGCCCAGCTCGGCGTCGTTGAGGGTGTCGGGGAAGTTGCGGGCGCGATAGCGAAAGAACAGCTCTTCCAGCCGCTCGTCCGCGAAGGCCGGGTGCTTGTCGGCCAGTTGCTCGCCCGAGAGGGTGCGCAGGCGCTCGAGCACGCGCCGGTCTTCGTTGCCGACAAAGCCACCGTAGAGGTCTTCGTCCACATCGGTGTCGAGCGAGCGATCGGGGCGGGTGAAGACCTCGGCCCAGATGCCGTCCATGCTGGGGCTGTGGGCCGCGGCGACTTCGGCATGGGACAGGGCCGTGGCCAGGTCGATGCCCCACTTCTGGCACAAGGCCGGGCTGAGGATTTTCAGGTTGCCGACCACCATGGGCGACTTGTTGATGTGCACGCTCTTGAGCGGCAGACGCGTCACGCCCTCGGGCAGGTCGGCGGTTTTGGTGAACAGGCGCAGGCGCAGCTCGTCCGCGTTGAGGCCGAAGAGCTCGCGGGGATCGTGCGCCAAGTCCCACACCAGGATCTCGTTCTTGTTGCTGGGGTGCTGGGCCAGCGGCCAGACCAGGGCCATGCAGCCGCGCTCGTGGCTGAACATGCCCGAGATGTGCAGGAAAGGCTTCCAGTTCGCGCGGGGCTGGTCCAGCCCGGCTTCGGCCAGCACGGCGCTCTTCTGGCGCAGCTTCAGACAGAAGTCCCACAGGCGGGGCTGGGCTTGCTTGAGCAAGCGTGCCAGGGCGATGGTGGCGCGCACGTCCGACAGGGCATCGTGGGCGGCCTCGTGGCTCAGGCCATTGGCCTGGGTGAGGTGCTCCAACTTGAAGGAGGGGCGGCCGTCGTCATGCTTGGGCCATTGGATGCCTTCGGGGCGCAAGGCCCAGGTGGTGCGCACCACGTCCAACAAGTCCCAGCGGCCGCAGCCGTTCTGCCATTCGCGGGCATAGGGGTCGATGAGGTTACGCCAGAACAGGTGACGCGTGACCTCGTCGTCAAAGCGGATGGTGTTGTAGCCCACGCCGACGGTGTTCGGCTGGGCCAACTCGTGCTCGATGGCGCTGGCAAAGGCGTGCTCGGGCACGCCCTGCTCCAGGCAGGTCTGCGGCAGGATGCCGGTGAGCAGGCAGGCCTCGGGTTCGGGCAGGTAGTCGGGCGCGGGCGCGCAGTACTGCATCAACGGCTCGCCGATCTCGTTGAGGTCCACATCGGTGCGCACGCCGGCGAACTGCGAGGGGCGGTCGCGACGCGGCACCTTGCCGAAGGTTTCGTAGTCGTGCCAGTAGAAAGTGAAATCGCCGCTCATGACATCGGGCCAGCAGAAAGTCAGAAAAGAAAGCCAGGATGGACAAACGGCCCGCTGGACAACCAGTCGGGCCGCTTGGACGGGAGTATCGGGCAGATCAGCGCTTGCGCACGACCACGCAACCCACCGAGTAACCGGCACCGAAGGAGCAGATCACGCCGACGTCGCCAGACGCCAGATCGCTCTTGTGCAGATGGAAGGCGATGATGGAGCCGGCCGACGAGGTGTTGGCGTACTCGTCCAGGATCAGCGGGGCCACGTCGGGGGTGACTTCGCCGCCGGTCAGGCGCTTGACGATGAGCTGGTTCATCGACAGGTTGGCCTGGTGCAGCCAGTAGCGACGCACGTCGGCGGCGGCCAGACCCAGCTCGGTCAACTCGGACTCGATGTGGGCGGCAGCGATGGGCACCACTTCCTTGAAGACCTTGCGGCCCTCTTGGCGGAAGGTCTTGTCGCGGGCGGTGGGGTCGCTGTCTTCGCTGCGGTTGAGGTAGCCGAAGTTGTTGCGGATGTTGTTGGAGAACTGGGTGGCCAGCTTGGAGCCCAGCACTTCCCACTGCTCGGACGAGGTGGCGGTGTCGGCGCGCTCGACGATGGTGGCCGTGGCCACGTCACCAAAGATGAAGTGGCAGTCGCGGTCTTTCCATTCCTGGTGGCCCGAGGTGATTTCAGGGTTGATCACCAGCACGCACTTGGCCGAGCCCGACTTGATGGCGTTGACCGCCTGCTCCAGACCGAAGGTGGCGGCCGAGCAGGCCACGTTCATATCGTAGCCGTAGCCCTTGGCGCCGATGGCGTTCTGGATTTCGATGGCGATGGCCGGGTAGGCGCGCTGCAGGTTGGAGCACGAGCAGATGACGGCGTCGATGTCGGCGCCAGTCTTGCCGGCGGCGGCCATGGCCTTCTTGGCGGCTTCGACGCCGATTTCAGCCAGGATGGACAGTTCGTCGTCGCCGCGCGGCTGCAGGCGCGGGTACATGCGCGCGGGGTCGAGGATGCCCGACTTTTCCATCACGTAGCGCTGCTTGATGCCCGACGCCTTTTCGATGAACTCGACGCTGGAGTGGGACAGGGCCGTCAGCGTGCCGGCTTCGATCTCGGCGGCGTGCTCGGCGTTGTACCGGTCCACATAGGCGTTGAAGGCCTCGACCAGTTCGGCATTGGTGATGGTGTAAGGCGGCTGGTACAAACCAGTTCCGCTGATGACGACTGCGCTCATGGCACCCCGGGGACTCAAGCCAAAACCCCGGATTTTGCCACCTTTCCCCTGCGGGGCCAATCCATGACACGACTGTCACATGGCCATACAGACGAGATCGTGATGCAACGCAATCAGAACGGCGGTGCGCTGGTCCAGTGCATGCGCTCACCGGACTGGGGGTGGGTCAGGCTCAAGGCCGCCGCGTGCAGCAACAGGCGCGGTGCACGCGCCTGACTGTCCGCATCGCCATAGAAGGGGTCGCCCAGCATGGGGTGGCCCAGCGCCAGCATGTGCACGCGCAGCTGGTGGGAGCGCCCGGTGATGGGGGTCAGGGCCACGCGGGTCTCGCCCTGGTCCAGATCACGGGCCAGCACCTCGTAACGGGTCTGCGAGGGCTTGCCCCGCTCGAAGCAGACCTTCTGACGGGGACGGTTGGGCCAGTCGGCGCTCAGCGGCAGGTCGACCTCGCCCTGGTCCTGCGCCAGCAGGCCTTTGACGACCGCCACGTAGCGCTTGTCCACCTGACGGTCCTGAAACAGCACGCTCAAGGCCCGCTGCATGGCCTCGCCCCGGGCGAACACCAGCAGACCGGAGGTGGCCATGTCCAGGCGGTGCACGGTGAGCGCCTCGGGGAAACGCTGCTGCACGCGGTGCACCATGCAATCCTGGCGGTCGTCGCCACGGCCCGGCACCGACAACAGCCCTTCGGGCTTGTTGACGACCACCAGACTGTCATCCACGTAGACCAGGTCCAGCCCCGCGTCGGCAGGAGGCTGGTAGACCACCTCGCGGCGGATCAGCGACAGATCAGGACGCGGCGTCATGCCTCACCACCTCGTGACTGACCCGCGCGGCATAGCGGCGCGCCAGCACCGCGCAGGCGAACAGCTGCATCTGGTGGTACAGCATGATGGGCAGGATCAATACCCCCATGGCCGCATTGCCGCCAAAGAGCAGCTTGGCCATGGGCATGCCCGAGGCCAGGGTCTTTTTCGAGCCGCAGAACACGGCCACGATCTCATCCTGGGTCTCAAAGCCCAAGGCGCGCGAGACCTGGCGGGTGAACCACAGCATGGGGAACAGAAAAATCGCTGCACCCAGCAGCGCCTGCGCCAGCAACACCGGGCCATGTTTTGACCACAGGCCATCGGCCACCGAGTCGCTGAAAGCGGCCCAGACCATCAGCACGATCACGCCCCGGTCGAAGACATTGGTGTAGCGCTTGATGCGCGCGAAAAACGCGCCCAACCAGGGGCGCAACAGATGACCGATCACGAAGGGCAGCAGCAGCATCTGTGCGACCTTGAGCATGGTCTGGCTGATGTCCATCTCGCTGCCCTGCCCGCTCATGACCAGGCTGACCAGCAAGGGGGTCAGGAACACGCCCAGCAGCGTGGACAAGGTGGCGTTGAGCACGGCGGCGGCCACATGCCCCCGCGCCAGCGCAGTCATCGCCACCGATGAGGACACGGTGGAGGGCAAGACCGCGAGGTAGAAAAAACCCATCAGCAGGTCGTGCGAGATCCAGCGCCCGCCCGCCAAGGCCAGCACGGCCCACCAAAGCGGAAACACGACGTAGGTGCAGACCTGCACGAGCAGGTGCAACCGCCACTTGCTGGCCCCGGACTTGAGGCTGTCGGTGGACAGGCCCATGCCATGCAGGAAAAACAGCAGGAACACGCCGATGTCGGTGACGCGCCCCAGGTGCAAGGGGCCGTCGCTGCGCCCCCAGTCGGGCACGAACGAAGCCAGCAGGACGGCGCCCACCATCGCGATCAGAAACCAGTCTGCCGCACCACCTTGTTTGTTCAACGTCTTCCGCACCCGATTCAATCCTGCACACGTGGCATGGCCACACGACCCGTATTGTCTACCGCTCGGGCTTGCTGTCAGAATGAAGCTCGCTTTGCCCCAGCACATCGACCACGATACGGAGGGACTTCATGGCCACAGACTCTCGCGCGCAGACCTCGCCGCATGCCTTTGCCCACACCCTGAAGTCGTTCCAGACTTCAGCGGGCACTTCGCTGAACTGCTACTCGCTGCCGGCCCTGGCCCAGACCTACCCGGGTATCCGGCGTCTGCCGGTGTCGATCCGCATCGTGCTGGAGTCGGTGCTGCGCAACTGCGATGGCCACAAGGTCACCGCCGAGCATGTCAGGCAACTGGCCCACTGGCAACCCAACGCACCCCGCACGGACGAGATCCCCTTTGTGGTGTCGCGCGTGGTGCTGCAGGACTTCACCGGCGTGCCCTTGCTGGCCGACCTGGCCGCCATGCGCAATGTGGCCGACGCGCTGGGCAAGGAGCCCAAGCGCATCGAGCCGCTGGTGCCGGTGGACCTGGTGGTCGACCACTCGGTGATGATCGACCACTACGGCGACAAGAAGGCGCTGGACCTGAACATGAAGCTGGAGTTCCAGCGCAATGCCGAGCGCTACGAGTTCATGAAATGGGGCATGCAGGCCTTCGACACCTTTGGCGTCGTGCCCCCGGGTTTTGGCATCGTCCACCAGGTGAACCTGGAGTACCTGGCGCGCGGCGTGCACCAGACCGCAGATGGCGTCGCCTACCCCGACACGCTGGTGGGCACCGACAGCCACACCACGATGATCAACGGCATTGGCGTCGTCGGCTGGGGCGTGGGTGGCATTGAGGCCGAGGCCGCCATGCTGGGCCAGCCGGTCTACCTGCTGACGCCCGATGTGGTGGGCATGGAGCTGACCGGTCGCCTGCGTGAGGGCGTGACCGCCACCGACCTGGTGCTGACCGTCACCGAGTTGCTGCGCAAGGCCAAGGTGGTGGGCAAGTTTGTCGAATTCTTCGGCGAAGGCACCCGCTCGCTGAGCGTGCCGGACCGGGCCACCATCGGCAACATGGCGCCCGAGTATGGCGCCACCATGGGCTTCTTCCCTGTCGATGAGAAAACCGTCGAGTATTTCAAGGGAACGGGCCGCACGAAGGCCGAGCGCCAGGCTTTTGAAGCGTATTTCCGGGCCCAGGAGCTGTTCGGCGTGCCAGATGCCGGAGAGATCGACTACTCCAGCGTGGTCAAGCTGGACCTGGGCAGCGTGACGCCCTCGCTGGCCGGCCCCAAGCGCCCGCAGGACCGCGTGGAGCTGGGACAGATGGCCCGCAATTTCGCCGATCTGTTGACCAAGTCGACGGCCGAGAACGGGTTCAACCAGCCGGCTGCGTCACGGACGCGGCGCCACCCCGTGACAGGATCGGGCGCGAACGCGTGTTTGATCCGGCCTCCAATGCCGCAGGGTGCGCCGCGCGATATGGCGGAGATGGTGTCCAACCGCCCCACCATGCGCGCCGCCCCTGAAGACGCCGACATGGCCCCGGCCGATGCCGCCCCGGGCGCGTTGACGCTCGGCCACGGCGACATCCTGATCGCGGCCATCACATCCTGCACCAACACCTCCAACCCCAGCGTTTTGCTGGCGGCCGGGCTGCTGGCCAAGAAGGCCGTCAAGGCCGGTTTGCGCGTCCAGCCGCACATCAAGACCTCGCTGGCCCCAGGCTCGCGCATCGTCACCGAGTACCTGGAGAAGGCCGGGCTGCTGCCCTATCTGGAACAACTCGGCTTTGCGGTGGCCGCCTATGGCTGCACGACCTGCATCGGCAACGCCGGCGACCTGACGCCCGAACTCAACGAGACCATCGTCCAGAACGACTTGGTGTGCGCGGCCGTGCTGTCGGGCAACCGCAATTTCGAGGCGCGCATCCACCCCAATCTGAAGGCCAACTTCCTGGCCAGCCCGCCCCTGGTGGTCGCCTACGCGATTGCCGGCACGGTCACCCGCGACCTGATGACCGAACCCGTCGGTCAGGGCAAGGGCAAAGACGGCAAATTGCGAGACATCTACCTGGGCGACATCTGGCCGAACAGCGACGAGATCTACAAGCTGCTCAAGTACGCCATGGATGGCAAGGCCTACCGCAAGAACTACGAGAAGGTCACGACCAAGCCCGGCAAGCTGTGGAAGCAGACCAAGGGGGTGACCGGTCAGGTCTACACCTGGCCGCAAAGCACCTACATTGCGCGCCCGCCCTTCTTTGACAGCTTCGAACCTCAGCCCCAAGCCGCCGCGCTGGGCGTGAAGCAGGCGCGCATCATGGCGCTGTTCGGTGACTCGATCACCACGGACCACATCTCGCCTGCTGGCTCCATCAAGGCCACCTCACCGGCTGGCGTGTACCTGCAGGCGCAGGGCGTGCAGAAGACGGACTTCAACAGCTACGGCTCACGCCGTGGCAACCACGAGGTGATGATGCGGGGCACGTTTGCCAATGTCCGCATCAAGAACCTGATGATCCCGCCGCTGGCCGATGGCAGCCGCGAAGAAGGCGGCCTGACGCTGTTCCAGCACACCGGTCCGCTGAAGGGGCAGAAACTGCCCATCTACGATGCGGCCATGGCCTATCAGGCTGCTGGCATCCCCACGGTCATCTTTGGCGGTGAGGAATACGGCACTGGCTCCAGCCGCGACTGGGCGGCCAAGGGCACGCAGCTGCTGGGCATCAAAGCGGTGGTGGCGCGCAGTTTCGAGCGCATCCACCGCGCCAACCTGGTCGGCATGGGGGTACTGCCCCTGCAGTTCAAGGGCGATGACAGCTGGCAGTCTCTGGGACTGCAGGGGGACGAGGTGATCAGCATTGACCTCGGCACAGCGATCCAGCCACAGGCGGATGCGAGTTTGATCATTCAGCGCAGCGATGGCCGCAGCGAGACGGTCAGCGTGAAGCTGCGCATCGACACGCCGATTGAGGTGAGCTACTACCAGCACGGCGGCATCCTGCCCTTTGTGCTGAGGCAGTTGCTGGCCTGAACCTCGGCAAGGTCAGGCTGACAGGCGGGCGGCCAGGTCGCTGGCCCGCTTGTCGTCAAAGCCGACCGACACAACCACGCCATCGCGCTCGATCACCGGGCGCTTGATGACACTGGCCTGGCTCAGCATCAAGGCCTTGGCACTGGCGGCATCCACCACGCCTGCCTTCGTCGCCTCGTCCAGCTTGCGCCACGTCGTGCCCTGGCGGTTCACCAGCGGCTCCCAACCCACGGCCGCAATCCAGGCGTCCACGCGCTCAGCGGGCACACCCTGCTTTTTGTAGTCGTGAAACGTGTAGTCCACGCCCTGCGCGGTCAGCCAGGTGCGGGCCTTCTTGACGGTGTCGCAATTGGGGATGCCGTAAACGATGGTGCTCATGGAGTGTCAGTTCAAGCGGGTTGATGCAGCCGCCACTGTGTCACAAGTCGCGCCGGACTTTGCGGCGTGCGCGCCATGCACCTCAGCGCACGGGGGACAAATCCGCCAACTCGGCTGCACTCAACTTGCGGGATCGGAGCACAAAGTGCAGGCCATCGGCGTCTTCCAGCGACATCGTGCCCAGGCTGCCTGAGCGCACATCCAACGTCAATTGCGCGTCCCCCAGGTAGCTCAGCTGCATCCGGCTGGCGTGAAAAGGCACGCCCAGCACCTCGCCCAGTTGCACATCGCCCTCGCTGAGCGACATCTCCCCTCGCTTCAAACACATGGGCGTGCTGCCATCGCAGCAGCCGTGCGAGAGGTAGAACATCACCTCGCCATGCCGCTGGCGCAAACCACGGATCAGCGACGCTGCCACCTCGGTGGCGATCACACGTTCGATCATTTCGCAATCTCTTCCCGAACGAAACCCAATGAAAAGGGGCGGCCAGGCCGCCCCACCTCCAACCAGGGCTCTTGTGGAGCCCTGTTCACGTCAGAAGAAGCCCAGCTTGTTGGGGCTGTAGCTCACCAGCAGATTCTTGGTCTGCTGATAGTGATCGAGCATCATCTTGTGGGTCTCACGACCGATGCCAGATTCCTTGTAACCACCGAAGGTGGCGTGCGCCGGGTAGGCGTGGTAGCAATTGGTCCAGACGCGACCGGCCTGGATGCCACGGCCAAAGCGGTAAGCGCGGCTGCCGTCACGGGTCCACACGCCGGCGCCCAGGCCATAAGGCGTGTCGTTGGCAATGGCCATCGCCTCGGCCTCGTCGCGGAAGGTGGTCACCGCCAGCACCGGGCCAAAAATCTCCTCGCGGAAGATGCGCATCTGGTTGTGGCCCTTGAACAGCGTCGGCTGGATGTAATAGCCCTCGCTCAGCTCACCACCCAGCTGCGCACGGTCGCCGCCGATCAGCACCTGCGCACCCTCTTCCTTGCCCACGGCCATGTAGGACATGATCTTGTCCATCTGCAAGGCAGAGGCCTGCGCGCCCATCATCGTGTCGGTGTCCAGCGGGCTGCCCTGCTTGATGGCCGCCACGCGCTGGATCGCGCGCTCGATGAAGCGATCGTAGATCGATTCCTGGATCAGGGCCCGCGACGGGCAGGTGCACACCTCACCCTGGTTGAAGGCAAACAGCACCATGCCTTCGATGGCCTTGTCGAGGAAAGCGTCGTCCTGCGCCATCACGTCGTCAAAGAAGATGTTGGGGCTCTTGCCACCCAACTCCAGCGTGGCCGGGATCAGGTTGCTGGCGGCCGCCTGGGCAATCACGCGGCCCGTGGCCGTCGAACCGGTGAACGCGATCTTGGCGATGCGCTTGCTGCTGGCCAGCGGCATACCCGCCTCACGGCCCATGCCGTTGACGATGTTGAGCACGCCGGCCGGCAGCAGGTCGGCAATCAGTTCGGCCAGCACCAGGATGCTGACGGGGGTGGACTCCGCGGGCTTGAGCACCACGCAGTTGCCCGC
>Ga0209066_10005431_pt1 | contig 13440 bp, 10 predicted proteins | sample All_14_2_FD_187198 | JGI IMG/M metagenome (GOLD analysis project Ga0209066, IMG submission 187198) | Freshwater microbial communities in response to fracking from Pennsylvania, USA - Allegheny Zone_MetaG_DW_15 (SPAdes) (version 2) ...
CCGGAAATTCAATGCGAATCTCCGGCTTGCCCTGCTGCCCTTTTTTTTATTACTATACATCAGCAATAGCAAAGGAAACGATTTATGAAACGCATTGTGCAGTGCCCGAAATGTGAATCGAAATTAGCTGTCTTCGACCTCGGCAAACCCATCAATCAAAAGTGCCCGAAGTGTGGTAACGCGTTCGTGGTCGATACCGAGCAGAATAAAACGGCACCCTCCGTCGCTCCAGCCGTAGCCGCTGCCGCACCTGCCGCCGCTCCCGCTGTTCCTGCGCCGGCTGTTACGGCGCCTGCGCCCGCCGCTCCCGCTGTTCCTGCGCCGGCTGTTACGGCGCCTGCGCCCGCCGCTCCCGCTGTTCCTGCGCCGGTTGTTACGACGCCTGTGCTCAGCGCTGTCGCAGCACCGGCACCAGCACCCGTTGTTATCGCGCCCGATGCCGCGCCCGTCGCAGCAACACCCCTTCCTGCTGCTTCGGCTGCTGTTGCACCAGCCCCCGCCGTTGCGACACCATCAGCCCCCGCAGCCGCACCCAAAGAGATCGCTCTCAAAAAACCGACGCCCCGGCCTGCCGCATCCAAGCCCGTCACGCCGGACCCGTCTGCCGCACAGGAACCACTCGCACCTCACAGCGGCGTCTCCTTCCTGCATGTCATGGTCATCATCGGGCTGCTGATCCTCACGATCATCCTGCAGGTCATGGGCAAAAAGGCTGCGGAAAAGCATTACGCCGACCTTGCCACGCGCCTGAACCGTGTTGAAGCGAAAATTAAATAGCGGGAACCGTCTGCGGGCAGGCCTCGCGCCTGCCCGTTTTTTTATTAATGGGGAGAACCATGGACACAGTCACCATCGAAGCGAAACTCAAAGAAATGATCGTCGAACGCCTGTTCTTGAGCGTCGCGCCCGCGGATATGGACACCCAGGCATCACTGATCGATGCCTATGGGGTGGACTCCGTTTGCCTTCTCGAACTCGTGGTCGGTCTCGAAGAGGCTTTTGGCATTGTCATCGAGGACGGCGACTTCGACGTGCGCAACTTCATTTCCGTTGCCGCGTTGCGCGACTTCGTTCAAGCGCGGCTTTAGTACGTGAAGAGATCCGCCTGCGCATAACTTTTCCCTGAGGCGGCGTTGAGCGCCTCGAGGACGATCTTGCGGGTGTTGGGCGTCAGCCACCGACCTTTGCATGCCCGTGTCACCATTTTATGTGTCATTTGCACACACGAGGCAGTCACCAAATCATTCGGCTTGAGCCCTGTTTCGGCCATGATGCGGGCAATCGGTTGCTCGCCCAAATTCCGTTCTGTTTCTTCACCCATCGCGCTTCCTTTTGTCTTCCGTCACTTCACGACATGCGCAAGCCAGACGGCAGCCAACTCCGGCCACACGTCGGTCGCCTTGCCTTTTTTACGTAACCCGTACCCATGCCCACCGTTTGGGAACACATGCATCTCGACGGGAACCTTGGCCGCCTTAAGTGCAATGCAGTAGGCCAGACTGCTGTCGACGTGAGGGCTGTCGTCTTCGGCCTGAATCAAAAAGGTCGGCGGCACCTGAGGCGTAACGGGAAGTTCCGGAGCCAGCGTATACCCTTCGCGAAAAAGGTACGCCGGATAGATGACGAGCGAAAAATCCGGCCGGCTTGGCAGGCCATCTGCGCCATCGATGGGCTCGTAAAACCTTCGCCCAAAATCCGTGCTGGTTCGCACCGCAAGATGGGCACCCGCGGAAAAGCCCATGACATCTAACCGCTCGGGGTCAACATTGAAAGACTGGGCCTGGAACCGGATGAGTCCCATCGCCCGCTGGGCATCACAAAATGCCCCATCGCGGTTTCCCGGCACACGGTACTTGAGGATGAATGCCGAAATGCCTTGCCGGTTGAACCATTCCGCCAGTTCCGTGCCTTCGAGATTCCACGCCAGAATCCGATATCCGCCCCCAGGGCAGATCAGCACAGCCGGATTGGGCTTGCCGTTGTCCGGCGCGAGGCTTACGGTAAGGCTGGGCACATTCACATCCGTCAACCGGATGATGTCGTCGGCGGAAGGAGCCACCTTTTCCGGCGCACCACTCGTTGTGAGCGGGACCTTCCCCTCAGGCCAAAGGGGAACCACGCTCTGGCCGGCACACACGGCCGCCGTGAGTCCCATGATCCCCGCCAGACTTGTCATCGTTTTTCGCATCGCGCACCGCCTTGCTGGGCTCACCATCATGTGCCCTTGGCCCGATAAAGCGGACATTCCGCTTCTCTCAAAAAAGGCTGTGCCGCATCTTTTGCGGAGAGCACAGGTTCCTTCATCGGCCAGGTGATCCCCAGCTCCGGATCGTTCCAGCGGATGCCGCGGTCAGCCCGCGGATCGTAGAACTCCGAGCACTTGTATAGGATTTCAGCGCTTTCCGAGACGACGCAGAAACCGTGCGCGAACCCACCCGGAATGAAAAGTTGATGATGGTTGGTTTCCGACAGCACCGCCGCCGACCACTTGCCGAATGTCGGAGACCCCTTACGGATATCGACCGCCACATCGTAGATCTCACCGCGGATGCACGACACCAATTTTGCCTGCGGCTTGTGGACCTGATAATGGAGGCCCCGCAGGACCCCTTTTGAAGAGCAGGAACGGTTATCTTGCACGAAAACCGCCCGAATGCCTCCCTCGATGTATTTGGCGGCATGATAACACTCAACGAAGAAACCGCGCGCGTCACAGAACACTTCGGGCACGCACAGCACCACCTCTTCCAGCTCAGTTGGCTCAAAACGTATCGGCATATCCGTCCTTTCTTCTCCCGATCCCTATGCGCGTCCCCGAACTTCACGGTACCGGCCGATCAGCGCGTTGGTTGAAGCGTCATGGCGCAAAACCGGCGGCTCACTCGCGGTCAGCTCGAGCAGGACTTTAGAGGCCAACACCTTGCCCAGTTCCACGCCCCACTGGTCGAACGAGAAGATGTTCCAGATGATGCCCTGGGTGAAAACCTTGTGCTCGTAAAGCGCGATCAGCGCGCCGAACGTTTCGGGGGTCAGCGCATCCGCAAGCAGCGTGTTCGTCGGATGATTGCCTTCAAACGTCTTGTGGGGCACGAGTGCCGCAGACACACCCTCGTCGCGGCACTGCTCCGCCGTCTTGCCGAACGCCAGCGCTTCCGTCTGCGCGAAAAAGTTCGCCATTAATTTGTCGTGATGGTCCCCGGTCGGATTGTGCGACGTGCAAAAACCGATGAAATCGCACGGGATCATGCGCGTTCCCTGGTGAATGAGCTGGTAAAACGCGTGTTGACCGTTCGTGCCCGGCTCGCCCCAGACGATCGGCCCGGTGGCGTAACCCACGCGCCGACCTTGACGGTCCACCGACTTGCCGTTGCTCTCCATGTCGAGCTGTTGCAGATACGCCGCAAGCCTTGCAAGGTACTGATCATACGGCAGCACCGCATAGCTCTCCGCACCGTACCCGTTGGCGTATAGGATGCCCAGCAGCCCCATTATGACCGGCACGTTGCGGCTGAACGGCGCCGTCGCGAAGTGCCGGTCCATTTTGTAATACCCCTTCAGCATTTTCTGGAAGTTCCGCGGACCGATCGAAAGCATCAGCGGCAATCCGACCGCCGAGGGCAGCGAATAGCGTCCGCCCACCCACTCCCAGAACCCGAACATGTTGGCCGGATCAATCCCGAACGCCGACACCTTCTCCGCGTTGGTCGAAACAGCCACGAAATGCTTTGCTACCGCACTCGGATCGCCGAGTTTTTCAATCAGCCACGCCCGTGCGCTGACCGCGTTCGTCATGGTTTCCTGCGTCGTGAACGTTTTGGAAGCCACAATGAAAAGGGTCTGCTCGGCCTTCACGTCGCGAAGCGTCTCTGCCAGATGCGTGGCATCCACATTCGAGACAAAGTGCATCGCGATGGATCTTTTTGAGAACGGCTTCAGAGCCTGACAGGCCATGGCCGGTCCCAGGTCGGAGCCCCCGATGCCGATATTCACAACATGCTTGATGCGCTTGCCTGTGTGCCCCAGCCACTTGCCTTTGCGCACGCGGTCCGAAAACGCCGCCATCGCATCCAGCACGGCCTTGACATCCGGCATCACATCGTGCCCCTTGACCGAAACCGGCTGGCCTGAGCAGTTTCGCAAGGCCGTATGCAGCACCGCGCGGTTTTCGGTCTCGTTAATCGCCTCTCCCGCAAACATGGCGTCAATCCATTTCCGGAGTTCACTTGCCTCGGCCAACTCGACAAGCCTGCGCATCAACGCGGGCGTAATCCGGTTCTTTGAGTAATCGAGCCTCCACCCGGCGGCTTCTGCTGTGAACCGTCCCGCCCGCGCCGGGTCTTTTGCGAAAAGATCCCGCATGTGTAGCGTCCGGGTCGCCTCGATTTCAGTCTCAACCGCCTTCCATGCACCAACGTTCATGACACACTCCGTTTTTCAGTAAGAAGATTCATCCGTAAAAAGATAATCAGTATACCCGCTGCCGGCGTAGCAGAGAAGCAGAATCAAAGGCGTGGGATTGTTTGCCGAAGGCGTCCGCTCATGCTATTTTAGGAACCATGCAAGGAGAGTGTCATGACCTCAAAAATTTACGTTTCCGCCAATGCCTATCTGATGGACAGCTTCCGTCTTGCCCGACGGATACTCGATTCGGGGTGGCAGCCTGAAGACCTGATCGCCCTCTGGCGCGGGGGTGCGCCTGTCGGCGTGGCCGTTCACGAGTTCTTCCATTACCATGGATTGCGCCCTCGCCATCATGTGCTCAAATGTCAATCCTATACCGGCATCCAGACACGCGAACGCGAGGTTGTCTTCGAAAACGCCGACGCTATTTTCAATTCGGTCGTGCCCGGCTCGCGTGTTTTGGTCATCGATGATGTCTTCGATACGGGAAACACCGCCCGCGCGGTTTTAAACCGCTTGGTCCAGCATCATGCCGATGTCCGACTCGCCACGGTGTACTGGAAGCCCAATCAGAATCAAACCGATCAGAAGCCTGACTTCTACCTGCGCGAAACCGACGACTGGATCGTTTTCCCGCATGAACTCGACGGACTTGCCCCAGAAGAAGTGCGCCTGAAAGATCCCGCGCTCTATGCCTTACTCACTCCGGCCCGGCGCTGCGCTGTCGAGGGCCAGCCACCCCGAACCGGTTAATCCTTCCGCCGGAACTCCCGCATGGTCGTTCCGAAATGCCGCTTGAACATGCGCCGCAGATGGTCGTCCGTTTGGTACCCGCACCGGTCGGTGATCTCCCGAATCGGGAAATCGGTCTCGGTCACCAGCCGTCTGACCCGGTCGAGGCGAACGGTCTGTATTGCGTCCAAAATCGAGTGTCCGCAGGTCTTCCTGAAGCGCAGTTCGGCCAAACGGCGCGAAACGTTCAGGTAGTCGACAACACCCTCAACGCCGATCCCCTCGCAGGCATTGAGGCGGATGAATTCGAGCGCTCGGGCGACAAGCCGGTCCTGCACGGGCTGAACGGCATGCGTCGACTGGCGCTCCGCGATCCGCTTGACCCCGTAGGTCAACACCCGCTTGCGCTTCCTTCTGCCGCGCATCTGCTCGTCAAGAAGTTGCGCGGCCATGAACCCGCACGCCCCCATGTCGCAGCCGATGCTGGACAGGGTCGGGAAACTCCCGAGACAGAGTTGCTCGTCGTTGTCCACCCCCAAAATGGCGACCTCCTCGGGCACTTTGATGCCGTGGATCAGGCAGGTGTCGAGCACCTGCCGCGCGCGGATATCCATCGCGGCAAACAGGGCCACCGGTTTGGGCAGGGAGGCCAGCCACCTGCTGAGTTTGGCCTGCTCGACAGCCCAGTCGCTGATTTCCGGCTCGGTCAGAGGCGCATAGGTTTGGCAGGCGAAGCCCGCCTCGCGCAACTGGTCAGAGAATCCCTGCCCACGGCCGCGTGACCAGGGCCGGTCCAACACCTCCCCGACAAAGGCGAACTGCTTAAATCCCTGTCTCAAGAAATACTCTGCCGCCGCCTCACCCACACGAACGGCTTCGTTCTGAACATACGAACACCGGGAAAAAGCGGAAGCCGTATCCAAATGCCGCGGCAACGGATCGATCAGCACACGCGGCACCTTTGTCCGGGCAAGCGTCTGTTCCATGTCGAGCATCGACTGCCCCACAATCACCCCGTTGGCACGCCACGCCTCGAAGTGCGCAAGGCGCTGCTCGCCCACACGGTTTTGGATGATGTGCAGATGCCATGGCCCGTAAAAGCGGACATACTTGAGTATCCCGTCCAGCTTTTCCCGGTCCGGCTGCACGCAGGTCTCCAGAATCACGACCACCCTCGGCGCTGCGGTGAACATTTTCGCCATGCCGGTCTTACCTCCTTCACAAAGAAAGTATGCGCGAACGGCCCGGTGTCGCGCAAGCGTGTTTTGCGCAAAATGCCGGATCATTTTGTGCGCAAACAGCGGTGTTCTTTCCACGCCCGGGCATGTACACTAAGTCATGGATAGGGAACGTTTGATTCCCGGTTTCTGCCAGTGAAGGAATAACCATGACCCGTTGCCCACACCCATCTGCCATGCTGCGTCTCCTGCTGCTCTGTGGAGCCGCCGGAGTCGCCTCTGCCCGCGACATCGTGCTGGCCCGCACCGGACAGCCCGCCGACTATACCATCGTGTGTCCGGATCAAGCCTCCCCTTCCCAGCGTTATGCGGCAGAAGAACTGCAATCGTTCGTGGAGCGGATGACAGGCGTCCGGCTGCCGATCACGACCGACGATCAGCCTTTGCCGCCGAAAGCCATCCTGCTCGGCGCCACGCGCCACACCGCCGCCGTGCTGGGCGCGATGCCCGCACTGGACGGCCTCGGCACGGACGGGTTCCTGTTGAGAACCGTCCCCCCGCATCTCGTCATCGCGGGCGGCCCGGTGCGCGGCACGCTCTACGGGGTCTATGAACTGCTCGAACGCCACGGCGGTTGCCGCTGGTACACTGCAGACTACAGCGTCATCCCGAAACGCGACGCCTTCGTCCTCCCCGCGCTCGACGAGCGTCAAACCCCCGCCTTCGCGATCCGCGAGGACCGCTGGACCGATATGATCCCCGGCGACGTCGCGGCCCGCAACCGCTGCAACGGCCACGACATGCTGCTCGAAGAAAAACACGGCGGCAAAGTGCGCTTCGGCGCCGGCCTGGTCACCCACACCTTTTACTCGCTCATGCCGCCCCGTGAGTTCTTCGCGGAGCACCCGGAATACTACAGTCTGATCCACGGCAAACGCCGCGCGGAGAACGCCCAGCTCTGCCTGACGAATCCCGATGTCCTGAAGATCACCGTCGCACGCCTGATCGAGCGCATCCGCAAGGACCCCGGCGCGCAGATCTACAGCGTCAGCCAGGAGGACAATCAGGCGTATTGCCGCTGCGCCGCCTGCGAGGCGATCAACCAACGCGAAGGTACCCCGGCCGGCTCCCTCATCGCGTTTCTCAACCAAGTCGCCGAAGCGGTGGAAAAGGTCTATCCGGAGGTGATGATCGACACCCTCGCCTACCAGTACACCCGAACGCCGCCTAAAACGCTCAAACTGCGAAAAAACATCCTGATCCGCCTCTGTACCATCGAGTTCGACTTCTCCCTGCCGGTTGACCGGAGCACCAAGGACTCGAACAAGCGTTTCATCGAGGAAATCCGCGGCTGGCAGGCGCTCACCGACAATCTCTACATCTGGGACTATGTCACCAATTTCGGCAGCTATGTGGGGGTCTACCCCAACTTCGGTGCCCTGCAGGGCAACCTCCGCTTCTACCGCGACCACGGCGCGGTCGCCGTCAAACAGCAAGGCGCGCGGCCCGGCAAGCACGCGGACTTCGCCGAACTGAAGGCGTGGGTCATCGCCAAATTGCTCTGGAATCCCGACCAGCCGCTCGAACCGCTGGTCACCGATTTCCTGGAGGGGTACTACGGCGCGGCCGCGCCCCATGTCCGCGCCTACCTCGACGCCACGACCCGTCTGGTCGCCGGCCCGGATGTGCATATCGGCTGTTTCAACAAACCCGAGACGTATCCCTGGCTGACGGATGACGTGCTGGCCGGCTTCGCCGACACCTTCCGCCAGGCGGAGCAGGCCGTGCGCAATGATCCGCCGCGCCTGCACCACGTCCGGATGCTGGGTCTCGGAGTCCTCTATACGCAGCTCCGCCGTATCCCACTGCCCACCGCACCGCAAATCACCTGGGCCGCCGACGGCGCGCGCCTGAACAACATCCCGCCCGCCACCGAAGCGCTTGCCCGCGAGGTGGTCGCCCGCCTCGACGAGGAGCCGGGCATCCTGCTCCTGCAAAATGGCCTGGCGCATCATGTGATTCAGGCGCAATACCGGGCACTGGCCGGCCGCGTGCCTCACCACACGTTTGGCAACGACGCCATCACCGCCTCGCTGATTGAACCGGAGAACGCCAAGCTGGGCTGGCTCGCGAAAACCGGCGACCCCGCGTTTAACTACCTTTCCCCGGATCAGGACTGGGGCGTGCAGATCCAGCCCGACTTGACGGAGAGGACGCCGGCCGATCTTTTCGGAATGGTTTACAAAAAAGCGAAGTCTTCTCAGGACGCCCCGGTGTTCGCCCTCTCCCGGCTCGGCGCGCTCTCCAGCGCGCATCAGCTCAAAACGGAAGGCTCCCGCCTGTTGCTCTCCGCGCGGTTCCGCAACACGCAGCAGACCCTGCCGCAGGAAATCGAGCCGATGATCCGCGCCGCGCTCAACCTCGGCCAGCACGGCCGCTTCTGCTGGCGCACAACGCCCGGCGCACCCTGGCGCACACAGACCGAATTGCGCGAACCCGTTGTCACGCTCTCCGCGGCCGAACGCGGGGCCGGCCGGGTCGAGATCGCCTCGCCTGTCACGCGCCGCATGCTGCGCCTGATCTTCGACCCCGCCCGCGCTGCGGCCGTCACCCTGCGCCTGCACCAGGCCGGGACGGAAAGCGTCCGCGTCCAGATCACGGAGAAGCCCGAAACGCTCGCCCCCGGTGCGGAACGGGTCTGTCCCCTCACGCTGGAGATCGCGGACCCGCCCCCAAACCTGCCGGACAGCCTCGCAGCCGCTTTTGTCACGCCGCCCGCCGGCCAGCCGCCGCACATCGTCTGGCAGGGCCAGCCCGCGGCGCGGATCGCGCTGCCCGTCCGTGCCACGCCAGTCGAGCGCAGTGCCGCGCGTGAACTGGCGCTGCATCTCGAAGCCGTCTGCGGCGCCGCCTTTGAAATCATCGCCGAGGACGCACCCAAAAGCGGACCCCGCCTGCTGGTCGGCGACACCGCCGCGGCCCGCCGCCTGATCCCCGGCTTCGACCCGGCCTCCCTCGTCGTTGACGGCATCCTTCTCAAGACTGTAGGGGATGACCTGATCCTCGCCGGTCACCCGCAACGTGGCACGCTCTACGCCGTCCACACCTTTCTGGAAGATTCCGTCGGCGTGCGCTGGTGGACCTCGGACGAAACCTTCCTCCCGCAACGCGCCACCTTGCAGCTGCCCACGCTCGACCTCCGTTACGCGCCCAAACTGAAGTTCCGCGAAACCTACTACCTGGATTCGTTCAACGCCCGTTTCAAGGTGCGCATGAAGGGCAACTTCAGCTCGCGCACACGCTTCATGCTCGACCCGCTCGAGATGATTCCCGAGGCCTATGGCGGCAACCACCGGCTGATCCACTTCACAGGGCGCAACTCCGCCTACCACTCGTTCTACGAGCTGCTGCCGCCCGCCAAGTATTTCCAGACCCACCCGGAGTGGTACAGCGAGATCAGCGGCAAACGAACGCACACACACGCCCAGCTCTGCCTGACGAACGAGGAGATGCGCCGCGAACTCACCCGCAACGCGCTGGACCTCCTGCGCGCCGACCCCGGCGCAGACTTTATTCAGATCAGCCAGAACGACGGCGGCGGCCGCTGTACCTGCGCGCGCTGTCTCGCGGTCGAAACAGAGGAGGGCGGCGAAGGCACCGCCTCCGGACCGCTGCTCCGGTTCGTCAATCAGGTTGCGGCGGAGATCGAGAAAGAGTTCCCAAACGTCTGGATCGACACCTTCGCCTACCAGTACACGCGCAAAGCCCCGGCGAAAACCCGGCCGCGCCGGAATGTGTTGGTGCGTCTCTGCGACATCGAATGCTCGTTCCTCCACCCCGTCGAGGGCACGCCGCAGAACGCCAAATTCCTGACCGACCTCGCCGCGTGGAGCCGCATCGCGCCGGGCAACCTCTTCCTCTGGGATTACGTCACCAGCTTCAGCTCCTACATCCTGCCCCACCCCAACCTGCGCGTTCTGGCCCCGAATGTCCGAACGTTCGTGAAACACGGCGCAATCGGCCTCTTCGAACAGGGCGACGCGCTCTGCCGCGCGGGCGATTTCGTGCGTTTGCGCCAGTGGGTGCTCGCGCACCTCCTCTGGAACCCCGACCTCGACGCGAACGCCCTGACCGACACTTTTCTCGCCGGATATTACGGACCGCACACCGGCGCGGCCTTGCGCCGGTACCTCGATTTTCTCCACGACCGCGCGGAGCGCGCCGATGTCTACCTCGGCTGCTATCAGAACAACGTCACCCACTGGCTCGATGCCGAAGGCATCCTCGAAGCGCTCCGTCTCATGGATGCGGCCCTGGCCGAGGCCGAGGCCGAAGAGCGGGCCGATCCGTCCGGACGAAAAGGCCTGACCGACAAGGTCCGCCGCGAAAAACTCTCCATCGATCACGTCCTGCTCCTGAACCGCCCCCTGCTGCAACGCCATGCCAAGGCCGCCGGCAAGCCCCTTCCCGCCGCCGCGGACCCGCTGGCCGCGGCTGAAGCCTGGATCGCCGCCTGCGAACGTTTCGGCGTCAAGGCGCATCGCGAAACCACCACGGCCGACACCTTCACCGACTACAAGCGGAGCTTGCTGACACGCGCCCGCATGGCTTCGCAAAAGGTCAGCCCGCCCCCCTGTTGCGCAACCCTGCCGCCCGCCTCCTGGCACGATGTGCAGGAGTTCGAGTTCGACCAGCGGCCCGCGGGCCAGATTGCCCTGGTGGCGGACGAGGCGGCTTCCAACAAGATGGCCGCGCAAATGCCCGGCAGCCACAAGATCTGGGCCGTTCAGTTCCCGCTGCCTTCCTTCATGCCCCTGTCCGGCGCGGCGGGCGGCACATCGCGCTGCACGCTGCACGTCTACGCGCGCGCCGACGCGACCGCGACCGCGGGCAACGGGCTCGCCCTCGGCGTCTATGACTTCACCGCGCGCAAAACCGTGATTCAAAAATGGATCCCGCTGTCCGAACTCACCGGCCCCGGCTACAAGCTGTTCAAACTCGGTCCCCTGCCGGTCACGAAGGGCTGCAAATTCTGGGCCAACCCTCCGGAACGGCCGGGTGAGGTCCAGCACGTATATGTCGACCGCGTCGTGGTCGTGACTGAATGAATGCGCATACAGGTTGACGCGGAGCAACACTACGCATGGGTAAAGGAGTCATCATGAAAAAAATGGTGTTCATCGCAACCGCAGGACTCGGCGCCTGCCTGCTGCAAGCCGCCCCCTGGTTTCCCGCCCAGCCGTCTCCGGACGAAGCGGCCATCGCCTGCATCAACGCTTACGCCACAAGCGGATCCGACGTGGGCATCTCGGCAACCTTCGCCAGTAACACGGCCGAGGTGGTGATCGGCTCAGCCGTCAGTGACCGGCACACCTTCCTTCGCGCCGTGGACCTCAGCGGCCGCACCGGCACGGGAACCGGCGCCTCCGACGGCTCGGCCTTCCAGTCAGCAGGCGCGGATGATGTCGCGACCGGCGCCGCCATCCTTTTGAAGCGGCTGAGCGGCGGCGTGTACGGGGCGGGCGTCACCAACGCCTTCGGCCTGCTCGCCTGGTCGGACAGCGCGTACGCCGACAATCCGGCTACCATCCGGATCGATCACCTCACGGGAACGGTGAGCGCCAACGTCCACCCCGACGGCACGGCCGCGGCCCTGTACGCGCGCACTTCCCTGAGTCTCAATCTCACGCCCGGCGCGCTGCTCTTCGGCGGCAGCTACGGATGGGACCACGGGGATCAGACCCTGACCAACGCCCAGGCCGAACTGGTCGGCCTGCTCGTCAAAGTCAAGGCTGGCACCGCAACCGCGGCGGAAAGCAACACGCTGGAATCGGCCGCGTCCGGGTATGCGGTCCTCGGCGGCGAGGGGGAGGACCTTCTCCGATTCGGTGGACCGGTCACCCTCTTCGGCCAGGTCGATCTGGGCGACGGCGCGGATGTGGTCTCGCTCTGCGACCTGCCCTCCAACACGGTTGTGCGCCTGCCCGCGATCGCGAACGCGGAACTGCTGCTGATCACCAACTCCCCGATCTTCTCGGTTTCCAATATCGGCGGGCCGACGGAAACCGCCATTGCCGGCGACTCGTTCTGCACGCTCTCCGATGCGGCCTGTACGCTCGACTCCCTCTCAGGTACCGGCACGCTGGCGACGGAAGGCGTTTTATGGATCACCAACCTGCTGAGCGTCAGCGGGGCGCTCTCGGCTCCGACCGGCTCAGCGCTCAAGATCATGGGGAACCTGGGGCTCGCCGACGGGCTCGCCTATTCCCTCCGCGCCTGCGCAACCGCAGGCGGATGGACCAACGACCGCGTCACCGTGACCGGAACCGTGACCGTCGGAGGCGGCTGCACCGTGAATCTCGGCTGCGCGCCCGCCGATCCGATTCCGGAAAAAGAGCGCCGGATCATCATGACCGCCGCGGGCGGCGTTATCAACCCCGCCAAACTCGCCTCGTGGACCCTGGCCGGCACGGGCCGGGATGAGGACTCCAGCCTGATCCGCCGCATCGCTACGGACGGATATGTGATTTACGCGTCGGTCTCAAAAGGCGGCACGCTCCTGATGATGCGTTAACGATTCTTCTGGAGGAATAACCCGTGAAAACCCTTTTTAAATCTCTCTCGATCTTTTCGATGACCGTCTGCCTGGCCGGAGCCGCGCGCGCGCAGCAGATCCTCACCACGGTCCGGAACGTCACCGTCACCGCGCCGACCATCACCTGGACCACCCAGCCCGACGGCGTGTATTCGCTGCTCGCTTCGGATGCCGAGGGCGGCCCGTTCGACACCGTCCTGATCGCCGCCAAGCAGACCGTCGAAACCAGCATCACCTATGTGGACCGGCGCTGGGCGCCGGCAGGCACGCGCCGCTACTACCGGGTGGAGGAAAACACACCGGGATACGCGACCTACATGATCGTCGACCTCTCCGGAGGCCCCGAAGCGGAGGCCTACCCCGTCTCCTACACCAATGACGTACCGGACCTGCTCGCGGACGAGACATACAAAACCAACAAAATGGTCTTCCGCCTGATTCCCGGCGGCGGCAACATCACCGGCTTTCCCGCGGATGCGCCGCGAAGCCAATTCACTTCCTACATCCCGCTGGGCATCATGACCCTGACCCGGC
>Ga0209066_10005432_pt1 | contig 13439 bp, 10 predicted proteins | sample All_14_2_FD_187198 | JGI IMG/M metagenome (GOLD analysis project Ga0209066, IMG submission 187198) | Freshwater microbial communities in response to fracking from Pennsylvania, USA - Allegheny Zone_MetaG_DW_15 (SPAdes) (version 2) ...
CCCTTCAAACTCTTCAAACCCTTCAACCGAGCGTAGCGAGCTCAGTGAAGCTAAATCTTTCACCTTTATTTAAAAATAATCTGTTGCTTTTCATTGTCAATCGTAAAGTTGCCAAATTTCTTCAGCACCTTTTCGTTCATCAGCACGGCTTCTTTTTGTTTCTGTAAAACTGTAGCTTCAAGTTCAAATGCCGATTTAGTAGCAATATTAATTTCTCCTACAATTAAAATTGACTTATCGGCTACCGAATTGCTTCCAAGGATTTTTTCAGCGTCTCCGTCAAAATCGGTTTTTCCTATCGCTCCTGATTTCAGTAATTTGAGTGTTTCATCAACCGAGAAACTCAGCCCGGAACTATTTTCACCTAATGTTATAAGGGTGGTATAACCATTTACTACACCGCTGAAAGTAATTGTATTATCAGCATTTTTGGTGAATGGTACCACATTATCTTCAGGATTGATCTGAATGCTCACTTTTTGAGTCTGGCTGCTAATTGCAACATTTTGGGTTTTGGGAACAAAGTCCTTGCTTATAATCCGGAATTCCGAGCGGCGGTTTAATGCGTATGCAGCTTCCTGGGCCGGTTTTGTTGGGAGCGAGTCAATAAAACTCTGCGAGAGTAAAGTGCCTGATTTAAATGAGAAACCATCTTTAACCACATCTTTGGCTAATCGTCTTGAAACACGCTCCCCATACCCTTTTGCAACAAGGCGGTCAGGGTCAATTCCGCGGTCAATCAGGTAGTTAACAACTGATTCAGCACGTTTTTGCGACAATACATCATTGCTTTCGTCACTGCCGCGCGAGTCGGTATGTGATGCTAACTCAATGATAATTGTTTCGTTTTCGTCGAGTGTTTTAATAAGTCCCTGCAACGAATCCTGGTATTGTGGTTTCAGATCCCATTTAGCAAGATCGTAAAGAATGTCGGGTAGTACAATTGGTTTGTCGGGAATAGGTTGCAACCTGAAATCGATTACAAAATCCTTGCTGCTTTCCAGTCCTACTGTAGTTTCTTTTGCTTTTTTGTTGAAATAGTTGTCCTTCAGGCAGATAAGTTCGTAGGTGGTGTTAGCTTTCACCTGAACTTTATTGAAACTGTAACGGCCCTGGGCATCGGTTCTTGATTCAACGGAAGTGCCGTTCGAACCGGTCATTTTTACTACAGCGCCTGGTATAAACTGCAATGTGTTTTCATCTTTAACCACACCCGAAAGTGTAAAAATAACCGGTGGGTTCACGAAAGAATAAAGATCGTCGCTGCCACGTCCACCTTTGCGGTTTGTGGAGAAAAATCCCTTGTCCTCTTCAGGATTAAAAACGATGCCAAAATCATCACCTGGCGAATTGATGGGAACCTGCATATTAACAGGTTTTGTCCATTCGCCATTCGAAAACGTGGAACGGAAAATATCAAGTCCGCCCATGCCGGGGTGACCGTTGGATGCAAAATAAATCGAAGTATCGTTTCGCATAAACGGAAACATTTCGTCGCCTGGCGTATTGATTACCGAACCAAGATTTACAGCTCGGCCAAACGCATCGTTGGGCCCTTTTCTTGATGACATCCAGATGTCTTTTCCACCTTTTCCGTTAGGTAAATCGCTCGAAAACAGCAATGTAAGTTCATCGGGACTTATCGAAGGATTTCCGAAAACAGTAGTACTGTCACCACCTAGTTCCAGGGCTTTTGGTTCGCCCCAGTTACGCCCCGCCCTGCGCGAAACCATAATTTTACAGCCCTGTAACGTTCCTTTATCATTGGAGCAACGGGTAAAATACATTTGGGTGAATTTGCTGTTCACAGCCGGATTGCCTTCGTTGGCCTCGGTATTCACAACATTTCCGGTTTCGAGTTGAACTGGTGTTGACCACTGGCCTTTCGGATCAAGTTTCGAGATAAAGAGATCGCTGAAATTATAGCCGGTCCAGTTGTCCATATCCTTGCCGGTAGCGGCATCGCGTGTTGATGTAAAAATAATAGTGTTGTATAATTTATCAGCATAGGTAGCTGAAAAGTCCGATTCTTTTGAATTAAGGATCTTTACAGGGGCAATTTTGTATTTGGTGGGGCTTTCAATCCATTCGCGGGCGAGGGTACACGAAAGCGAGCCGTTCGGTCCACGGGGATCTTCGGGTGCTAATTCAGTATATTTATCGAAATACGTTTTGGCTTCATCATACTTTTCGTTCGATTTCATGGCCTGGGCGAGATACAGAAAAACAAGAGGGTTGCTTTCGGCATATTTGGTTTTGGCCAGCCTTTTATAGGCAGGTTCTGCTTTTTTAGTGTTGTTGGTAATGCGGTAGCACTCAGCCATCTGGAACGAAATCTTTTCCTTGTCGGGTTTGGCCTTGGCTTTCGATAGTGCTTTTTTGTACTTCGAAAGAGCTGCGTTGTATTGCATGTTGTTAAATGCGTCGTCGGCAGCTCGCCATGCACGGTTGTTTTGGGCAAAAACCGGGAAAGCGGCAAAGCTGAAAATGATGGTGATAATCAGGATACGTATTCTCATATTTTATGCTATGGGCTGAACTATACTATTTTTATCTGCGCTATCGATCTGATTTGTGTAAGGGAATATCCTTCAACAGGTAGGTTTACTCTTTTGCCGGAAAATATTCCCGAAACGTATATCGTATAATTTGAAACGGTTATGAATCTATTTTATTATTCTGCAGCTGCAGGTCTGGGATTTTCAGTTTTAACGGCATCCATCGAAATATTACTTTCATCAGGAACTGCCGAAGAAGCAGCAGGTGCAGGATTTTGTTTTTCAGGTTCGGTTTCAACAGATAAATCACTGACAATCTGTTTTTTTGTGCGTGTAATTTCGCGGCTCACGCTCTCTACCTGATCATTGGCTTTTTTTTGAACGGCATTAATTTCGTGTTCAAAAACTGCAGTTTCTTTTTTAAACTCACGGGTAAGATCGTTCGATGCTTTTTTTAACTGGTTCATGAAACGGCCTGCTTTCCGCGCCATTTCGGGCATTTTGTCGGGTCCGAATACCAGGAATACCACCAGCATGATAACCAGCAATTCGCCACCGCTAATATCAAGAAATAAAAGTACCGGTAATCCTGACATGGTTTGTGTGTTTCTATTTTAACCAACAAAAGTAATAAACTGAGGCCACTTAATCGAATATAATCTTTTGATACTACCGATTTATTTTGATGCTGCTGTATTGCTTATTCAGAACACTTCAAAAATATCCGCCTTTCGTTGTACCTTTGCCGCTGAAAATCTGAATTTCAGATGCCAGTTTAGTACAATTGACCTGATAGGTTTTTGTGGGTAACCTCAATTATAAATTTGTAGTTATAACTGCCTTACCGCACAAAAAATCCTAAAAATCTTAACTGATTCCTGTAAGTAAAATCGTAAAATCCCCTATATTCTCATGCCTCGTCGCCAATTACCTTTTTTTGAAAACGTTACTATTCTTGATGCCGGAGCCGAAGGCAAAGCTGTTGCCAGGGTAAACGATCTTGTTGTTTTTGTCCCTTTTTGTGTTCCCGGCGATGTAGTGGATATACAGGTTATTTCAAAACGTAAAAGCTATTGCGAAGGCAAAGCAGTAAAATTTCATCATTACAGCGAACTAAGGGTGGATCCGTTTTGCGAACATTTCGGAACATGTGGCGGTTGCCGGTGGCAAAATCTTTCCTACGAACAGCAACTAAAATACAAGCAAAAACAAATTGACGATCATTTTACCCGTATAGGCAAATTCAGTTTTCCTCCTATAAAACCGATTTTGCCTTCACCTCTCACGACAGGCTATCGCAATAAACTTGAATATACTTTTTCCGACAGGCGCTGGCTTAATGCCGATGATATGGCTTTGCCGGCTGAAGAACGCCAGTCGAATGGTTTAGGTTTTCATATTCCTACACTTTTCGATCGCGTACTGGATATTAACCATTGCTACCACCAGCCCGAACCTTCCAATGCTATCAGGCTGGCAGTCAGAGATTTTACATTAAATAAGGGTTGGAGTTTTTACAATCCGCGTTCGCACGAAGGTTTTATGCGTAACCTGCTCATACGCAACGCTATTGCCGGCGACCTGATGGTAATTGTTGTATTTGCATACGATGCTCCTGATGAAATAAGCCAGTTGATGAATTTTATAGCTGATTCGTTTCCGCAGATTACATCTCTGATCTATGTTATAAACACCAAACAAAATGATGTGATAACCGATCAGGAAATGCTGCTTTTTAAAGGCGAACCTTATATTACCGAAACCATGGAAGCACCTGTTGAAGGTGGTAAGAAGCTGAAGTTCAGGATTGGGCCGGTTTCGTTTTATCAGACTAATCCTTTACAGGCATATTATTTGTACAAAACTGCTTTCGATTTTGCAGGATTTACCGGCGATGAGCTTGTGTACGACCTTTATTGCGGTACAGGAACCATTACCAATTTTGTGGCTCCTTATGTTAAAAAAGCAGTGGGAGTGGAGTATGTTCCTTCTGCCATCAACGATGCACACACTAATTCGGATTTAAATACTATTGACAATACCGTGTTTTATGCCGGCGATCTGGCTAAAGTTTTAAACGAGGATTTTGTTTCACAAAATGGCCGTCCGGATGTAATAATTACCGATCCGCCCCGCTCAGGAATGCACGAAAGTGTTGTGAAACAAATACTTCTCATTGAGCCTCAAAAGGTTATTTATGTCAGCTGTAATCCTGCTACCCAGGCCCGCGATATTGCTCTGATGATTGAAAAATATGAGGTCGCCGCAGTTCAACCTGTCGATATGTTTCCACACACCCACCATGTTGAAAATGTGGCTTTGCTGACACTCAGAAAGTAGGTTTGTAGTAATTCAGGATCAAGGTTTTAAGAGCCTCAATGTTAGGTTTTTCAGCATCAATTGTAAATGTTGCCTGCGAATAAAACGACACACGCGATTCGAGGTGGAAGATCAGGTTTTCTCTGAAATTTTCACCTTTCATTTGTTGGTAAACAGGCCTTTTACGCGCTGAATTTTCAATCCTTGAAATCAATAATTCAGGAGTAGCTGATAAATATACCGTCAGCCCGGTTTGGTTCATCAGTTTCATAGTATCGAAATAACAGGGAGCGCCTCCTCCTGTAGAAACTACAATATCAGTCCTTTCGATTATTTCGGTAAGCAGTTTATGCTCCAGATCCCTGAAAGTTACTTCCCCATATTTTGCAAAAAAATCAGAAATCGCAATTTTATAACGCGATTCAAATTCATCATCGAGATCTACCCATTTAATACCAAGTGCATCAGCCAGAGCTGACCCCAATGTGCTTTTTCCGCTTCCCATGTATCCTACTAGGAAAATTCTCATACGGCAAAGTTAAATCTCTTTACTGATTTTGAACATAAATTCCTGTTTCTTGAAGTTTTCGGTTAACTTTGAAAATAACTTATTTCCTCTACTGACTATCAGCTAACCTGCTATCAGTAAGTCTTTTCTGAAATCGAACCATTGCTACCGAAATTAAAAATGAACTCTTTGCCTCACGAAATACTTAAAAAATACTGGGGATTCGATTCGTTTCGTCCTTTGCAGGAGGATATAATTAAGTCAGTACTTGAAGGAAAAGATACTCTTGCCCTGCTGCCAACCGGCGGTGGAAAGTCTATCTGTTTCCAGGTCCCGGCACTTTGCAGGGAAGGCTTGTGCCTCGTGGTTACCCCACTTGTTGCACTCATGACCGACCAGGTCGAAAATCTGAAAAAGCGGGGAATCGTAGCTGCCGAAATGCACTCAGGTATGCACCCCCGAGAAATTGAAATGGCATTTGAAAAATGTGCCGACGGTAGAGCTAAATTCCTGTACCTTTCGCCTGAGCGCCTCGAAACCAGGAAGTTCCGCGAAATGCTCCGTGGTATTAATGTTACTTTAATAGCGGTTGACGAAGCACATTGTATCTCGCAATGGGGTTACGATTTCAGGCCTCCCTACCTCCGGATTGCTGAAGTACGCACTATTTTTCCGGCTGTACCTGTGCTTGCACTTACGGCTACAGCGGTGCCCAGGGTTGTTGACGATATTCAGCTCAAACTCGAATTTCCGAATTCAAATGTGTTCAGCAAAAGTTTTGTGCGTAACAACCTTGCTTATATTGTTTCGCGCGAAGAGGATAAAGTTAAAAAGTTGCTCAGAGTCTGTATCGGAGTGCAGGGTTGCGGGATTGTATATGTACGTAACCGAAGGCTTACCAAAGAAACAGCTGAGCTTTTAATGCACAACGGCATTTCGGCCAGTTTTTACCATGCGGGACTCGATCCAGCCACCCGTTTATCGCGGCAACACGACTGGATGCAGGGACGAACCCGTATAATTGTGGCTACCAATGCTTTCGGAATGGGTATTGATAAACCTGATGTTCGTTTGGTAGTGCATATCGATTTACCCGATACACTCGAAGCCTATTACCAGGAAGCCGGCAGGGTAGGGCGCGATGGCGAAAAGTCGTACGCGGTAATGCTTTTTAATGAACACGATATCGTAAACAGCCGGCATCACCTGGAACTCTCCTGGCCCGATCCGGAAACGGTAAGGATGGTGTACCAGGCCCTGGGGAATTTTCTTCAGCTTCCGGTAGGCGCCGGACGCGAGGTTTCGTTCGATTTTGATTTCGAAAAATTCAGCAGCAGTTATAAATTGAAACCTGTCACGGTTTATAGCGCATTGAAAATTCTCGAGCGCGATGGTTACATTTCTCTAAATGATGCATGGGAAGATCATTCGCGCTTGTTTTTCGTTTGCTCGAAAGAAGATCTGTACCGTTATCAACTCGAGAATGCGGATGCTGATAAAATCCTACGGATTATTTTAAGGTCGTATAGTGGCGTTTTTACTGATTTTACACGCATCAGCGAAAACGAGATTGCAACCCGCTCCGGAATTGATTCCCCGAAAGTAAGTCAGTTGTTGCTGCGGATGCAAAAACTTGGTATCCTCGATTATCTGCCGCATAAAAATACACCTCAGCTTATCTTTAATACTGAGCGGCTGAACCCCGGAGATATTGCCCTTTCGAAAACATTTTATACTCAACGAAAAAAAGAAGCTTTCGAAAAGCTCGAAAGCATAATCCGTTATGCGACATCCGAAACAGATTGCCGCAGCAGGGTGCTTGTTTCTTATTTTGGAGAATCCAAATCATCCGATTGCGGCGTTTGCGATGTTTGTCTGCGAAAAAAGCGCAAGGAAATAAACGATCGTAAGTCGAAAGAAATTGAGTCGGCCATCCGAGCTATTGTTACTGAACAGCCGGTAAGTATAACAGTTTTGATTACCAAACTGGCTAAGTATAAAGAAAATGATGTTCTTACCATACTCCGCTTACTCATTGAAGAAGGTGATATTCAAAGTGAAGGGGATATGCTTACAAAATATTAAAACTCACATTTTCGTAAAGTTTTTTCTCCTAAATGGATAATAACAGCACTTTAGTTGTATTTTTATGCAGGTAATCCTTTTATTAATCTGATACCTTCTGATTGGAAATACTTTAACCCTTTTTTCTCCTGCCTCAATAGAATTGCTTCATTTAGCTCCTGATAATGATAGTACCAGAAAAACTCATTGATGTAAATACGTACGTTGCGTTTATTGGTCACGACAGATTAGTAAAATGGTCACTTTTCCAGTACAGGAATGCTGAACATTCGTATCAGGAGGATCCGGAAGAAAATATTTGTTGTAAGCTTATTGGCAATACTAACGGTGGCTGCGAAAAATGTCCTGTTAACAATGCGTTTCTAAACCGTACTCTGTCAGAAATTGAACTTACAGGTGCTGATGGACGTAACTGGCTGGTTTCCGCTTATCCTGCTTTTGATACTCAAGGAGGATTTTATGGCATATTTCAGACTATAAAAGATACAACTGCTTTCAATATTTCAATTGCGAAACTTTCGGCTGAAACTCTGCTCGAAAGTGAACGTAGGCTTTCTACTCTTATGTCAAACCTGCCCGGCCTTGCTTACCGCTGTAAAAATGATAAAGATTGGACCATGGAGTTTGTAAGCCAGGGATGTTTTAACATAACAGGCTACCAGCCTGATGATCTGATTCTTAACAGAAAATTGTCATTTAATAGTATAATTGTTCCTGAACATCAGAATATGGTTTGGAAGCAATGGCAAAAGGCAATAGCAGGCAGGCGGACTTATACCGGCGAATATCAGATAATTGCATCTGATGGAAAGCGGAAATGGGTTTGGGAACAAGGTCAGGCTATTTATAATCCACAGGGTGAAGTAATTGCACTTGAGGGTTTTATACAGGATATCACAAGTCGCAAATTAACAGAAAATGCGTTGATCAACTCGGAAGTTAAGTACCGCAACCTGGTCGAAAATGCGCTTGTCGGAGTTTATTCTACCTATACCAATGGTAAAATTATTATTGTTAATGATGCCTTAAGCCGAATGCTCGAATATGATTCGCCTGAAGATTTCCTCACCGTTCAAAACGTACTGAAAGTTTATGCAAATCCTACTGACAGGGATTTGATGATTGAACGTATGCGACCTGATGGTAAACTTACAGATTATGAACTCGTGTGGCTTACCAGAAGCGGTAAGGAAATTACCGTATTGATAAGTGCTACTATTAATAGCGATATCATTTCGGGAATGGTTATGGACATAACCCATCGCAAGCAAACCGAACAGAAACTACTCGAGCAAAAAGAAAGAGCTGAACTAAGCGATAAACTTAAAGCAGCTTTCCTGGCTAATATCAGCCACGAAATACGCACTCCGCTTAATGGAATAATTGGATTCGCCGATATTTTAATACAGCAGGAAATTTCGGAATCGGATAAAGAACAGTATTCAAAACTGATTCACAACCTCTCCGGGCAGTTATTATCAATTGTAAACGATGTTCTCGAAATTTCAAGGATCGAAACCAATCAGATAAAGCTCTCCATTGCGCCTCTAAATATTAACCAAACCCTTCTGAAACTATTTTCCAGTTTCGAAAATCAAGCCCGGGAAAAACATCTTACTTTTGAACTGAATTCGGAAATTGCTGAAAATCAGGAAGTAATATATGGTGATAGTTCCCGGCTAATGCAGGTGTTAACTCATTTACTCAATAATGCCATCAAATTCACATATTCAGGTTCAATTCTTATTGGCTGCCGGCTGATAAATGAAAAATTGTTTTTTTATGTTAAAGATACCGGCATTGGTATTCAGCCTGAAAACAGAGAAATTATTTTTGAACGTTTCCGTCAGGTTGAAGATACGCTTACACGCAAATTCGGAGGCTCCGGACTTGGACTTTCCATTTCGAAAGCATTGGTCGAACTCATGGGTGGCGAAATTTCAGTTGATTGCGATTCAGCAACTGGTTCTACTTTTTATTTCACTATTCCTTATATGAATGTCCCTGTCAAAAATCAAATGCAGCGCAATTATCTTGAAACCAAATCGTGCCTGCGTGATACACGAATTCTGATATGTGAGGATGATGACTTCGGCTATTTATACGTTAACAGGTTGCTAACACAAGCAGGGGCAGTTACTTTCAGGGCTATCAGCGGAACAAGAGCAATTAAATTTTGCCAGTCTGACGAAGCTATTGATATAATAATCATGGATTTGCGTATGCCCGAAATGTCAGGTCACGATGCCGCCGGATTTATTAAAAAACTCCGGCCTTCCATTCCGATTATAGTTTCTACAGCCTCTTCGAGCCACGAAATTGAGCCATTGTTAAATTCCAGGTTGTTCGATGGCGTAGTCTATAAACCAATTATGAGCACTAATTTGCTTGAAACCATCTGCAAATTGCTTTGAAATTCTGTTTGCCTTTTATATGAAAATAAATTTACTGATAAAAATACCGGCTGCTAACTGTAAGAAGAATATCCGTAATTTATATTTCGGAATCCTGTTGGTGATTTTTCCTTGCTTCTTGCAGGCACAGCAGTTGTATTTCCCCCCTGCAAATAACTTTGAGTGGGAAAAAGTATCGCCCGAATCGCTAAGTTGGTGTGTTGAGAAAACAGATACATTGTACAGTTTTCTTGAAAGCCGCAACACAAAAGCCTTTATCGTTTTAAAAGATGGGAAAATAGCAATAGAAAAGTATTTTGGAACTTTTACCGGCGATAGTTTGTGGTATTGGGCTTCCGCAGCGAAAACACTCACCTCAATGCTGGTTGGAATTGCTCAGGAAGAAGGCTATCTGTCCGTTGATTCATCTGTATCAAAATACATCGGGCAGGGCTGGACTACCTGTTCTCCTGAAAAAGAATTACTTATAAAAGTCAAAAATCAACTAACCATGACTTCAGGCCTCAAAGATATGGATGTGGATCCTGATTGTACTTTACCCTCATGCCTCACTTACCTGGCTGATGCCGGATCGCGCTGGGCTTATCACAATGCTCCTTATACTATTCTCGATCAGGTAATTAGCAATGCTACGGGCATTGATTTCAGTACTTATTTTTATAGCCGTATCCGCAATAAAACCGGGATGAACGGCTTGTGGTATACCCTTGATTACAATAATCTTTATTTCAGCACGGCCCGCAGCATGGCTAAATATGGACTGTTACTTCAGGCGAAAGGCGTATGGGATGGACAACCGGTTATTAATGATACGTCCTATTTTAATGCCATGGTTAACAGTTCTCAGGATATAAATGTTTCCTATGGTTACCTTACCTGGCTTAATGGAAAAGAAACGTACATGCTGCCTCAATCACAGTTCGTTTTTACTGGTTCTTTATGTCCTGATGCGCCTCAGGATATGTTTGCCGCTATGGGTAAAAATGGCCAGCTGATAAATGTAGTTCCCTCCAAAGGATTGGTTGTTGTGCGCATGGGCGATGCCCCGGATAACCAATATGAACTTGCAAATTACTTTAACAATCAAATTTGGCAGCTTCTGAATGATGTGACTTGTAATTCGAACCATATAAATGAAGAGTTGAATATGGTAAATGAATTCGATATTTATCCTAATCCTGCATCAACACAGCTACAAATCCTTCCTTCTGATCCCGGGGTGGTTTATACTGTTTCTTTATTTGATATTACCGGAAACAAAAAGTTTCAGGCTGCTAATGCCAGAAGTATTGATGTTTCTATCTTTCCTTCAGGAAATTACATCCTGGTTTTATCCGTTGATGGAATTCAGCAAAAGCAAATAATATCAATAGTTCGCTGATATGCACCATGCTTCTTTCAATCCCTTACCCCGCGAATTTTATACCCGTAAGGATGTAGTCAAAATTGCACAGGAGCTGCTTGGGAAAGTGATTTATACTTCTGTAGAAAATGTAATTTCTTCGGCTATAATTACCGAAACCGAAGCGTATGAAGGAGTTACTGACAAAGCATCACACGCTTATAACAATCGTCGCACAGCACGTACTGAAATAATGTATATGAATGGGGGACATGCCTATGTGTATCTCTGCTACGGCATACATTCGCTTTTTAATATTGTAACATCCGCCACTTCGGATCCTCACGCGGTTCTGATTCGGGCTATCGAACCTTTAGCCGGAATTGAAAGTATGAAATTACGTACAGGGAAGTCTGTAATAAACACTAAAAATGCAACCGGTCCGGGTAATGTATCAAAGCTGCTCGGAATAAAAGTTGCACACTCCGGTATTGATCTTTGCCCTGTTTCGGAATCGGAATGCGAAATATGGATTCAGGACGATGGAAGAAAAGTTCCTGATACCGAAATTAAGATAAGTAAAAGGATTGGCATTGATTATGCTGCAGAAGATGCCTTGCTGCCTTATCGCTTTCAATGGATTAAAAGCAAAAAAGCTCCCTGATAGGAGCTTTTTTGCTTAAGAATAAGAAAATTATTTAACAGTCTTTTGAAGGTCAGCACCAGCTTTGAATTTTACTACTTTCTTAGCAGCAATCTTAATTTCTTTTCCGGTCTGTGGGTTACGTCCTTTGCGTGCAGCACGTTTGGTAACGGAGAATGATCCAAATCCAACTAAAGCTACACGGTCACCTTTTTTCAACGCTTTATTTGTAGAGGCAATAAAAGCATCCAGGGCCCTTTTGGCATCAGCTTTTGTCATGCCGGCTTCAGCAGCCATTGATTCAATTAGTTCTGCTTTGTTCATCGTTATAAGGTATTAGTTAGTAATATGGTTATATTTAATACAAATATAATCCAAAATTCACTGATATCAACTGGTTCAGGCTTAAAACCCTCTGAATTGTTAATAAAGGCAATGTTTTGTTAATAACTTCCCTTTGTTTGCAGTGCTTTAGTGCTTGTTTTTAAAGTAATTGAGTATTTATTCAAAGCGAAAACCTCCGGTGATTTGAATACCCCTCAGAAACTCTGCTGTCCCCATTCGTTTTTTACCTTCAAGTTGTAGCTCCTCAATAAAAATTAGTCCGTCACCGGCAGCAACCGAAAGTAATTTCTTCCCATCTGTTCTTAGTGTTCCAGGTGTTAAATCATTTTTTGATATTTCGCAGGATACTTTATAAATCTTGAGCTGTTTTTGGGTGCCATCTTCTAAAATCAATACCGAAAAGGCTCCCGGAAAAGGCGATAGTCCCCTGACCAGGTTTTGAATCTTCACACATGGTGCATACCAGTTAATTTTACAATCCTGTTTAAAAATCTTCGGAGCAGGTTTGAGATTGGATTGTTCCGATTGTATGTTTTCCTGACTAATTGTATTCACAATGCCCGTGCTGATCGTCTGCAGTGTTTCTAAGACCAATATAGCTCCTTCGCTCATCATGCGGTCGTGAAGAGTTCCGGCATCGTCAGCGGGCAGGATTGGCATTCTCTTCGACATGATGATATTTCCAGTATCAATTTCCTTTTCTATAAAAAAGGTAGTCAGTCCTGTTTCGGTTTCTCCATTAATAATAGCATGATTTATTGGCGCGGCACCGCGGTATTGAGGCAATAGTGATGCATGTAAGTTAAGTGTTCCATATTCGGGCATTTGCCACACTATTTCGGGAAGCATCCTGAAGGCAACTACTACCTGAAGGTTTGCATTAAAGTTTTTCAATTCGTTTACAAACTCCTGGTTTTTAAGGCTAACAGGTTGTAATACAGTAAGATTGTGTTGTGTCGCATACTCTTTTACAGGCGATGCATGCAATTTCTGCCCTCTGCCGGCTGGTTTATCCGGCGCTGTAACAACAGCAGCTACATCGTATCCGGCATCTATTATAGCACGCAAAGGTTCAACCGCAAATTCCGGTGTGCCCATATAAACGATTCGAAGATTCCTTTTCATACAACTGTTGTTAAACAAAAAATACCTGAAGGTCGTCCAGGTATTTTCTAAAAAATGATCAGTATATTATTTCGTAAGTTTGCCCTTGGCTTGTTCAATATATTTTTCAATATCTCTGGCTTCGGTACTTTTTGTGTATTCTTTTTGTATTTTTTCGTAC
>Ga0209066_10005433_pt1 | contig 13439 bp, 10 predicted proteins | sample All_14_2_FD_187198 | JGI IMG/M metagenome (GOLD analysis project Ga0209066, IMG submission 187198) | Freshwater microbial communities in response to fracking from Pennsylvania, USA - Allegheny Zone_MetaG_DW_15 (SPAdes) (version 2) ...
GGGGCGGGCCGCCATCGGCCTCGCGGAAGGCGGCGACCATGGCGCGGGCGCGGGCGGCCTTGGGATCGGCGCCGGCCTCCTTGCCATAGACGCCCTCGATGGTCTGGATCACGGCGCGGTGGCGGCCAAAGACGTTTTCCATCGCCAGGCTGATCTCGCCGACCGTGGCCTTGGCGCGGGCGGCGTCGACGGCCAGGGCCAGCAGGTTGCCATTACCGCGCGCGCCGTCTTCCAGCGCCTTCAGCGCCGCTGCTGTGGCGGCTGGATCGCGCTCCGCCTTCAGGCGGGCCAGCTTTTCCAGTTGCTGGGTGCGGACCGAGCTGTTGTCTACCTTCAGCATCGGGATCACGTCCTCGACGTCGGGCTTGTAGCGGTTGACGCCGACCACGCTCTGGCGATTGGCGTCGATACGGGCCTGGGTCTTTGCGGCGGCTTCCTCGATGCGCAGCTTGGGAATGCCGCGCTCGATGGCTTTCGCCATGCCGCCGGCCGCTTCCACTTCCTCGATGTGCGCCAGGGCCTTCTGGGCCAGGTCGTGGGTCAGGCGCTCGACGTAATAGCTACCGCCCCACGGGTCGGCGACGCGGGTCGTGCCGCTTTCCATCTGCAGGAACAGCTGGGTGTTGCGGGCGATGCGGGCCGAAAAATCTGTGGGCAGGGCCAGGGCTTCGTCCAGGGCGTTGGTGTGCAGGCTCTGGGTCTGGCCGTTCACGGCCGCCATCGCCTCGACGCAGGTGCGCGAGACGTTGTTGAACACGTCCTGCGCCGCCAGCGACCAGCCGCTGGTCTGGCTGTGGGTGCGCAGGGAGAGGCTGCGGTCGTCCTTGGGATCGAACTCGCGCTTCATCAGGCGGGCCCACAGCAGGCGGGCCGCGCGCATTTTCGCCACTTCCATGAAGTAGTTCATGCCGATGGCCCAGAAGAAGCTCAGGCGCGGGGCGAAGGTGTCGATGCTCATGCCCGCCGCGACGCCGGCCCGGGCATATTCGACGCCATCGGCCAGGGTATAGGCCAGCTCCAGGTCGGCCGTCGCGCCGGCCTCCTGCATGTGATAGCCGCTGATCGAGATCGAATTGAACTTCGGCATATTGGCCGAAGTGTATGAAAAGATGTCGGAAATGATCCGCATCGAAGGCGCGGGCGGATAGATGTAGGTGTTCCGCACCATGAATTCTTTGAGGATGTCGTTCTGGATCGTGCCCGACAGCTTGTCGGGTGAGACGCCCTGTTCCTCGGCCGCCACGATGTAAAGCGCCAGGATCGGCAGCACCGCGCCGTTCATGGTCATCGACACGCTCATCTTGTCGAGCGGGATGCCCGAAAAGAGGGTGCGCATGTCCAGGATCGAGTCGATGGCGACGCCCGCCATGCCGACATCGCCCTTCACCCGCTCGTGGTCGGAGTCGTAGCCCCGGTGGGTCGCCAGGTCGAAGGCCACCGACAGGCCCATCTGACCGGCCGCCAGGTTGCGGCGGTAGAAGGCGTTGCTGTCCTCGGCCGTCGAGAAGCCGGCATACTGCCGCACCGTCCAAGGGTTGGTGACATACATGGTGGGGTAGGGGCCGCGCACATAGGGCGCGACGCCCGGATAGCCGCCGGTGAAGTCCAGGCCCTCGACATCGGCGGCGGTGAAGGCCGGCGCGACGTCCACGCCCTCCGGCGTGTTCCAGGCCTCGCCCTCGGGCGGGGCGTCCGTAGCAACTTCGGCGAAGTCGATGGCGGTGAAGTCGGGGAACTTGCTCATGACTCAGGCTCCCTCAAAGGCGGCGGCGAAGCGGACGGGTGTCAGGGGCGGGCACGTCGAGTCCGGTCCCGGCAGCCTTGGGTCGGGCCCCTCCACGGCGAAGGCGGCCGGATCGACGCTCTCGACCTCGGCGGCCTTGTCGTCGGCATTGGGGAAGACGGTGACGCCCAGGATCTTGCGGCTCTTGTCGGCGAAGGCGGCTTCCTGCCCGGCGCGGGTGGCGGCGACGGCGTCGGCGACGAGGCCGCTCTCCAGCGCCTTGACGATGCCGCCGGCGGCTTCGATGGCCTGGAAGCGGGTCCAGGCGGCGCGGGCGATCTGGTCGGTCAGGCTGTCGAGATACCACGACCCGCCGGCCGGATCGGCGACGCGGCCCAGGTGGCTTTCTTCCATCAGGACCAGCTGGGTGTTGCGGGCCTGACGGCGGGCGAAGGTGGTGGGCAGGCCAAGCGCGTCGGTGAAAGCGCCCAGCACCACCACGTCTGCCCCGCCGACCGCGCCGGCGAACCCGGCCGAGGTCAGGCGCAGCAGGTTGGTCCAGGCGTCCTTCGTGGTCAGCATCCGCTCCGACGAGCGGGCCTCGATGACGGCTGGCGCAGTCACGCCGCAGGCCTGGGTCAGCCGCGCCCACAGAGCTCTCGCCGCGCGGACCTTGGCGACGCCGGTGAAATATTCGCCGTCCAGGCTGACGCCCAGCACGATACGGCCGAAGGCCTCGTCCATCGACAGGCCCGAGCGCACCAGGGCCTTGGCGTAGGCCAGGGCGCTGGCGGTCATCATCGCCAGCTCCTCGACGTTCGAGCCGCCGGCCTCATGGGCCGCGCGGCCGGTGGCCAGGAACAGGCTGGCCCTGGCATAGGTTGTCGCCAGACGCGCGCCCACGGTGGCGGCGTTGAAGATGTGGCTCTCGATCGGGCCAGGGCTGGTTCCCGCTTCCGCAAAGGCGGTGAGGGGGTCCATGTGGAAGGCCATCGGCGCATTGGGCGCGGCCTTGGCCACGGCGCCCAGCCAGTCGGCGGCCTTGGGACCCAGATAGCCCGCGTCCAGCGCCACGGGGGCCAGATCGATCAATACCCCGGTCAGCGCCTTGGCCATGTCGTCGGTTGAGCCGATGGCGACGCCTTTGGCTCCGGCCGGATCAACGGCCAGCAGCACCGAGGCCGCGCCGTTCTGCAGGTCGACCAGGATATCGCGGGCCGCGCGCTCGGGATCGGCATGGGCGGCGCGCATCCGCAGGTCCCACGGCCGATCAATATCGCGGGCGCGCAGGTCGCGGGAAATGACCGCGCCGTCCCTGGCCGTGTAAAGCGGCTGGATGGTCAGGCCATCGGGCGTCTTGACGGTCAGGGCCTCGTCAAAGCTCTGCCCCTTCAGGGTTTTCTCGACCAGGGCCGTCCAGCGCGCCCGAACGGCGTCGTCCGGGGCGGCGAAGTCATCGGCCAAGGGCGTCACGGCCTGGGTCAAGGCGTCTCTCCTGCGGTGCAGCATTCTTCTTTTTTGACCGTGATGCGCTCCTGCCGTTAGGGCCGTCAAGCCTTGCGCCAGACCCGAACGGGCGTTTAAACTAACGCCGTTTACATGTGCGGCGCACAACGCCGCCTTCAGGGAGCCGTCTTCCATGGCCTTGCCGCCGATCCTGCGTGACCGTCTTCGCCTGCCGGTCATCGCTTCGCCGCTGTTCATCATCAGCAATCCTGACCTGGTGATCGCCCAGTGCAAGGCCGGCATCGTGGGCTCGTTCCCGTCGCTGAACGCCCGCCCGATCTCGCAGCTGGACGAATGGCTGCACCGCATCACCGAGGAGCTGGCCGCCCACGACCGCGCCCATCCTGAAGCGCCCTCGGCCCCGTTCGCCGTCAACCAGATCGTCCACCGCACCAACAACCGGCTCGAGGAGGACATCGAGCTGTGCGTGAAATACAAGGCGCCGCTGGTGATCACCTCGCTGGGCGCGCGCGAAGACCTCAACGCCGCGATCCACGCGTACGGCGGCATCACCATGCACGACGTGATCAACGACAAGCACGCGCACAAGGCCATCGAGAAGGGCGCTGACGGCCTGATTCCCGTCGCAGCCGGCGCGGGCGGCCATGCCGGCACCCTGTCGCCTTTCGCCCTGATCCAGGAAATCCGCCAGTGGTTCGACGGGCCGGTGGCGCTGTCGGGCTCGATCGCCTCGGGTCGCTCGATCCTGGCCGCCCAGGCCATGGGCGCGGACCTGGCCTATATCGGCTCGGCCTTCATCGCGACCAAGGAAGCCAATGCGGTGCAGGGCTACAAGGATATGATCGTCGAGAGCCACGCCGACGACATCCTCTATTCCAACCTGTTTACAGGCGTGCACGGCAACTATCTGCGCCCCTCGGTGGTCAAGGCGGGGCTGGACCCGGACAACCTGCCGGTCAGCGATCCGTCGGCGATGAACTTTGGCTCGGGCGGCAACCAGGAAGCCAAGGCCTGGCGCGACATCTGGGGCTGCGGCCAGGGCATCGGCGCCATCGACGATGTGCTTAGCGCGGGCGATCTCATCGCCAAGTTCTCGGCGGAGTACGAGCAGGCCAAGGCCGAGCTGGCCGCCAAGACCGCCCTGACATCGGGCAATCACCTGGCCTTCGCGGCCGAGTAGCGACACGCTGGAGCGGGGATGGGACGGGGATCGACCAAGGTCGGTCCCCGGCTCTTCAAGAGGGGTGATCCTTGGGCGAGTTCAACGCCTTGCAAGGATGTCCCGATGTTCGACGAAACCACTCCGCGCCTGGGCCTGCCCTATGTGGTCGCCGCCCAGGCCCAGAAACACATCCCCATCAATGAAAGCCTCGCCCGGCTGGACGGCCTGGTCCAGCTGGCGGTCGAGAGCCGCGTGGTCGGCGCCCAGCCGGCCAGCCCTCTCGCGGGCGGTGTCTGGATCCTGCCGGCCGCCGCGACGGGCGCGGCCTGGGCCGGTCAGCCGACCGGAACCCTGATGCGCTTCGAGGCCGGCGCCTGGGAGGCCGTTCCCCTGGCCGAGGGCGTCCTGGCCTGGGTCAAGGACGAGAACCAGATGCTGGCCTTCGACGGCGCGGCCTGGACCCCACTGTCGGCCACCTTCAAGAGCCTCACCGCCGCCGCCTCGCCGGGCCTGGCCAATACCCGGCTGGAAATCCGCGAGGAAGAGACGACGCTATCGGGCGCGACCACCTCGACGGCGATCGTCATCCCGGCGCGGGCCATCGTGCTGGCGGTCTCGACCCGGACCACGGTCGCGGTGACGGGCGCCGCGTCGTACAGCTGCGGCGTGGCCGGTGAGGCCGGCAAGTTCGGCTCGTCGCTGGGCGTGGCCAAGAACGCCAGCAATGTCGGGGTGATCGGTCCGACGGCCTACTACGCCGATACGCCGGTGTTGCTGACTTCGGCGGGCGGCAGTTTCACCGGCGGCAAGGTGCGGGTGGCGATCCACCTGCTGCGCTTCGACGCGCCGGCCAGCGTCTAGTTTTTAGCTTGTCATCCCGGCCGCACCCCGGCGAAGGCCGGGGGGAGAGCCGGGACCCAGGGGCAACCGCACGGCGTTGGCCCCTGGGTCCCGGATAGCCTCTACGAGGCTTCCGGGATGACAAGGATTGTTGACGTCATGAGTTGAACCACCTAAACGCCGCCCACCTTTGGGGAGTAGCCGCCTGCGCCTATCAGCAGGCCCCGCCGTCAACACACTTGGATCTCCGGATTCATGGCGCGGGGAAGGAAGCGGCCATCCGCTTCCATGGCGAGACCAATGGCGCCGATATCCTCCCGGGCTGGGTGGGACGTCGACGCTATTGGCGTGCGCCCGGCCCGGAAGGTTTCTGATCCATGGACTCCCTGCTCGTCTCGACCCTGGTCGTGGCCATCGCCGAGATCGGCGACAAGACCCAGCTCTTGGCCATGATCCTGGCCACGCGGTTCAAGAAGCCTGTGCCGATCATCCTCGGCATCCTGGTCGCCACCCTGGCCAACCACGCCCTGGCTGCCACGGCCGGCTATTGGGTGGCCGATATCCTGAGCGGTCAGGGGTTCAAATGGGCCATCGCCGTCTCGTTCATCGCCATGGCCGCCTGGGCCCTGATCCCCGACAAGGCCGATGACGAGGATGGCTCCAGCGCCGCTCGCTACGGCGTATTCGTGACCACCACCATCGCCTTCTTCCTGGTCGAGATGGGCGACAAGACCCAGATCGCCACGGTCGCCCTGGGCGCCAAGTTCCATTCGATCTTCTGGGTCGCCATGGGCACCACCCTGGGCATGATGATCGCCAACATCCCGGCGGTCTATCTGGGCGAGGCGGCGACGAAAGTCGTGCCGCTCAAATATGTGCGGATCGGCGCGGCGTTGATCTTCCTGGGGCTGGGCGTGTGGGCGGCGGTCGAGGCGGCGGGGCTATGGAAATAGGCTCCTCAAATCTTGTCATCCCGGCCGTAGCGTAGCGGAGAGCCGGGACCCAGGGGCAGCCGCAGTGCGCCGACCCCTGGGTCCCGGATAGCGCCTGCGGCGCTTCCGGGATGACAACGATTTTGAAGGCGCTATGACGGCTGGAGCGCAAGGAGTTCCGCCGCCTATGACCCATGATCCGACCGCGCGCGGCTGGGAGTTCTGGATCGATCGCGGCGGCACCTTCACCGACATCGTCGCGCGTCGGCCGGACGGGTCGCTGGTCACCCACAAGCTGCTGTCGGAAAACCCCGAGCAGTATGCCGACGCCGCTGTGGCTGGCGTCCGGGCGCTGTTGCCAGAGGGCGCGACCATCGATGCGGTGAAGATGGGCACCACGGTCGCCACCAATGCGCTGCTGGAACGCAAGGGCGAGCCTACCGTGCTGGCGATCACGGCGGGTCACGCCGACGCCCTGCGGATCGGCTATCAGGCCCGGCCCAGGCTGTTCGACCGCCATATCGTCAAGCCGGAAGCCCTGTATGACCGCGTCGTCGAGATCGACGAGCGGATCACCGTCGAGGGCGAGGTCCTGCGCCCGCTGGACGAGGCCGCTGCTCGCGCGAGCCTGCGGGCCGCTTTTGACGCCGGCTTCCGGGCCGTGGCTATCGTGCTGCTACACGGATTTCGCTTTACCGATCACGAGGCCCGCGTCGCCGCCATCGCGCGCCAGATAGGCTTTACCCAGGTGTCGGTCAGCCACGAGGTCAGCCCGCTGATGAAGCTGATCGGACGGGGCGACACTACGGTGGTCGACGCCTACCTCTCGCCGATCCTGCGCCGCTATGTCGACCGGGTGGCGAGCGAGCTGGGCGCGGATATCCGGCTGCTGTTCATGCAGTCGAACGGCGGCCTGACCGACGCGCGGGCCTTCCGGGGCAAGGACGCCATCCTGTCGGGTCCCGCCGGCGGCGTGGTCGGCATGGCGCGGACGGCGGCCCAGGCCGGCTTCGACCGCGTCATCGGCTTCGACATGGGCGGAACCTCGACCGACGTCTGCCACTATGCCGGCGAGTACGAGCGCGCCTTCGAGACCGTGGTGGCCGGCGTGCGGATGCGCGCGCCGATGATGAACATCCACACCGTGGCGGCCGGCGGCGGCTCGATCTGCAGCTTCGACGGCGCGCGTCTGCGGGTCGGGCCGGCTTCGGCCGGCGCCGCGCCCGGCCCCGCAGCCTATCGCCGGGGCGGACCGCTGACGGTCACCGACTGCAACGTCATGCTGGGCAAGCTGCGGCCGGAGTTCTTCCCGGCGGTATTTGGCCCTAATGCCGATCAGCTGCTGGACGCGCAGGCCGTGGCCGACGGCTTCGGCAGGCTGGCTGCCGACATCCTGGCTGCGACCGGCGAGGCGATGAGCGTTGAGGCCATCGCCGAAGGCTTCATAACCATCGCCGTCGAGAACATGGCCAAGGCTGTTCGGCAGATCTCGATCCAGCGCGGCTACGACGTCACCCGCTATGTGCTGGCCTGTTTCGGCGGCGCGGGGGGGCAGCACGCGTGCCTGGTGGCCGACGCGCTGGGCATGACCAGGGTGATGATCCATCCGTTCGCCGGAGTTTTGTCCGCCTACGGAATGGGCCTGGCCGACCTGCGGCTGATCCGCGAGGCGACGGTGGAGCGGCCGTTGGACGAGGCCGCCGCTGATCTGACCGAGCAGGCGAGGGCGCTGTCCGTTGAGGCCGAGGCCGCTCTTCGCGCCCAAGCCGTGCCGGTGGCCTCGGTCGAGACGCTGGCGACCCTGCGCGTGAAGTATGCCGGGACCGACACGCCTCTGGTCGTGCCGCTGGCCGACGAGGCCGGCGTGCGCGCGGCGTTTGAAGCGCTGCACCAGCGGCGGTTCGGCTTCATCTCGCCGACCACGGCCTTGGTGGTCGAGACGCTGTCGGTGGAGGCTGTTGGTCATTCGGATGCCGGCGCCGAACCGACCCTTGGAGCTGGCGCGGCGGGCGAGGCCGCGCCGCTGACCACCGTCGAGGTCCGGATGGCCGGTGCGGTTCGCGCCACGCCGGTGTTCGACCGTGAAGCCTTGGCCGTCGGCGCCGAGATCAAGGGCCCCGCCATCATCCGCGAGGCCACCGGCACTACGGTGGTCGAGCCCGGCTGGCGCGCCAAGGTCGACGCCCATCTGAACCTGATCCTCGACCGCGTTGAGGCCCTGCCCACCCGCCGCGCGATCGGGACCAAGGCCGATCCGGTGATGCTGGAGGTATTCAACAACCTCTTCATGGCCGTGGCCGAGGAGATGGGTTTCGCCCTGCAGAACACGGCCTATTCGGTGAACATCAAGGAGCGGCTGGACTTCTCCTGCGCCCTGTTCGACCGTGACGGAAACCTGATCGCCAACGCGCCGCACATGCCGGTGCATCTGGGCTCGATGGGCGACAGCGTGCGGGCCATCCGCGAGGCGCGGCAGAGCGATGGACGCGGCATGAAGCCGGGCGACGTCTACATGCTCAACGCCCCCTACAAGGGCGGCACCCATCTGCCGGATGTCACGGTGATCATGCCGGTGTTCGATGCGGCGGGCGCGCTGCTGTTCTACGTCGCCGCGCGCGGGCACCAGGGCGATATCGGCGGCATCACGCCGGGCTCGATGCCGCCGGGTAGCCGCACGGTCGAGGAGGAGGGGGTTCTGATCGAGAACGTCCTGCTGGTCGAGGACGGGCGATTCCTTGAGGCCGAGACCCGCGCCCTGCTGGCCTCAGGCCGGTGGCCGGCCCGCAATCCCGACCAGAACATCGGCGACCTCAAGGCCCAGATCGCCGCCTGCGCGCGCGGGGCCGAGTCGCTGACCGGTCTCATGGCCGAGTTCGGCCAGGACGTGGTCGAGGCCTATATGGCCCACGTGCAGGACAATGCCGAGGAGGCTGTCCGACGGGTGCTGGCGACCCTGAACGACGGCGCTTTCGCCTATGAACTGGACGATGGCTCGGTGGTGAAAGTGGCGATCACCGTGGATCAGCGGGCCCGCACGGCCCGGGTCGACTTCGCTGGAACCAGCGATCAGGTTCCGACCAATTTCAACGCTCCGGCCTCGATCTGCCGGGCGGCGACGCTTTACGTGTTCCGCACGCTGGTGGATGACGAGATTCCGATGAACGACGGCTGCCTGCGACCCGTGCAACTGGTCATTCCCGAGGGCTCGATGCTGCGGCCGCGCTATCCGGCGGCGGTGGTGGCGGGCAATGTCGAGACCAGTCAGGTTGTCGTCGATGCCCTCTATGGAGCGTTGGGCGTGATGGCCGGCGCGCAGGGGACGATGAACAATTTCACCTTCGGCGACGCGCGTCGCCAGTACTACGAGACCATCTGCGGCGGTTCCGGCGCTGGGCCGACCTTTGACGGCGCCGACGCCGTCCAGACCCACATGACCAACAGCCGCCTGACCGATCCGGAAGTGCTGGAGACCCGCTATCCGGTGCTGGTTGAGGCCTTCTCCATCCGGCGAGGGTCGGGCGGAGCGGGGAAACACCACGGCGGCGACGGGGTGGTGCGCAAGATCGCCTTTCGCGAACCCATGACCGCCACCCTTCTGTCAAACCGCCGCCGGGCGCCGCCATTCGGGCTGGCGGGCGGCGCGCCGGGCGCGCTGGGCGCAGCGCGGGTCGAGCGGGCGGACGGGACGGTTCAAGCCATGGCCGCCACGGATCTGGTCGAGATCGCGGTCGGCGACGCCATCATCATCGAGACGCCGGGCGGCGGCGGCTGGGGCTGCGCCTGATGCGGCCTGCCGTTCTGTTCGTGTGCAGTGGCAATATCTGCCGCTCGCCGCTGGCCGAGGGCGCTTTTCGCGCCCGCGCGCGGGAGATGGGGCTAGACGTCCTGGTCGACTCTGCGGGCACCGGCGGCTGGCATGTGGGGTCCGCGCCCGACCGGCGGGCCATCGCCACGGCGCTGCGCCATGGCGTCGACATCAGTCGCCAGGCGGCTCGCAAGGTCACCGCCGACGACTTCCGGCGCTTCACTCACATCCTGGCCCTGGACCACGACAACCTCAGGAAGCTGCGCGCCCTGCGTCCGGTGGACGGGGCGGCGGAGCTGGGTCTGCTGCTAGACCACGCCGCAGGCCTGGAGGGGCGCGCGGTCGCCGACCCCTATTACGGCAATGAGGCCGGGTTTGAGGTGACCTGGCGCGAGGTCGAGCTGGCGGCCCGCGGACTGGCGCTGTCGCTGGAGGCGCGACCCTGAACGTCGCCCATAGGGTCGCCTGGGAGAGCGCATCTAGAGCATCGTGCGGAAAAGTGGATGCCGGTTTTCCGCAAAAACGATGCGAAAACAAAAAGCTAGAGCGAAACGCGCGATTCTTGTATCGCGCATTTGGCTCTAGGCGTTTTTCGTCGCCCGCCGCTCCATCAACAGCAGCGTCAGCGTCACCAGGAACCCGAACGCCAGCAGCAGGCCCGCCAGCTGGTGCGCCTCGCTCCAGCGCAGTTGCTCGACCAGCTGGAAGATCTCGACCGACAGCACCTGGGTTTCGCCTGGAATGCCGCCGCCCAGCATCATCACCACGCCGAACTCGCCGACCGTGTGGGCGAACGAAAGGATCGCGGCGACGGCGTAGCCGGGCAGGGCCAGGGGCAGGGCTACGCGCGTGAAGCTCTCCCACCGCGAGGCGCCCAGGGTGGCGGCGGCTTCCATCGGCTCGTCGCCTAGGGCGATGAAGGCGTTGCGCAGGGGCTGAACGGCAAAGGGCAGGGAATAGACCAGCGAGCCGATCACCAGTCCCTCGAAGGTGAAGGCCAGGGTGCGCACCCCCAGGGGCTGCAGCGGCGCCATCAGCGGGCTGTCGGGCCCCAGGGCGATCAGCAGATAGAAGCCCAGCACCGTGGGCGGCAGTACAATGGGCAGGGCGACGACGGCGCCGACCACCGGCTTCCAGCGCGAGGTCCCCCGCGCCAGCCACCAGGCCAGGGGCGTGGCCAGAACCAGCAGCAGGATCGTGGTGATCCCCGCCAGCTTGATCGTCAGCCACAGCACTGAAAGCATGGATCAGCGAACCTCGTAGCCGTAGCGCCGGATGATGGCCCCGGCCTCGGCGCTTCTCAGATAGGCCAGAAAGGCAATGGCGGCGGGGTTGCCCGCGCCAGTCTTCAGCAGCACGGCCTGCTGGTCGATCGGGGTGTGCCAGGCGGCCGGCACGATCCAGCGCGAGCCGCCTTTCTCGTTGACCACCTGCGACAGGGCCACGAAACCCAGTTCCGCTGCGCCAGTCTGCACATACTGGAACGCCTGGGTGATTGAGGCGCCCTGCACGATCCGGGGCTTGAGGGCGTCATACAGCTTCAGCCGGCTCATCGTCTCTACGGCGGCCTGGCCGTAGGGCGCCGATCCGGGCTCGGCGATCGCCAGTTTCTCGAACCGGCCCTTGGACAACACCGCGCCCTGGCTGTCCACGAGGCCCGGCCTCTGGCTCCACAGCACCAGCCGGCCCGTGGCGTAGGTGAAGCGGGTTCCGGCGACCGCCAGACCTTCGGCCTCCGCCTTGATCGGCCGCTCGGCATCGGCCGACAGGAACACCTCGAACGGCGCGCCCCTGGCGATCTGAGTGTAGAACTGGCCCGAGGATCCAAAGCTGAGGATAACCTTGTGCCCGCTCTGGGCCTCGAACGTCGCCGCCAGCGCCTTGGCCGGCTCGGTGAAATTGGCGGCGACGGCGACCCTTGTCTGCGCCGCCACGGCGCAGCCTCCCGCCAGCAGCGAGATCGCGGCGGCGAGGGGGGCGGCCAGCAACGGGCGGCGGGCGATCATGCGAGACCTCGGCGGGCTTGGAGTCGGTGTCGAGCCTACGTTATGTAGCAAGACTGCATAACGCTGTCCCGTCTGATCCGGAGCCGCCATGTCCAAAGCCGGCGACTTGAGCGCCTCGCTCGTCTTGCGCCGCGGCGCCCTGGCGCGCGTAGGGCTGGAGCGCATCGCCCTGGTCGAGGCGGTGGGCGCGCTGGGTTCGATCACGGCCGCAGCCAGACAGATGGGTCTGAGCTACAGGGGCGCCTGGGACGCGATCCAGGCTCTGAACAACCTGTTTGACGCACCCCTGGTCACCGCCAGCGCCGGGGGCAAATCCGGCGGCGCGGCCACGATCACCCCGCGCGGCCAGGCGGTGGTCAAGGCGTTCCGCGAAGTCGAACGTGAGATCGGTGCGGCTCTGGCGCGGCTGGAGGCAGGTTTGGCCTCGGCGCCCGACCAGGATCTGGGCGAACTGTTCTGGAGTCTCGGCCTGCGCACCAGCGCCCGCAACGCCCTGCGCGGGACCATTGTTCGGCTGGGCGGGGCGGCGGTCACCGTCGAGGTGGCGCTGTCACTGGGCGACGGGCTCGAGATCGTCTCGGTGATCACCCGGCGCAGCGCCGACGAGTTAGGGCTGGCGGTCGGCAAGCCGGTTGTCGCCCTGATCAAGTCCAGTGTCGTGACGCTGACGCGCGAGGCGCCGCTGGGGCCGAACCGTCTGGCGGCGGTGATTCTCGAGCGCGAGAACGGCGAGGCCGCCAGCGAGATCCGCCTGGTCCTCGCGGCCGGCAAGACCCTGATCGCCACACTCTCGCGCAGTGAGGCCGATGAACGGGGGCTGTCGGTCGGCGAAACGGTCGTCGCCATGATCGAGTCCGCAAGTGTTATTCTCGCGGTGGAATAGGCGCCGTCACGACCCTGGTCGCAACGGCGCGCAGGGATCAGACGTCGCCGTCGGCGATGTCGGCCAGCAGGCCATTGATCGGCTCATCGGCCGCGCTCGTCACATTGTGGCCGGTGTCTTTCACGCCGACCTTGGCGACGTGCGGGGTTTCAGATTCGGGCGTGGTGTCTTCGGGAGGGATGGTGGTCATCGGGGCAGCCTTTGGATGCAAGGGCGTCGCGCGACTCTCGTGCGACGCTTCCTGTCCAAAGGTGCCATGGCCGAGTTTGGTTGTCAGGCGAACTCGACGTCGCATGGGCGCCAAGCGATCGTTCGATCGCCAGGCTGGCGTTGACCGGTGTTTCTCTTCGCACTTGGACCCGCGTTTGCCTTCGGACGTGCGCACGGTCACTAATATCCAAGGAACTCCAGGAACCGCCACCATACGCGGAGGCGTAGCAGCGCCGATTGGCTTGCTTTGCTTCTCGCATAGCGGCGGTCCTAAAGATCCTTAGGCCTTGAAGAACGCCAGCAGGTCGGCGTTGATGATCTCGGGGTGGGTGGAGGCCATGCCGTGGGGCAGGCCCGGATAGGTCTTCAGGGTTCCCTTCTTGACCAGCTTGATGGCGAGATGAGCGCTGT
>Ga0209066_10005434_pt1 | contig 13437 bp, 9 predicted proteins | sample All_14_2_FD_187198 | JGI IMG/M metagenome (GOLD analysis project Ga0209066, IMG submission 187198) | Freshwater microbial communities in response to fracking from Pennsylvania, USA - Allegheny Zone_MetaG_DW_15 (SPAdes) (version 2) ...
CGGTGGAGCTGATCAAGAACCGCCAGCTGGACGGCACGCTGCAATCCGCCGGCCTGGGCGTGGCCTCGATCAAGGACCTTGCCACCAGCCTCGCCACCAATGTCGTCGCCGTTCCGGCCGATGTGGTGGAAAAGCTGGGCGCGCCCTATATCGCGGCCACCATCCCGGCGGGTACCTATCAGGGCCAGGATGCCGACGTGCCGACGGTTGCCGTGGTGAACTTCCTGGTCACCCATTCCGGCGTGTCGGACGAGACCGCCTATCAGATGACCAAGCTCTTGTTCGACAATCTGGACCAGATGGTAGCCGCCCACAGCGCCGCCAAGATGATCAAACTGGAAAACGCGCTGAAGGGCATGCCGGTGCCGCTGCATCCGGGTGCGGAGAAGTTCTATAAGGAAAAGGGCATGATGTAAGACCAAACTGCGATGGGCAACACATCGCGGTTTGGTTAAGCCCGTGCGGCGATTGAGCAATGCTCACACATGTTCGGTCAAAGACCGAGCATGTCGGCATGAGACCCGGCGGGCTGGCGTAACCCGGCCCGCAAGGAAGCGGTTGAACCAGCCGTTTCCGCTGGATTGACGATATCCCGGCCGTCCTGCGTCCCCTGGGGACAAGGGGCGGCCGGTTCCTTTCCGGGCCTGTAGGCGGCCCTGCAACGAGGCGAGAGCAAAGATGCTGCATGACCAGAACCGGCATGAGATGCCGGACGACGCGAAGGAACTGTCGGTTCACGATCCCTTGGCCGAGAGTTTCCCCGCCGGTCTGGAAGGCAGGCTTCTATTCTGGATCGCCTTCGCCTTTTCCATTTTCCAGGTCGCCATCGCGGCCCATGTCTTCGATGTGGCAAGTCAGATCGCACGCGCCGTGCATGTCGGCTTCCTGCTGGTCCTGGTCTTCCCGCTGCTGGCCGCCGCGCGCAGGTCCAACACGCCCATCAAGGTTCTGGCCTGGGGGATGGCCGCGCTGGGCGTGGCCGTGGCCGCCTATCAATGGCTGGAATATGTGCCGTTGCTGCTGCGCGCTGGCGACCCCCTGCCCCTGGATCTGGCGGTGGGCGTGGTGGCGCTGATCACCATCTTCGCCGCCGCCTGGTGGCTGATGGGCCCCGCGCTGCCGGTCATCGCCGGGGCCTTCCTGGCCTATTGCCTGTTCGGGGAATATCTGCCCGCGCCGCTGGACCATCGCGGCTATGATTTCTCGCAGGTCATCGAGCATATGACCTATGGCACGGAAGGCATTTACGGCATTCCGATCTATGTCTCCTCCACCTACATCTTCCTGTTCATCCTGTTCGGCTCCTTCCTGGAACGGGCAGGGATGATCCGCCTGTTCACCGATGTGGCACTCGGCCTTGTCGGCCATGCACGCGGCGGCCCGGCCAAGGTATCGGTGATCTCCTCGGGCCTGATGGGCACCATCTCCGGCTCGGGCGTCGCCAATGTGGTGACCACCGGCCAGTTCACCATCCCGCTGATGAAAAGCTTCGGCTATCGCCCGGCCTTTGCCGGTGGCGTGGAAGCGACATCCTCCATGGGCGGGCAGATCATGCCGCCGGTGATGGGGGCAGTCGCCTTTATCATGGCCGAGACGCTGGGCGTGGAATATTTCGAAGTGGTGAAGGCCGCCGTCATTCCAGCCATGCTCTATTTCGCCTCCGCCTTCTGGATGGTGCATCTGGAAGCGGGCAAGCATGGGCTGCTTGGCCTGCCGAAGGACCAGCTTCCCTCGGCCTGGAAGGCCGTGAAGGAGCGTTGGTTCCTGATCCTGCCGCTGGCAGTGCTGGTCTATCTGCTGTTCTCGGGCTACACGCCGCTCTTCGCCGGTACCGTGGGCCTCGGGCTGACGCTGCTGCTGATCCTGGGCGGATCGATCGCGCTGGGCCTGCCCAATGCGGTGATCCGCACGATCTTCTGGATCGGTCTGGGCATCATCGCGGCGGCCTTCTTCGAATTCGGCTTCCCGATCATCCTGGCGGCCGCCGGGGCGCTGGCCCTGTGGAATCTGTTCAGCAAGGGCGGGCGCGACACCCTGATCCTGTGTCGGGATTCCCTGGCGGAAGGCGCCAAGACCGCCCTGCCGGTGGGTGTCGCCTGCGCCATCGTGGGCGTCATCATCGGCACCATGACCCTGACCGGGGTGGCGAACACCTTCGGCCAGTTCATCGTGCATGTGGGCGAGCATAACCTGTTCCTGTCGCTGGTGCTGACCATGGTCACCTGTCTGGTGCTGGGCATGGGCATCCCCACCATTCCGAATTACATCATCACGTCGTCCATCGCCGGGCCGGCCCTGCTCGATCTGGGCGTGCCGCTGCTGGTCAGCCATATGTTCGTGTTCTATTTCGGCATCATGGCCGATCTGACCCCGCCGGTGGCGCTGGCCTGTTTCGCCGCCTCGCCCATCGCCAAGGAAAGCGGCTTCAAGATATCGCTGGAGGCGATCAAGGTCGCCGCGGCCGGTTTCGTCATCCCCTTCATGGCGGTCTATACGCCGGCCCTGATGCTGCAGGATGGCGGACCGCTGGCAGCCCAGATCGGCTATATCCCGGCCGTGATCTATATCGTCGTGAAGACGATCTTCGCCATCGGGCTGTGGGGCGCGGCCGTGATCGGGGCGCTGGGCACGCGGCTGAACGTGGCGGAGCGGCTGCTGGCCATCGCCGCGGCCTTCAGCCTGGTGCTTGCCATCCCGATCAGCGATGCGCTGGGGGCCGCCCTGACCGTGGCTTTCGGCCTGTTCTATTGGTGGCGGCGCCGGGGCGGGCTGCCGGCGGGGGCATGACCGGCGCGCTCTGCCTGTTGCTGGCGGCGGGGCTGACCACCCTGCCGGTGCAGGATTTCACCCTGTCCTGGACCCATTCGGTGGAAAAGACCGAATGGCGGGAGGAGTGGCGGGTAACTCCTGAAGGGCTGGTGGCGCGGGAAGCCCGCGTCAAGGGCTCCGGCGCGGGGATGGACCCGCCCGACGGTTCCGTCCTGCGGGACGGCTGGTGGGTCTGGACCCCGAACCTGCCGCCCTTGCCGGAGCTGGTGCTGGCCGCTTCGGGCGCGACCGGCGCGGGCTGGACGCTGTGTGCCGCCGGTGAATGCCGGGAGCTCGGCGCCACCGCCGGCGAGGCGATCCATATCCGGCCCTGTTCTGCACAATAGCCGTCGCCCCCAAGCGGGGGGATGCTTCTGCGCAGCTTCGATGCACCCTCACCCGGCTCGGCCTGAATGGCCTCGCCACCCTCTCCCCGCCAGGCAGCAGAGGGTAGACTCCGCACGCCCGCGCCCGAATTCTGGGCACGGCAATAGGATTCGTAATGTTATAACAATAAAGCTCGCGCAGGAAACACCGCCGTTACTATGCGAAATGTTATAAAATATCGAGCGCCCGGGCCGATGATATTTGTCCCAGGACGAAGGAAGTATATTTTTAGCTCCTTGGTACTAGGCCAGTAACAAGACTGCCACAGAGCCGCGATAGGGTCCGCCTCGTTTCATCGGCAGAGGAGGATATCCATGCGCCGCATTCTTTTGGCCCTGGCGGCCACCACCATGTTGACCGGTGCGGCCCAGGCCGCCACCGTCTATCCGCTTGATCGCGCCACCATCCTGGCCGGCGCGCCCTTCGATCTGAAGGTCGAATTCGCCGCGGTGGTAAAGGCCGCCGACGTCAAGGTGACGATCAACGGCCAGCCGGCCGAAGCCGTGCTGGGCGCCGCCCCGCAATTCGTGGAGAAGGAAGCGGGCGTCGAGGCCTCCGCCATCCTGATCCGCGCCGCCAAGATCGCCAAGCCCGGCATGTATGAAGTCGTGGCCAGCGCCGGTGGCGAAACCAAGACGGTCAGCTGGGAAGTCTATGGCACGCCGGCCCAGGCCAAGGCCAAGAACATCATCTTCCTGGTCGCCGACGGGTTGTCGGTGGCGCACCGTACCGGCGCGCGGCTGATGTCCAAGGGCATGACCGAAGGCAAGGCCAATGGCCGGCTCCATATGGACGATATTCCGCCGGTGGCGTTCATCGGCACCTCGGCCACCAATTCGGTGGCGACGGACAGCGCCAACACCATGTCGGCCTATATGACCGGCCATAAGACGGCGGTGAACGCGCTGGGCGTCTATGCCGACCGCACCAAGGCCAGCCTGGACGATCCCAAGGTCGAAACCATCGCCGAAGCCCTGCGCCGCACCGGCAAGAAGTCCATCGGCGTGGTGTCCAATTCCGAAATCCAGGACGCCACCCCGGCGGGCGTAGTCGCCCATACCCGCCTGCGCGGCGACAAGGCCGATATCACCGGCATGTTCCTGGAGACCAAGCCGGACGTCGTGCTCGGTGGTGGTTCCGCCTATTTCCTGCCGAAATCGACCGCGGGCTCCAAGCGCAAGGACGAGAATGATTACGTGAAGCTGTTCCAGGAGGCGGGCTATGCCCTGGCCACCGACAAGGACAGCCTGGCCGCCGCTGCCAAGACCAATACGGGCAAGATTCTGGGCCTGTTCCACCCCGGCAATATGGATGTGACGCTTGACCGTGAAATCCTGAAGAAGGGCACGGTTTCCAAATTCCCGAATCAGCCCGGCCTGGTCGACATGGCCAAGGTCGCGCTGGATACGCTGTCGAAGAATCCGGAAGGCTTCTTCCTGATGGTCGAAGCCTCTTCGGTCGACAAGATGTCCCATCCGATGGATTGGGAACGCGCCATGGTCGACACGATCGAGTTCGACAAGGTGATCGGCCTGGCCCAGGAATTCGCCAAATCCAATCCCGACACGCTGATCGTGGTGACGGGCGACCATACCCATGGCGTTTCGATCATCGGTACGATCGACGATGCCAAGAAGGGCCCGGATATGCGCGACAAGGTCGGCGTCTATGGCGATGCCGGCTTCCCGGCCTATGAAGACAAGAACCAGGACGGCTATCCCGACCGGGTCGATGTCTCCCCGCGTCTGGCGATCTTCTCCTCGAACTTCCCGGACTATTACGAGACCTGGGGTCCGAAGCTGGACGGCCCGTTCAATCCGGCCGTGCAGAACGAGCAGAAGCAGTATGTCGCCAACGAAGCCTATAAGGACCTTCCCGGCGCGGTGCTGCGTCAGGGCAATCTGCCACGCAGCTCCGACACCGCCGTGCATGCGGTCGACGATGTGGTGCTGCAGGCGGTCGGTCCCGGTGCCGATGGCTTCAAGGGCTATATGGAGCAAAGCGATGTCTATCGCGTGCTCGCCGACGCCTTCGCCCTCGCCCCGACGAAGTAAGTAACGGAACGGGCCGGCTTCGGGCGCCTGGATGCGTCTCGGGGCCGGCCCCTTTCCTTTTTTGCCAACGGAAGTTCGCCCCATGCAGCCCACCGCCCGCACCAGCCGCCGCGCCCTCCTTATCAGGCTTGCCGCGCTGTCCCTGCTGCGGCCCGCGCCCGCCCGGGCGGCCGAACCCACCCGTCTGACCTTTGAAGAGCTGTATTCCGCGATGACCGTGCTGGGCATGACCATGTCCGAAAAGGTCAAGGCGCTGGCGGGTAAGCCGGTCACCATGCGCGGCTTCATGGCCCCGCCCCTGAAGGCGGAAGCGAATTTCTTCGTGCTGACCGCAATCCCCATGTCGATCTGCCCCTTCTGCGATTCCGACGCGGATTGGCCGGCCGATATCGTGGTGATCTATCTGGACAGCGCCCGCACCTTCGAACAGGCCAATGCCCAGATCGAGGTGACGGGGACGCTGCAGGTCGGCTCCTGGACGGATCCGGAAACCGGTTTCGTCAGTCTGCTGCGCATCGTCGATGCCGATTTCAGGGGCGCGTGAACCCATGTCCAGTCTTATCCTGCGTGATCTTTTCCTGGCCTATCCGGGGCTGGACCGTCCGGCTTTGGACATTCCGGCGCTGGAAATCGCCCCCGGGGGAACCGTGGCGGTGACCGGCCCGTCCGGCTGCGGCAAGACCAGCCTGATCCATGTGCTGAGCGGGCTGGAACGGGCATCGCGGGGCCAGGTCGAATGGCAGGGCCGGGATATCGAAGCGCTGGGGGAAGGCGAGCGGGATCGCTGGCGGGCCGACCATGTCGGGCTGGTGATGCAGGAATTCCACCTCTTCCCCGGGCTGACCGCGTTCCAGAATGTCGTGCTGCCGCGCCGGCTGGCGCGCCTGCGGCTGGAGCCGGCCATCGCGGACGAGGCGAAGCGACTGCTGGCCCGCGTCGGCATCGACAATATTCGCCAGCCGATCGAGACCATGTCCCGCGGCCAGATGCAGCGCGTCGCGGTGGCCCGCGCGCTGGTCGCCAGGCCCGGCATCATCGTCGCCGACGAACCGACGGCCAGCCTTGATCCGGAAGCGGGCGCGGCGGTCGGCGATCTTCTGATCGAGCTGGCGCGCGACGCCGGGGCAACCCTGCTCGTCGCCAGCCATGACACCAGGCTGATCACCCGGATGGACCGGGTGCTCCGGCTCGAATTCGGCCGTTTGGTCGAGGCATAGGACGGAAACCATGCTGCATTTCCTCTGGGCCGATATCCGACGGCAATGGGCTGGCGCGCTGGCCGTGCTGGCCATCGTGGCACTGGCAACCGCGCTGGGCGTGGTGGTGACCTTGCAGGAACGCGCCCTGCGCCTGGGCAGCGCCCGGGCGGCGGATGCCTTTGACCTGGTGGTCGGCGCCCCCGCCAGCGAGACGCAGCTGATCCTGTCTTCCGTCTTCCTGCAACCTGCCCCGCTGCCGCTGATGCAAGGCCATGTGCTGGCCGATCTGATCGCCGATCCACGCACCGCCTGGGCCGCGCCCATCGGTTTCGGGGATTATGCCGAAGGCCTGCCCATCGTCGGCACCACCCAGCCCCTGATCGACGGGCTGGGCGGATTGACCGAAGGCGCCGGCTTCGCCCGGCTGAATCAAGCGGTTATCGGTTCCGCCGTCGGTATGGAAATCGGACAGCGCTTCCAGCCGGTGCATGGCAATCTGCGCGAAGGCGGCCATACCCATGACGAGCTTGTCTATCATGTGGTTGGCCGGATGAAGCCGACCGGCACGCCCTGGGACCGGGCGCTGCTGGTGCCGATCCAGGCAGTGTGGAAGATCCATGGCCATGAAACGCATGAGCATGAGGATCATGCGCATGGGCTGGCGGATGCCGATCACGACCACGATCACGCGGCGGATGAAGCCGCGGCGGAACACGACGATGACCATGCCGCGGACGAAGACGGGCATGAACATGAGGACGAGCATGCCGGCTACGATATCGCCATTGATGACGATATCCTGTTGCAGGCCGATGCGCCCGGCCTGCCGGCCATTCTGGTGAAACCGAAGAGCATTGCCGGGGCCTATACCCTGCGCCAGGATTACCGGGCGGAGCGCACGGTGGCGGTCTTCCCGGGCGAGGTGCTGACCCGGCTCTATGGCACGCTGGGCGATGCAAGGCGGATCCTGGCAGCCGTCTCGGTCGGTGCCCAGGCCCTGGTCGTGGCCGCCGTGCTGCTGGTCGTCATGCTGCATGTGCTGCAACGCCGCCGCCAGATCGGTGCGCTGCGGGCCTTCGGTGCGCCCCGTCCGGTGATCTTCGCCCTGGTCTGGTCGGAAAGCTTCCTGGTGATCGGGGCCGGGTTGTTCGCCGGCTTCGCCCTGGGCTATCTCGCCACCCGAATTCTGTCGGACATGCTGGAGCGGGAAAGTGGTGTGGCCCTGCCGGTGGCCTTCCTGGCGCAGGATGCCGGCCGGCTTGGCCTGCTCTTGCTGGCGGTTGGTCTGGTGGCGATCCTGCCGGCCGTCCTGGCCTATCGCCAGACCCCGGCGGCGGCGCTGAAGGGCTGAACCGGCGGTCTCCATTCCCTCTGGCGTCCCGTCGCCCAAGGAGTATAAAGCCCGCAAACGGGGGTCGTTCCTGAACGGGATCGGGCCTATCCACCGACGCCTCATCTTGTCCCGCCCCCTCCCTTCAGGCAGGATGTGCCTGGGGCGAACAGGCCGGACGACACCGGCAGTCTTGGCGGGCGCCATGCGTGTGCGATTTTCAAGTTTTCAGGATCGGGGCGTCTATGTCGGCTTCCGCGGGCGGGCGATCCTGCTCGCGCGGCTGCGCAGTTCGCGCATGGAAGGCCAGCGCTTTGAAATACTGATCCCGAACTGGACCGGATCGAAGGAAGCGTCGACCAATGATCTGGTCATGCCGCTGGAATCGCTTCCGACCTGGACCAGCCTGAAGGATCGCGACAGCCGCCTGTACAACCGGATCATGGAAACGCGCCTGGCCGAAGGTGGACATCTGGACCCGATCCTGATGCGCGATATCCGCCTGACCGTCGATATGGAATTCGGCGACGCTTTCGAGAGGGCGACGGCCAAGGAAGAGTATGAGATTGCGCGCATGGACGAACAGCGCGCCTATCTGGAAATCCTGGCCATGTTTGGCCGCAGATATGCCAAGGCGCTGGGCTCCAAGGAGCTGGCCCATGTCTCCGCGCGCGTCCTGTTGAAGCTGATGGAGGAAGATGGTGCGGAGCTGGTCCGGCTGGTGCGCACCATCTCCGGCGCGGTGGTGAAGGGCGCCGGTATCAGCCGTGACGAGTTGACCGAAAGGCTGGACCGGCTGTCGGCCTTCGCCGCTCCGATCTGCTCGCTGGTGACGGAGGATTCCAGCCGCGCAATCGGCTATCTCAGCCGCCAGCAGGCCATGCTGGAAAAGCTGGTGGAGCGGTTGCGCGACTATGCCGGCGCGCGGGAGGACGAGGTGGGCGACGCGGTGCGCGTGATCGACTTGAACGCGTCGGCCTTCGCCGCCTATGTGGATGAAAAGGCGGCCACCATCCGCGCCGCCGTGCTGGATGAGCGGGCCTATCTGTCCGATGACAGCCATGTGGCGCTGCGCAAGAATATCGGGGACGAACGCATCCGCATCTCCTTCGCGCTGGACGGCTGGGCCGATCACGCCGAACGCTGGATGACCGTGATGGCCGAAGATACCCAGGCCAAGGATCAGGCCATCGCCGCCATGCTGCGCGACATGCCCAACCCGACACGGGAAATCGAAGGCACGCTGCAGGCGCTGGATCGTGGGCGCGGCTTGATGAGCCTGCGCAATGCCCTGGTGCGGGAAATGCATTCCTGGTCGGATGACCAGCTGGATGCCGAACTGGCCGAACGGGTGCGGCGTGGCCGGGAAAAGCCGCGCGCGGCCAAGCCGGCCGGCGATGTGGACCCCAGCAAGCTCGCCAAGGCCGACCTGGCGATCCACAAGGCATTGCGGGAGCGGTAAGTCCGTCCTGGTCGAGCCCGATCAGCTCTCCACCCCATCCAGCACCACAAGCTGGGCCGGATGCCACAGCTCCAAAGCCGGGCCATAGCGCCAGATCGGCACGCCGCGCGCCTCCACCACCCGGCCCGCCAACCCATCCAGCGCAACCCCGCGCGCCGCAAGCGGCTTCAGCAGCCGATCGGGGATGGAGATGCTGGCATCCGTCTTCCAATCGGCCCCGCAATCGCAATAGGTCCAGCCGCGACGACGCTCGACCCGCAGGATTCGCCCCCGCCACAGATTGGGCCGGCCGAGCGCGGCGTCCAGCTTCGCATCATCGACCGGCTGCGGCAGGCCCGCGCCAGCATCGCCCCATAGCCCGGCCGCAGCAACCCTGGCCCTGGCTTCCAGCGCCAGCCAGGCATCGTGCAGACCGATCGCCTCCGGCTCCGGCCAGGCCCAGGCCAGCCCCTGCGCCAGCAGCAGGGATTGCAGATCCGGCAGGACCGACCCGGCGGGTGGCGCCAGCACGGCCAGGGTGCGGCCATAACGATCGACCGCCAGGGCGCGATAGCCCAGTTCAGCCCCGTCCGGCAGAAGCGCGGCCAGCGCACCGGTCAGCCGATCCGCCCAGCCCCGTCCCGGCGCGGGCAGGATACCAGCCAGGCGCAGCAGGGTTCCGTCGGCCAGTTCACGCTCCAGCGCGTCCTCGCCCTCGCCCACGATCCGGCCGGATTGCCAGGCGTCATCGGCCCGCGCCGGCCGCAGCGCCCCGGCCCCCGCCAGCATGGCGAGCGAAAGCAGCATGGTCTGGCGGCGCGTGATCTGCATGATGCCGCTACTGTGCCCCGCAGGAAGACTTTTGGCGAGCAGGGCTGGACAAAAAGCGTCGCATGCCGCACAGGAGAATCCCGTTCACCGCGTTTACTGCACGCCCGTCGTCACCGCTTCCCCACGGATGGATGTCATGCATCGCGCCCTGTTTCCCGCCATCGACCCCCATGCCAGCGGCTTCCTGACCGTCGACTGGCCGCATTCGGTCCATTGGGAGGAATCCGGCAATCCGCATGGCCTGCCAATCCTGTTCCTGCATGGCGGGCCGGGTGCCGGCACCTCGCCCATGCATCGGCGCTTCTTCGACCCCGCCTACTATCGCATCATCCTGACCGACCAGCGCGGGGCGGGCCGGTCCACCCCGCTGGCGGAAACCAGCAGCAACACGACGGAAGCGCTGGTGCGCGATCTGGAAGCGCTGCGCGAAGCGCGCGGGATCGAGCGCTGGGTGCTGTTCGGCGGATCCTGGGGCTCGTCGCTGGCCCTGGCCTATGCCCAGGCCCATCCGAACCGTGTGATCGGGCTGATCCTGCGCGGCATCTTCCTGTGTGAAGCATCCGAGGTCGACTGGTTCATGAACGGGATGAAGCACTTCTTCCCGGAAGCCTATAGCCGTTTCCTGGCGGCCCTGCCCGAGGCGGAGCGGGCCGAGCCGCTGGAATCCTACTGGCGCCGCCTGATCGACCGCGATCCGCTGGTGCATATGCCCGCCGCCCGCGCCTGGGGCCGCTACGAGGCGGAATGTTCGACCCTGAGGCCCAATCTGGACATGGTGCAGGCCTTCTGCGAAGGGCCGTCCGCCCTAGCGCTGGCGCGGCTGGAGGTCCACTATTTCCGCAACCGGCTGTTCCTGGAGGAAGGCCAGCTGCTGCGCGACATGCCGAAAATCGCCCATCTGCCGGGCGTGATCGTGCAGGGCCGCTATGATGTGATCTGCCCGCCGATTTCCGCCTGCAAGCTGGCGGATGCCTGGCCGAAGGCAGAGCTGCAGATCATCCCCGACGCCGGCCATTCCGCCACCGAGGCCGGTATCACTGCGGCCCTGGTCGCTGCGGCCCACGCGGCGAAGGGCTGGTAGCCGGCCCCGGCCCCTGCCGTTATTGGAAAGAAAGCTGTCGTCGTGGTCGGGCGTGACCCGACCACCTTTGACCGGTTGGCATGAGGTCCTCTAACTTAACCCCTACGCGTCCTGCTGCTGTGCTTCGACCACCGCGATGGCGGTCATGTTGACGATGCCTCGCCCGGTCACCGACGGGGTGACGACATGCGCCGGCTTGGCCGCACCCAGCAGCATCGGCCCGACCGCCAGCCCGCCGCCCAGCACTTTCAGCAGGTTATAGGCGATATTGCCCGCATCCAGCGTCGGCAGGATCAACAGGTTGGCCGCCCCTTTCAGACGGGAGTCCGGGAACAGGCGGTTGCGGTTGTTCTCGTCCAGCGCCGCATCGGCATGCATCTCACCTTCGACTTCCAGCTCCGGATAGCGCTCATGCAGGATGGCGACCGCCTCGCGCACCAAGGGCGCGGTTTCCTTGTTCGAGGTGCCGAAATTGGAATGGCTGAGCAGGGCAAGCTTGGGCTCGATGGCGAATTTCCGCACCGCCTGCGCCGACAGGGCCGCGATTTCCGCCAATTCCTCGGCGGAAGGATGCGAGCAGACATGGGTATCGGCCAGGAAATAGGTGCCCGCGTTCAGGATCAGCATGGTCAGCGCCGACATGTCGCGCACGCCGGGCTTCCGCCCGATGATGTTGTCGATGTGATCGACATGGCGCTGATACAGCCCGACAATGCCGCAGATCATCGCATCCGCCTCGCCCCGGCGTACCATCAGGGCGCCGATCACGGTGGTGCGGGTGCGCACATGGGTCTTTGCCAGATCGGGGCTGACGCCCTTGCGGCCCATGATCTCGTGATACTGGGTCCAGTATTCGCGATAGCGCGGATCGTTGTCCGGATCGACCAGTTCGAAATCCAGATCCATTTTCAGACGCAGGCCCATGCGCTGGATGCGGGTCGCGACCACCTCGCGCCGCCCGATCAGGATCGGCTTGGCCAAGCCTTCATCGACCACGATCTGGGCGGCGTGCAGCACGCGCTCCTCCTCGCCCTCGCAATAGACCACGCGCTTGGGATCGCGCTTGGCCTGTTCGAAGACGGGCTTCATCACGAAGCCGGAACGATAGACGAATTCGTTCAGCCGCTGGGTATAGGCCGCGAAATCGGCAATCGGGCGGGTGGCAACCCCGGTTTCCATTGCCGCCCTGGCCACCGCCGGGGCGATTTCCAGGATCAGGCGCGGATCGAACGGCTTGGGGATCAGATGGTCGCGGCCGAAAGACATGGACCCGCCATCGCCATAGGCGCTGGCTACCTGTTCGGAGGCTTCCATCCGGGCCAGACGCGCGATGGCCTGGGCGGCGGCGACCTTCATCGGCTCGTTGATTTCCGTGGCGCCGACATCCAGCGCGCCGCGAAAGATGAAGGGGAAGCACAGCACATTGTTGACCTGGTTCGGATAGTCCGAGCGGCCCGTACCGATGATGGCATCCTCGCGCGCGGCGCGCACCTCCTCCGGCATGATTTCCGGCGTCGGATTGGCCAGGGCCATCACGATCGGGCTGGGCGCCATGCGCTTGACCATCTCGGCCGTCAGCACGCCCGGCGCCGACAGGCCCAGGAACACATCGGCCCCGTCGATCACCTGGCCCAGCGTGCGCAGATCCGACTTCTGGGCATAGATCTCCTTATAGGGATCCATCAGCGTGTTACGGCCTTCATAGACCAGGCCTTCGATATCGCAGACCCAGATGTTTTCCCGCTTCGCGCCCATATTGACCAGCATGCCCAGGCAGGCGAGCGCGGCCGCGCCGGCCCCGGCGCAGGCGATCTTCACATCCTCGAAGTTCTTGCCGACCAGTTCCAGCGCGTTCGAAACGGCTGCCGAAACGATGATGGCGGTGCCATGCTGATCATCATGGAAGACGGGGATCTTCATGCGCGCGCGCAGGCGCCGCTCGATCTCGAAACATTCCGGCGCCTTGATGTCTTCCAGATTGATGCCGCCGAAGGTGGGCTCCAGCGCCGCCACTACATCGCAGAACTTGTCGACATCGTTTTCCGCCACTTCGATATCGAACACATCGATGCCGGCGAATTTCTTGAACAGGACGGCCTTGCCTTCCATCACCGGTTTCGACGCCAGCGGGCCGATGGCGCCCAGGCCCAGCACGGCGGTGCCATTGGTCACCACGCCGACCAGATTGCCGCGCGCGGTCACGGTCGCCGCCTCGCGCTCATCCTCCACGATCACGCGGCAGGCGGCCGCCACACCGGGCGAATAGGCCAGCGACAGATCGCGCTGGCTCGCCAGCGGCTTGGTCG
>Ga0209066_10005435_pt1 | contig 13437 bp, 11 predicted proteins | sample All_14_2_FD_187198 | JGI IMG/M metagenome (GOLD analysis project Ga0209066, IMG submission 187198) | Freshwater microbial communities in response to fracking from Pennsylvania, USA - Allegheny Zone_MetaG_DW_15 (SPAdes) (version 2) ...
CAGATAAGGAATGCCCTCAGTGAGCGTCTGAAGCGGCTGCTGCACATAGGTCGACAAGATCGGCCCGAACACCAGCAAGCCCCACATGCCATACACGATGGACGGCACGGCAGCCAGCAACTCAACAGCAATACCCAGAGGGCGCTTCAGCCAGGAAGGCGACAACTCCGTCAGGAATACCGCGATGCCGAAACTCACGGGCACGGCGATCAGCAGCGCGATGAACGACGTCATCAGGGTGCCGTAGATCATCACCAGGCCGCCGTACTGATCCTGCACCGGGTCCCACTCGCTGCGCCACAAAAAGCTCAGCCCGTACTCCTTGATGGCAGGCCAGGCGCCCACCACCAGAGAACCGATAATGCCCAGCAACAAAGACAGCGTCAGGATGGCCGCTGCGCGGGCCAGGGTCGCGAACACCATGTCAGCCCAGGGGGCGTTGACACGTCGGTTGGGCGGGTTGGTCATGGGGCTGCGTCGTGCATCCCGAGCAGATGGCGCGTTCGCGTCATCCATGTCGGCAGGAAGTATGGCTGTCATCGAAGGCCTCCGTAGAGAGGGTCATCCGGTTCATGTACATCAAAACGAAGCCGAACACCTGGTCACCAAGCGTCCGGCTGTACTTCAGTTCAACAACGCGAATTACTTGTAGGCGATGGTCTTGCCTGCCGTATCGGTCACCGCGGCCCATTGCTTGCGCACCAGGTCCTTTACGGCGGGGGGCAGCGGCACGTATTCCAGGTCAGCCGCGATCTTGTCGCCACCCGTGAACGCCCAATCGAAGAACTTCAGCGTGCTGGCAGCCTCTGCGGGCTTGCTTTGCTGCTTGTAGAACAGGATGAACGTGGCACCACTCAAAGGCCAGGCGTTCTTGTCAGCCTGGTTGGTCAAGACCTGGTAGAAGGACTTGTCCCAGGCTGCACCGGCTGCCGCGGCCTTGAAGGTCACGTCATCGGGTTCAACATAGTTGCCTGCCGCATTCTTGATGGCCACGTGCGACATCTTGTTCTGCTTGGCATAGGCGTACTCGACATAACCGATCGAATTGGGCAGACGCTGCACGAAGGCGGACACGCCTTCATTGCCCTTGCCACCTGCGCCCGTTGGCCAGTTGACAGCCGTGCCTTCACCGACCTTGGTCTTCCACTCGGCGTTCACCTTGGACAGGTAGTTCGTGAAGATGAAGGTGGTACCCGAACCGTCGGCGCGGCGCACTGGCGAAATCGCGGCATCAGGCAGCGGCACGCCAGGGTTGAGCGCTGTCAGCGCCACGTCATTCCACTTGGTGATCTTGCCCAGGTAGATGTCGCCCAGCACTTCACCCGTCAGCTTGATCTGGCCGGGCTTGATGCCCTTGATGTTCACTACCGGCACCACACCGCCGATGACCGTGGGGAACTGAAACAGGCCGTCCTTGGCCAGTTCGTCGTCCTTCAGGGGCATGTCGGACGCACCGAAGTCAACCGTCTTGGACTTGATCTGCTTGATGCCGGCACCAGATCCGACGGACTGGTAATTGATGCGCACACCCGTGGCCGTGTTGTAGGCAGACGCCCATTTGGCGTACAGCGGCGCGGGGAAAGTGGCGCCTGCGCCGGTCACGTCCTGGGCCATCACTGCGCCCGAAACCAGGGCCAGGGCAACAGCCGTGGCAGTGCGAATCATCTTGTAGCTCATGTACGCCTTTCTTGTCATGTGACAGACAAATTGCTATGGGGCGGACTGTAGACAACGATTGTGACTCGTGTGTGACATGTTTTTTGACGCTGTCATAAAAACACAGGCCCTGCGGACCATGGCTTTGTGACGTCGTCGTCATATTTTGGTCACCGATTCGTCACATGACACTTCTATCGTCTCGGCGGTGCTCCGAACTGTCTTGGAGCAAAACTCTGCACGGAGACCACATGACCATTTGTCGCCCCACATCGTTGATTGCCAAGTCCCTTCTGACCGCGTTGATGGTCCTGCCCCTGATGGCCCACAGCCAGACTGCGGCACCCGCCACCGTCGCGATCGCCGCCAGCCAGACCCCGGCGCTGAGCACATTCACCAAATTGGTGCAACAAGCAGGTCTGGAAGCGGCATTGCAAGGCGCTGGCCCTGTCACCGCCTTTGCACCCACCGACGAAGCATTCAAGGCGGTCCCCGCCGCCACGCTCGACAAGCTGGCCAAGGACCCTGAATTCCTGAAATACGTGCTGAGCTACCACCTGGTGCCCACCGCGGCCAAATCCAGCGAACTCACCGGCAACAACAGCCTCGTCACCATGAGTGGCGCCAAAGTCACGGTTGCCAGGGCTGGCGACTTCGTGACGGTGGACGACGCACTGGTCACCAAGGCAGACATCGTGACGGGCAACGGCGTGCTCCACATCATCGACCAGGTGCTGACCCCACCCAAGAAGTAAGCCCTAGCAGCGTGAAAAAGGCCGATGCGACTTGAGCCGCATCGGCCTTTTTTCATCGCGATGGCGCAAATCCTTCAGGCCACGACGGCATCCGCCAGCTTTTGAGCGCAAGTGTCGGCCAGAGCCTGGTCTTCAGCCTCGACCATCACCCGAAGCAAGGGCTCGGTGCCCGAGGGGCGGATCAGCACCCGGCCACGACCGTTGAGCTGCGCCAGCACGGCGGTTTGCGCATCAGCCAGCTTGCCGTTTGACTTCCAGTCCTGGCCCGCTTTCAAGCGCACATTGATCAGGCGCTGAGGGAACAGCCTGACACCCTCCAGCCAGTGCGCCAGATGGTCACCGCTGCGTACCACCGCCTGCAAGATCTGCAAGGCGCTCACGATGCCATCGCCCGTGGTGTGGCGGTCCAGCGCGATCAGATGGCCCGAACCTTCGCCACCCAGTTGCCAGCCACGGCAGATCAGCTCTTCCAGCACATAGCGGTCACCCACCTTGGCCCGAACGAACTCGATCCCCCTGCTCTGCAGCGCCAGCTCAACCGCCATATTGGTCATCAAGGTGCCCACGGCGCCAGGCACTGCTTCACCTTGGGCCAGGCGGTCTGCCACCATCACATACAGCAGCTCATCACCGTTGTACAGGCGCCCCTTGGCGTCCACAAACTGCAGCCGGTCGGCATCGCCATCCAGGGCAACGCCGTAGTGCGCGCCATGCGCCGCCACGGCCTTGACCAGCGCCTCAGGGTGGGTCGCCCCGACACCGTCGTTGATGTTCAGCCCGTCCGGCGCACACCCGATCGAGATCACCTCGGCGCCCAGCTCATGGAACACCTCTGGCGCCACCTGGTAGCCCGCACCATGCGCCGCATCGATCACCAGCTTCAAGCCCTTGAGCGACAAGGTCGACGAAAAGGTGCTCTTGCAAAACTCGATGTAACGCCCCCTGGCGTCTTCCAGCCTGCGGGCCTTGCCCAGGTTGCGCGAATCCACCCAGCTGGGCGCATCGGTCAGGGCCGCCTCGACGGCCAGTTCCCACTCATCGGGCAGCTTTTCGCCGCGCGCTGAGAAGAACTTGATGCCGTTGTCTGCATACGGGTTGTGGGAAGCGCTGATGACCACGCCCAGGTTCAGGCGCAGGGCCCGGGTGAGGTAGGCCACGCCAGGCGTAGGCAAGGGCCCGGTCAGCAAGACATCGACACCGGCTGAAGCAAAGCCTGCCTCCAGCGCGGACTCCAGCATGTAACCCGAGATGCGCGTGTCCTTGCCAATGAGCACGGTCGGCCGCTGTTCAGTGCGACGCAGCACCTGCCCGACGGCGTGCCCCAGGCGCAAGACAAAGTCCGGCGTGATCGGGGCTTGACCAACTGTGCCGCGGATGCCGTCGGTACCAAAATATTGTCGGGACATAGATTGTGTTTGTATCGGTATGCCAGAGGGAGGGCTCAGATTGTGCCCCGGAAAGAGCCGGAAGAATCAGGGGATCAGGCGTGCCGCAGCCCATACCTTCAAGGCATCGACGGTGGCCGCGACGTCGTGAACCCGAACGATGCGCGCGCCTTGGGTGACGCCGGCCAGCGCGGCAGCCAGGCTGGCTGCGAGCCGCTGATCAACCGGCCGCCCTGTGATGTGCCCTAACGTGGACTTGCGCGACCAGCCCACGAGCAAGGGCCGCCCCAGTTGACGCAACTCAGGCTGACGTGACAGCAGCTGAATGTTGTGCTCCGGGGTTTTGCCAAAGCCGATGCCCGGGTCCAGAACCACCCGCGCGCCGTCAACACCCAGCTCGCTCAAGGCTTTCAAGCGTGACTCAAGGTAAGCGGCGACATCTGCGACCACATCCGGATAGGCCGGCCTTTGCTGCATAGTGGCCGGATCACCCTGCATGTGCATGAGGCAGACGCCGCAGGCCGGGTGCGAGCCCACCAACGCAAGTGCACCAGGAGCCTCCAGGCTGCGGATGTCGTTGATGATGTCCACGCCCAGATCCAGGGCCCGCGCCATGATCTCGGTCTTGCAGGTATCGACTGACACAGGCACGCCCAATGTGCCTGCGGCTTGCAGCACCTCACCGACACGAGCCCACTCCTCGTCCACACTGAGACGGGGGGCGCCCGGCCGGCTGGATTCCCCGCCAATGTCCAGGATGTCCGCACCCTCACGGATCAGTTGCTCGCAAGCGGTCAAAGCGTCCCGCACCTGCAGATGCCGGCCGCCGTCCGAGAAGGAGTCGGGCGTCACGTTGACGATGCCCATCACCTTGGGGTTAGTGAGATCAATGCGGTAACGCGTGGTCTGCCAGTCAGTCATGACGTGATCGTGGAAGCCATGAAAAACGGGGCCGAAGCCCCGCTTGAACACATGTGCCAGGCTGAATCAGACAGCCGCAGGTGCACCATCGGTACTGACTGGCGGCTTGGGGCCACCACTCGGACGGTTGGTCGGAGGCGTCCAGTCCTTGGGAGGACGGGGTTCACGGCCTTGCATGATGTCCTCGATCTGGTCTGCGTCAATGGTTTCCCATTCCAGCAAGGCCTTGGCCATCGTGTGCATCTTGTCCTTGTTGTCTTCGATCAGCTTGCGCGCCGTGGCGTACTGCTCATCGATGATCTTGCGGATCTGCGTATCGACCTTCTGCATGGTCTCTTCAGACATGGTCGTCGTCTTGGTGATCGAGCGACCAAGGAAGACTTCACCTTCATTCTCGGCGTACACCATGGGACCCAACTCGTCGGTCATGCCGTAGCGGGTCACCATGTCTCGGGCAATGGCCGTGGCACGCTCGAAGTCGTTGCTGGCGCCAGTGGTCATCTGGTCCATGAACACCTCTTCGGCAATGCGCCCGCCGAACAGCACCGAGATCGTGTCCAGCATGCGTGTCTTGTCCATGCTGTAGCGGTCGCCCTCAGGCAACTGCATGGTCACACCCAGGGCACGGCCGCGCGGGATGATGGTGACCTTGTGAACGGGGTCGGTCTTGGGCAGCAGGCGCGCCACCAGGGCGTGACCAGCTTCGTGGTAAGCCGTGTTCTTGCGCTCTTCCTCAGGCATGACCATGGATTTGCGCTCAGGGCCCATCATGATCTTGTCCTTGGCCTTCTCGAAGTCCTGCATCTCCACCACGCGACCACTGCGGCGCGCGGCAAACAAGGCAGCTTCGTTGACCAGGTTGGCCAGATCGGCCCCCGAGAAGCCAGGGGTACCACGGGCCAGGATGTCAGCACGAACGTCTTGCCCAACAGGTACCTTGCGGATGTGCACGTTCAGGATCTGCTCGCGGCCACGAACGTCAGGCAAGGTCACGTACACCTGGCGGTCGAAACGACCGGGGCGCAGCAGCGCGGGGTCAAGGATGTCGGGCCGGTTGGTCGCGGCAATCACGATCACGCCCAGATTGGTCTCGAAACCATCCATCTCGACCAGCATCTGGTTGAGAGTCTGTTCACGCTCGTCGTTGCCACCGCCCAGGCCAGCACCACGATGGCGGCCCACGGCGTCAATTTCGTCGACAAAGATGATGCAAGGTGCGTTCTTCTTGGCCTGGTCGAACATGTCGCGAACACGGGCTGCGCCCACACCCACGAACATTTCTACGAAGTCGGAACCCGAAATGGTGAAAAAAGGCACCTTGGCTTCGCCAGCGATGGACTTGGCCAGCAAGGTCTTGCCGGTGCCCGGGGGGCCAACCAGCAGCACGCCACGGGGAATGCGGCCACCCAGCTTCTGGAACTTCTGCGGGTCGCGCAGGAAATCCACCAGCTCCTTGACTTCTTCCTTGGCTTCGTCGCAACCAGCCACGTCAGCAAACGTGACGTTGTTGTTGCTTTCATCCAGCATGCGCGCCTTGCTCTTGCCGAAGCTGAACGCCCCGCCCTTGCCGCCGCCCTGCATCTGCCGCATGAAGTAGATCCACACGCCAATCAGGAGCAACATCGGACCCCATGAAACCAGCAGGCTCATGAGCAGCGAGGGCTCCTCTCGGGGTTTGACATCGAACTTGACGCCGTTGGCAATCAGGTCACCCACCAGACCGCGGTCCAGGTAGGTGGCGGTGCTGCGAATGCGCTTGTCATCGGTGGTCGTGGCGATGATTTCGGTGCCGCCGCCGCCCTCTTGCAGGGTCACGCTCTTGATGCGTTTCCCACGGACTTCTTCGAGGAAGTCGGAGTAACCAATCTGGCTACCACCCGTGCTGGCACGGTCGAACTGCTTGAACACGGTGAACAACACCAATGCCACAACCAGCCAGACTGCAATCTTCGAGAACCATTGATTGTTCACCGCGGCTCCTTCAACCCATTCATGCCCGTTCCGGCTGACACTGGATGCATCAACACACCAAAACGAGTCTCAAAAACAGTGCCCGAATTCATCAATTTGACAGACGCCAGGCACAGTCTTCGCGGTACGTGGGGACGATTCTAGACGAGTCAAGAGCAACCCTGCTGCGATCTACCCCAAGTAGTGCGCCGTATTTCGACACTTAAAAGACGTCAATCAAGAAAATTCATCGATTTTTGAGCCCGATACCCACCAGGAAGGTCTCGGCAGACTTGTCGCGCGACGCTTTGGGCTTGATGGGCTTGCACACACGGAAGTGTTGCTTGAACAATTCAACAAGCTGGCTGTAACCACTGCCGTGGAAAACCTTGCAGACCAGGGCCCCATCCTTTTTAAGGTGGTTCTGTGCGAAATCGATGGCCAATTCGATCAAATGTGCGATGCGGGCGCTGTCAGACGAGTCGATGCCGCTGAGATTGGGCGCCATGTCGGAGATCACCACGTCGACAGGGCGATCACCGACCGCCTCGCGCAGTTGCGCCAGAACCGCGTCTTCCCGAAAGTCGCCCAGGATGAACTGCACGCCTTCGATGGGCTCCAACTCAATCAGGTCCAGGCCGATGATGGTGCCGTTCAGCTCACCCACCGCGGCACCACCGGCACCCACATCCTTGGGCGCGAACTTGCGCCGAACGTACTGGCTCCAGGCACCCGGTGCCGCTCCCAGGTCCACCACCAACTGCCCGGGTTTGATCAGGCCAAGCGCCTCGTCGATCTCTTTGAGCTTGTACGCAGCACGTGATCGGTAGCCCTCTTTTCCGGCCAATTTGACGTAAGTGTCATGGACATGGTCATGTAACCATGCTTTGTTGACTTTTTTGCTTTTGGTTTGGACTTTCATGGCTCGATAATAGAGGGATGCCTGCTATTCAATTGACAACTGCCGAGCGCAAAGCCTATCGGGCTGATGCGCACCACCTGGACCCCGTCGTGATGATCGGCGGAGATGGTCTGACCCCCGCCGTGCTGAAAGAAGCCGATACCGCCTTGAAGGCCCACGGTCTCATCAAAGTGCGCGTGCTGGGTGATGACCGCGCCGCGCGGGAGGAAATGTATGCCCAACTGTGTGACCAACTGAGTGCTGCGCCAATCCAGCATATCGGCAAGTTGCTGGTTTTGTGGCGCCCGATCCCCGAAAAGGTGGTCAGCGAGGAGCGCGAAGACCGCAAACCTGGCCCCCGTGAGGTGAAGATCCTGAAATTCTCGAAGAGCGGCACGCGCCGCCCTGAAGTCAAGAAGGTTCAGGTCATGGGCAACCAGCGCGTGACCGCGGGCGGGCTGATCAAGCGCGCCAAGAAGCGCGTGGCCAGCAAAAAACCAGACTGAACAAGTGCCTGGCCTTGCCTCAAACCCGCGTGGCGGTGAGGCGCCAGGCCAGGCAGGCGATCAGAACAGCCCGCACCCAGTACAAACCGGCTGACAAGCCGTGTAAGGCGCCGAAGGACAGCGCAGTCGCTTGGCCAGCCTTGGCCGACTCAATCATCGGGTGCAAGGCGAACTCGCCGAAAATGGCCAGGAACAGCGCTGCCAGAATCAACAGCAGGTTCCCTGTCACTGCGCTTTGCTTGGCGCCCTGTTCGAGCAGGTCGCGCACACGGCGACGCTCGATCACGAACAGCACAATGGCGAAGGCCAGGCTCAGCTTGGCCTCCAGCGTGAACAAGCGCCCTGCGGCGCGACCAGCGAGCTCTCGCTCCAGCACAGAAAACAAACCCGGCGCGGCCAGGCCGCCAATGGCGATGACCACGCCGGCCCACACACCAGCCAGCCAGCTTTGAAAGCGCAACAGCTTCATGGGCGATCCGGTGACCACGCTCAGATGTAGCGCACTTCAATGATTTCGTAATTGCGCACGCCACCCGGCGCTTGCACAGCTGCGACATCACCGGCTTCTTTGCCGATCATGGCGCGGGCAATGGGTGAACTGATCGAGATCAGGCCCTTCTTGAGGTCGGCCTCGTCATCACCCACGATCTGGTAGGTGACGGCGTCGCCAGACTCTTCCTCTTCCAGGTCAACCGTGGCGCCAAACACCACACGGCCACCCGCATCCAGCGAGGACGGGTCAATGACTTGCGCAGCAGACAGCTTGCCTTCGATTTCCTGGATACGGCCTTCGATGAAGCCCTGCTTGTCTTTGGCGGCTTCGTACTCGGCGTTTTCCGACAGGTCGCCCTGCGCGCGCGCTTCGGCAATGGCCACGACAACGGCCGGGCGCTCGACGTGCTTGAGGCGATGCAGTTCTTCTTTGAGCAGTTCTGCACCGCGTTTGGTGACGGGGATGGTCGACATCGTGTTTGTCTCTCGATCACGGGCCCTGTCCATCAGGGCCTCATAAAAGAACGGAGCCGCGTCCCCTGGTCATCTGGCGATGAGGTCGGGCGCGGCCCACGTGGTGGTCTGTCGCAGTGCGCGGTGCTCATAGAACACCGCGCAGCGTGCTCAGTTTAGTGCAGTTTGGCGTGCAGCTCTTGCAGCGAATACACGACCAGATCATCCTCGTGCTTCATGGCCTCGACAGCCGCTTCGCAACCAGCCATGGTCGTGTAGTAGGTGATCCGATTGGCCAAGGCGGCCTGACGGATGCTGCGCGAATCGGCGATGGCCGTGCGGGTTTCATCCACTGTTGTGAAGACCAACTGGATTTCGCCGGCCTTGATGGCGTCCGCGATGTGCGGACGGCCGTCCTTGACCTTGTTCACGGGCTTGACCGGCACACCGCCTTCGGCGATGGCCGCAGCCGTGCCCTTGGTGGCGACCACGTTGAAACCCAGCGCGACCAGATCTCGGGCTACGGCCACGGCGCGGGCCTTGTCGTTGTCCTTGACCGAGATGCACACGGTGCCTTTTTCAGGCAGACGCGAGCCGGCGCCCAACTGGCTCTTGAGCATGGCTTCACCGAAGGTGACGCCCACACCCATGACCTCGCCGGTCGAACGCATTTCAGGGCCGAGGACCGGGTCCACGCCTGGGAACTTGTTGAACGGGAAGACGGCTTCCTTGACGGTGAAGTAAGGCGGCACGACTTCGCGCGGCGCCTTGCCGTCCGGGCTCTTTTGCGTACTCAACTTCTGGCCGGCCATGCAGCGCGCGGCGATCTTGGCCAGCGGCTGGCCGGTGGCCTTGGACACATAGGGCACGGTGCGCGATGCGCGTGGGTTCACTTCCAGCACGTACACGGTGGCCTTGTCCAGGCCTTGCGTGACATCACCCTGGATGGCGAACTGCACGTTCATCAGGCCGACCACATTGAGGGCCTTGGCCATCTGGGCGGTCTGGCGGCGCAGCTCGTCTTGCAGCGCTTGCGACAGCGTGTAGGGCGGCAGCGAACAGGCCGAGTCACCGGAGTGCACGCCGGCTTGTTCGATGTGCTCCATGATGCCGCCGATCATCACGTCGGTGCCATCGCTGATGCAGTCCACGTCGACTTCGACGGCGTCGTTCAGGAAGCGGTCCAGCAGCACGGGCGACTTGTCGGAAACGCGGACGGCTTCGCGCATGTAGCGCTCCAGGTCCTTGTCGCCGTGCACGATTTCCATGGCGCGGCCACCCAGCACATAGCTGGGACGCACGACCAGGGGGTAGCCGATCTCCTGCGCCAGTTGCAGGGCCGCTTCTTCGGTGCGGGCCGTGCGATTGGGCGGCTGCTTGAGACCCAGCGTGTGCAGCAGGGCCTGGAAGCGCTCGCGGTCTTCGGCGATGTCGATGCTGTCAGGCGAGGTGCCAATGATGGGCACGCCGTTGGCTTCCAAATCGAGCGCGAGCTTCAAAGGCGTCTGGCCGCCGTACTGCACGATCACGCCAACGGGCTTTTCCTTGTCGACGATCTCCAGCACGTCTTCAAGCGTGACGGGCTCGAAGTAAAGACGGTCGGACGTGTCGTAGTCGGTTGAAACCGTCTCGGGGTTGCAGTTGACCATGATGGTCTCGTAGCCGTCTTCGCGCATGGCGAGGGCAGCGTGGACGCAGCAGTAGTCGAACTCGATGCCTTGACCGATGCGGTTCGGGCCACCGCCCAGCACCATGATCTTCTTCTTGTCGGTGGGCTCGGCCTCGCACTCGCCACCTTCGGTCTCGTAGCACGAGTACATGTAGGCGGTTTGCGTGGAAAACTCGGCCGCGCAGGTGTCGACGCGCTTGTAGACCGGACGCACGTTCAGGGCGTGGCGAGCACGGCGCACGTCATGCTGGTTGGTACCCATCAGCTTGGCCAGACGGCGGTCCGAGAAGCCCTTTTGCTTCAGGTAGCGCAACTCGGCGGCGCTCAGCGTTTCGAGCTTGCGTGCACGGGCGTCGGCTTCGGTCTTGATGATGTCTTCGATCTGAGCCAGGAACCAGGGGTCGATCTTGGTTTCTTCGAAGATCTCGTCCAGGCTCATGCCAATGCGGAAGGCATCGCCCAGGAAGCGGATGCGCTCAGGGCCAGGCTCGCCAATCTCCTGAATGATCTCTTCGCGGTCGGTGCTGATCTCGGTCAGGCCGTCGATGCCGGTTTCCAGACCGCGCAAGGCTTTCTGGAAGGACTCCTGGAAGGTACGGCCCATGGCCATCACCTCGCCCACGGACTTCATCTGCGTGGTCAGGCGCGAGTCAGCTTGCGGGAACTTCTCGAACGCGAAACGCGGGATCTTGGTGACGACGTAATCGATCGAGGGCTCGAACGAAGCAGGCGTGGCACCGCCCGTGATGTCGTTCTTCAGCTCATCGAGCGTGTAGCCCACGGCCAGCTTGGCCGCGATCTTGGCGATCGGGAAGCCCGTGGCCTTGGAGGCCAAGGCCGAAGAGCGCGACACGCGGGGGTTCATCTCGATCACGGTCATGCGACCGTTCTCGGGGTTGATCGAGAACTGCACATTGGAGCCGCCAGTCTCGACGCCGATTTCGCGCAGGATGGCGATGGAGGCGTTGCGCAGCAACTGGTATTCGCGGTCGGTGAGCGTTTGCGCCGGGGCCACGGTGATGGAGTCACCCGTGTGCACACCCATGGGATCGAGGTTTTCGATCGAGCACACGATGATGCAGTTGTCCGCCTTGTCGCGAACCACTTCCATCTCGTACTCTTTCCAGCCGATCAGAGATTCTTCGATCAGCAACTCCTTCGTGGGGGACAGGTCCAGACCACGCTTGCAGATCTCTTCGAATTCTTCTGGGTTGTAGGCAATGCCGCCACCGGTGCCGCCCAGCGTGAAGCTGGGGCGGATCACCATGGGGAAGCCTGCGCCGCCGATGTCCGCCTGGATGCGCTTTTGCACCGCCCAGGCTTCTTCCAGCGAGTGCGCGATGCCCGACTTGGCCGACTCCAGGCCGATGCTGGTCATCGCGTCCTTGAACTTCAGGCGGTCTTCAGCCTTTTCGATGGCCTTTTCGTTGGCACCGATCATCTCGACCTTGTACTTGTCGAGCACGCCGTGCTTGTGCAGGTCGAGCGCGCAGTTCAGCGCGGTCTGGCCGCCCATGGTCGGCAGGATCGCATCGGGGCGTTCCTTGGCGATGATCTTCTCGACCACCTGCCAGGTGATGGGCTCGATGTAGGTGACGTCGGCCGTGTTCGGGTCGGTCATGATGGTCGCAGGGTTGCTGTTGACCAGGATGACTTTGTAGCCCTCTTCACGCAAGGCCTTGCAGGCCTGGGCGCCGGAATAGTCAAATTCGCAGGCCTGACCAATGATGATCGGGCCGGCACCGATGATGAGGATGCTCTTGATGTCTGTGCGCTTAGGCATTGTTTTTCTCCATCAGCGCAGTGAAACGATCGAACAGGTAGCTGATGTCATGCGGGCCTGGTGAGGCTTCAGGGTGGCCCTGGAAGCAGAAAGCGGGCTTGTCGGTGCGGGCCAAACCTTGCAGCGTGCCGTCAAACAGCGAGATGTGCGTGGGGCGCAGGTTGGCAGGCAGCGTTTTTTCATCCACCGCGAAACCGTGGTTCTGGCTGGTGATGCTGACGCGACCGGTGTCCAGGTCCTTCACAGGGTGGTTGCCGCCATGGTGGCCGAACTTCATCTTGAAGGTCTTGGCACCTGAGGCCAGGGCCATGATCTGGTGACCCAGGCAGATGCCGAAGGTCGGGATGCCGGTTTCGATCAGTTCGCGGGCGGCGGCGATGGCGTAGTCGCAAGGCTCTGGGTCCCCAGGGCCGTTGGACAGGAAGATGCCGTCGGGCTTGTGCTTGAGCACTTCAGACGCGGGCGTCTTGGCGGGCACCACGGTGACGCGGCAGCCGCGCTCGGCCAGCATGCGCAGGATGTTGCGCTTGACGCCAAAGTCATAAGCCACCACATGGAACTTGGGCTTGTTCAGCTTGCCAAAACCAGGCTTGCCATCCAATTCAGGGTTGCACAGCTTCCATTCGGTTTCGGTCCATTCGGACAAGCCCGTGCCCGTCACGACCTGAGCCAGGTCCTGGCCGGCCATGTTCGGCGAGGCCTTGGCCTTGGCGACAGCGTCCGCGATGACGGCATCGGTCACGGCCTGGCCTGCGGGCAAAGCGACGATGGCGCCATTTTGCGCGCCCTTGGTACGCAAAATGCGTGTCAGCTTGCGGGTGTCGATGTTGGCGATGCCGACCGTGCCTTCAGCCTGCAGATACTGCGAGAGCGTTTGGGTCTGGCGGAAGTTGGATACGCGGATGGGCAGGTCTTTGATGATCAGACCAGCGGCATGGACTTTCGAGGCTTCGACGTCCTGCACGT
>Ga0209066_10005436_pt1 | contig 13437 bp, 10 predicted proteins | sample All_14_2_FD_187198 | JGI IMG/M metagenome (GOLD analysis project Ga0209066, IMG submission 187198) | Freshwater microbial communities in response to fracking from Pennsylvania, USA - Allegheny Zone_MetaG_DW_15 (SPAdes) (version 2) ...
TGGCCGTTTCGTACTCGACGTGAGCGGTGTTGATCGTGATGCCGCGGGCCTTTTCTTCAGGCGCAGCGTCGATCATGTCGTAGCCCTTGGCTTCGCCGCCGAACTTCTTGGACAGAACGGTGGTGATTGCAGCCGTCAGCGTGGTCTTGCCGTGGTCAACGTGACCGATGGTGCCGACGTTGACGTGCGGCTTGGTCCGCTCAAACTTACCTTTTGCCATGATTCTCGCCCCTAGCGATTCTGAAGTGAGTCGAAAGAAAGAAGATGGGAGGTGTGGTGCCCATGGGCAGGATCGAACTGCCGACCTCCCCCTTACCAAGGGGGTGCTCTACCACTGAGCCACATGGGCATCGACACAGGTCTGGACTTGGAATGAAACCCAAACCTGTGTCGACTTGACACTGCGACCTCCGCATCAACGAAGACCGCGACTTTACCACGCCTAAATTGACAGAACCGTGACCTTGGAGCGGGAGACGGGAATCGAACCCGCGTCATTAGCTTGGAAGGCTAAGGTTCTACCATTGAACTACTCCCGCTCGGGAGTGATTCTCAAATTAGGTTTCCCTGGTGGAGGAGGCTGGATTCGAACCAGCGTAGGCGTAAGCCAACAGATTTACAGTCTGCCCCCTTTAGCCACTCGGGCACCCCTCCAGGGAAGACCGCAACTATAGCAGAGCTTTTTTGCGACTCGCAAGCCCTGCGGTGATTATTTTGTGGCGGCGCGTGTCGATCGCGCCACCGCCTGTTGGAAAAAGCCGACGTAGCGGGCGCTCATCTGCGTCCATTGACGGCTCGTGGCCTGGCGGCGCGCCTGGGTCGCCCAGTCGGAGAGGCGGTCCGGATCGGTCAGCAGGTCTTGCAGCACCGCGAGCAAGGTGGCGTGGTCACCCACCGTGTAGGTGGCGCCGTTGCCCGAGGTGACCTGCTCGGCCTGCCCGCTTTGCTGCGCCACCAGCAAGGGGCGCCCGACGGCCAAGGCCAGATCGCAGGCACCCTGGGGCGCGGTCGGGCCGGGCTCGGCCTCGCCCAGCCCCCAGGGCTGGGGCCGCTCGGGCAGCACCAGGAGGTGGTGGGCGGCCATCAAGGCGGGCAGGTCCTGAGGGTCCGGATCGAGCTGCCAGGCAATGCGATCGCCCAGTGCTTTCAGGCGGGGATCGGCCTGCAAGCGGGTGAGCGGGTCGTGGCGGGGCGGCTCGAAGCAGGAGGCCGCGGTGGCACCGGCCAGGGTGAGTTGCCACGGGGGCAGATCGTCGCCGCCCTGCGCCACCAGCTGGCCCAAGGCTGCCACGAGGTCTTGCAGCGGACGCAAGGCCTGGCCGGGGCCGCTCAGGCAGAGGAGCTTGAGCGGGCCGGAGGGCAAGGGCGGGCACGCCAGCTCGGGCAACCCCTGGGGCAGGACGGTGATGCGCTCGCGCGGCAGGCCCAGGCGGCGGGCCAGGCGGGTTGCGCTGGCGTCGCTCGTGCACAGGACACCAGCGAGGCGACGGGCGAGACGGCGGTCAATGTGGCGGGTGAAGGGCGCCGCCAGCCAGGCACTGGCCTGACGCGTCAGACGCGGCAACCAGCGAGCGTGGTAGACGCCGGCAAACGGGGCGTGGAGGGGCTGACCCAGCAGGCCGGGCGGCGCGTGGACGGTGGCCGTGAGTGCAGGGCCATGGGGCAGGCGAGCCAAGGCCTGCAGGACCCAGTACACGGTGCGCTGGCCGGGCGCCAGTTCGGCATGCACGACATCGACACCGCGCCAGTCGCGCTCGGCTACCCACGCGCGCGCAGCCTCCAGGCTCTCGAGCGGACGCTGCCCGACCAACGGTGTCAGGACGTCGATGCCGCCGAGGTTGAGGGCTCGGCGGAACTGCGCGGCATGGTGCGCCAGGCGAGAGGGATCAGGCGGCAGAGGGGACAGCAGCGCCAGGCGCATGGACAACAACCTTGAGGAAAGCAAACGGCAACGGAGGCCGCATTGTCCACGAGGTCAGGCGTGGCGGCGTCCCCTTGATGCGGGTCAGGCCAGAGCCCAGTCGAGGGTGTGCCCCTGGGCGCGCCAGAAGGCCTGCGCCTGCCCAAAATGGCCGCAGCCGATGAAGGGGGTCGCCCCCCGTGTGGCAGACAAGGGCGAGGGGTGGTTGGCCTGCAGGATGAGGTGCGTCGCCCGAGCCTCGCTGTGCGACATTGCCTGCTCGATCAAGGCCCGCTTGCGCTGGGCGTGCGCCCCCCAGAGCAGGAAGACGCAGGGGTGGGCATCGGCGGCCACGGCGGCGATCAGGGCATCGGTGAGGGCCTCCCAGCCCCAACCGGCATGGCTGGCGGCCTGCGCGGCTTCGACCGTGAGGACCGTGTTGAGCAGGAGCACGCCGCGTTCGGCCCAGGCTTGCAGGCAGCCGTGGGCCGGCGGGGTCAGGCCGAGGTCGCGCGCGAGCTCCTTGCGGATGTTGCGCAGGCTGGGGGGTATGGCTTGCCCAGGGGGCACCGAGAAGGCCAGGCCGTGGGCCTGGCCCGGGCCGTGGTACGGGTCCTGACCCAGGATGACGACCTTGACCTGGCTGCGGCGGGTGTGGCGCAAGGCCGCGAACACGTCGGCGGGGTAGACGGTGGCGCCTTGGCGGCAGGCGGCATCGACGCGGGCGATCAGCGCCTGGCCGATGGGACGGGTGCGAAAGGGCTCGGTGACGTCACGCCAGTCGGGCGGCACGGCATCGAAGAGGTCGGACAGGGGCCGGGCCAAGCCCCCCGGCGCAGGGGTGGACGCGGGCACAAGCGCGCTCAGGCGAACAGCGTGGCCAGGGCCTGGCCCGGATCTGGCTGGCGCATGAAGGCCTCGCCGATCAGGAAGGCGTGGACGTGGGCGGCGCGCATGCGCTGCACATCGGCCGCGCTGAGGATGCCGGACTCGGTGACGAGCAGGCGATCGGCGGGGACGCGGGGCAGCAGGCCGAGTGTGGTGTCGAGCGTGACCTCGAAGGTGCGCAGGTTGCGGTTGTTGATGCCAACCAGCGGGGTGCGCAGCTTGAGCGCACGGTCGAGTTCGGCGCCGTCGTGGACTTCGACGAGCACGGCCATGCCGAGCTCGTGGGCGCAGGCTTCGAGGTCGGCCATCTGGGCGTCGTCCAGGCAGGCAGCGATCAGCAGGATGCAGTCGGCGCCCATGGCGCGGGCCTCGTAGACCTGGTAGGCGTCGACCATGAAGTCCTTGCGCAGCACGGGCAGCTCGCAGGCGGCGCGGGCCTGCTGCAGGTAGGCGGCGCTGCCCTGGAAGAACGGGGCGTCGGTGAGCACGCTCAGGCAGGCGGCGCCGTGGCGTGCGTAGCTGGCGGCAATCTCGGCGGGGACGAAGTGCTCGCGCAGCACGCCCTTGCTGGGGCTGGCTTTCTTGACCTCGGCGATGACGCCGGCCTGGCCGGCGTCGATCTTGCGGCGCAGCGCTCCGACGAAATCACGCACATCGGCCAGGTCGCGGTTGCGGGCCTCGGCTTCGGCCCGCACGGTGGCGAGGGACCGAAGCGGCAAGGCGGCGGCGATTTCCTGGTGTTTGACGGCGACGATTTTCTGAAGGATGTCGGACATGAGCGGGCACTTTGCGAGGAGTTGTCGACATTATCGGTGTTTGCCTGCGGTGCACAGCACGCGAGGCAAAAGGGCTTTTCCGGGCTGGCAAGCCTGTGACAGACGGTGACAATGTGTCCACACGGATGCAGGAGAGCAATTTGGGGCGGATCGGATGGCGCGGCTGGCTGATGGCGTGGTGGCTGTGCGCGCTGCTGTGCGGTGGCGGAGCGCGGGCCGAGCCGCTGGTGCTGGTGCTGGACACCCTGGGCGCCACGCAACCCCGCGGCGCCCAGGTGCAGGTGCTGGAAGATGCGGGCGGCAGCTGGACCCTGGCGCAGGTGCAGGCTGCTGCCCGCGCCGGGGCCTGGCAGCCTCTGACGTCGGACCAGCCGAGCTTCGGCTACAGCCGCTCGGCCTTCTGGCTCAAGGTGGCCTTGCTCAATCGCCATCCGACGCAGGCGGCCTGGCAGTTCGGCGTGCTCTACCCCTTGCTCGACGAGGTCGACCTGTATGTGGTCGATGCCCAGGGCCGGGTGCGGCAGCACCATGCGACCGGAGACCAGCGCCGCTTTGACACGCGTCCGATCCCGCATCCGCATTTTTACGTGGACGTGCCTTTGCGCGCGGGCGAGGCCGGGGTGGTGTATGTGCGGCTGCGCAGCCAGGGCTCGCTGCAGGCGCCGCTGGTGGTGACCACCCCCACGGCTCGGCTGGAGCTCGCCCGCCAGGAGTTCGGGTGGATGGGCCTGTATGGCGGTGCGCTGCTGGCCATGCTGCTCTACAACCTGATGCTGTTCCTGTCGCTGCGCGATCGCAGCCACCTGTACTACGTGGGCTATGTGGCGGTGTTCGGCGTGGCGCAGCTGACACTCAACGGCCTGGCGTTTCAGTACCTGTGGCCGGCGCATCCGGACTGGGGTAACTGGGCCTTGCCGGTGTGCATGAGCACGGCCGGCTTCTTGCTGTCGCTGTTCGCCCGGGAGTTTCTGGGCTTGCGCGCCCATGCGCCGGGCGCCGATCGGGTCATGCAGGGGCTGCAAGGGCTGTTTCTGTTGATCATGCCGGTGATGTGGCTGGGGCACTACGCGCCCGCGGTGAAGATGGGCACGGTGCTGACCGTGGTGGCGCCCGTCGTGTTGCTGGGCATCACGGCGGTGATGCTGCGGCGCGGCCATCACCAGGCGCGCTACTTCCTGGCGGCGTTCGGAGGCTTGCTGATCGGGCTGATTGCCGCGTCACTGAGCATGTTCGATCTGGTCAAGCCCAATTGGCTGACGGCCTATGGCCTGCAGATCGGCTCGGTGCTGGAGTTCGTGCTGTTGTCATTGGCGCTGGCCCACCGCCTCAAGCTGGCGCAGGAAAGCCATGTCCAGTTGCAGGCGGCTCACGCGGCCGAGCTGGAGGCCCGCGTGCTGGCCCGCACGCAGGATCTGGACAAGGCGCTGGGCGAGCTGACGGCGGCCAATGGCCGCTTGCAGGAGCTGTCGCAGCGCGATGCCTTGACCAGTTTGCACAACCGGCAGTTCCTGGCCGAGCGGATGCCCGAGATCTGGGGCATGGCGGTGCGCTGGAAGCAGCCGCTGGCCATGCTGATGATCGACATCGATCACTTCAAGCAGGTGAACGACCAGCATGGCCACGCCGCCGGGGATGAAGCCCTGAAGGCCGTGGCCGAGGTGATCTTGCGCATCATGCGCCGCCCGGGGGGCCATGCGATGCGCTATGGCGGCGAGGAGTTTCTGGTGGTGCTGCCGCAGACCCATGCAGCCGGCGCGATGCACATTGCCGAGCGCATTCGCCAGGAGGTCGCCGCCCTGACGGTGACGCACGGGGGCCAGCTGATCCCCTTGACGGTGAGCATCGGGGTGGCCTGTGCAACGCCGGGGCCGCGCACGGCCATGGCGCTGATGCTGCAACTGGCGGACCGCCTGCTCTATCAGGCCAAGGCCGAGGGGCGCAACCGCTGTGTGCTGCAGCCCCACGCCCTGTCGCAGCTCAGGCCGCCAGAGCCTGCGTCGTCTGAACAAACTTGAGCAGGCGCTCGGCAGCGCGGCCGCTGCTCAGGGCCTCACGGGCTCGCTCGACGCCGTCGGCCAGGGAGTCCGCCACGTTGGCGGCGTAAATGGCCGCCCCCGCGTTGAGCAGCACGATGTCACGGGCAGGGCCGCTCTGGTTGTCGAGCACGGCGCGCATGATGGCGATGGACACCTCGCGGTTGCTGGCTTTGAGCAAGGTGCCGTCGTGCTCGGCCAGGCCGAACTGGGACGGGTTCACGGTGTACTCGCTGACCTGACCGTTCTTGAGTTCGGCCACCAGAGTGTCGCCGCTCAGGGTCATCTCGTCGAGGCCATCGCTGCCATGCACGACCAGCACATGGTCGGAGCCCAGGCGCTGCAGCACGCGGGCCATGATGCCCACCAGGTCGGCGTGGAAGACGCCCATGAGCTGGTTGGGGGCGCTGGCCGGGTTGGTGAGCGGGCCCAGGATGTTGAAGAGGGTGCGCACGCCCAGTTCCTTGCGGACGGGGGCGGCGTGCTTCATGGCGCCATGGAAGCTGGGGGCGAACATGAAGCCGACGCCGGTGTCGGCCAGGCATTGGGCGACCTGCTCGGCGTTGAGCATGATGGCTGCGCCCAGGGCTTCGAGCGCGTCAGCGCTGCCGGTGGACGAGGACACGCTGCGCCCGCCATGCTTGGCGATGCGGGCACCGGCGGCGGCGGCTACGAACATGGCGGTGGTCGAGATGTTGAAGGTGTGGGCGCCGTCGCCACCGGTGCCGCACAGGTCCACGAGGTGTGCCGTGTCGGCCACGTGAACGGGCGTGGCGAACTCGCGCATGACCTGGGCGGCGGCGGTGATCTCGCCGACGGTTTCCTTCTTGACGCGCAGGCCGGTGATGAGGGCGGCCATGACGACGGGCGACATCTCGCCGGTCATGATGCGGCGCATGAGGCCAAGCATCTCGTCGTGGAAGATTTCGCGGTGTTCGATGACGCGCTGCAGGGCTTGGGGATCGGTCAACTGGCTCATGTCACGCGCCTCACATCTTCAGGAAGTTGGCCAGCATGGCGTGGCCGTGCTCGCTCAGGATGGACTCGGGGTGGAACTGCACGCCTTCCAGCGGGGCGAAGTTCGGGTCGGTCTGCGGGCCTTTGTGACGCACGCCCATGATCTCGCCGTCGTCGGTCCAGGCCGTGATGGCCAGGCAGTCGGGCAGCGAGGCGCGCTCGATGGCCAGGGAGTGGTAGCGGATCACGGTGAACTGCTGGGGCAGGCCGGCGTAGACGCCTTGCTCGTCGGTGGTGATGACGCTGGTCTTGCCGTGCATCTGCTCCTTGGCGCGCACGATGCGCCCACCCATGGCCGCACCGATGCTCTGGTGGCCCAGGCAGACGCCGAGGATGGGCAGCTGGCCGGCGAAGCGCTTGAGCGCGGGCACGCAGATGCCGGCTTCGTCGGGGGAGCAGGGGCCGGGAGAGAGCACCAGACGGTCGGCCTGGAAGGCGGCGATCTCGTCGAGGGTGACTTCGTCGTTGCGGACGACCTTGACCTCTTCACCCAGTTCGCAGAAATACTGCACCAGGTTGAAGGTGAAACTGTCGTAGTTGTCGATCATGAGCAGCATGGGCACGATCCTGTATCGGGATGTGGTTCATGGAATGGCCTTGCACCATCCCTCAGTGTGTCCCCCTCGGAGACCCTTTGGAGGCGTCAGCTGCGGTGGGGTGCCGCGCGCGCAGGGTCATGCAGTGTGGCTGGCGTCACCGCCACCAACGGGCATTCAGGCGAAAGAGATCCGAGGGTTGCTGCATGCAGACCATTCTACATGGGCGCCAAGGCGGCTGCAGGCCTCAGGCGTGGGCCTGCAGCCACTGTGTGGCGTCCGGAACGTCAAGAGGACGGGCGAAGTGGTAGCCCTGCAGGGCATGACAGCCGGCAGCGCGGGCGGCCTCGGCGTGGGCGGCGGTTTCGACGCCTTCGGCCACGACGTCGAGGTCGAGCACGGCGGCCAGGTCGCAGATGGCCTTGACCACGGCCACCGCGTGTGACTCGGGCATGGGGTCGATGAGGCTGCGGTCGATCTTGACGGTGTGCAGCGGCAGGCTGCGCAGCATGTTGAGCGAAGAGAACCCGGTACCGAAGTCGTCGAGGGCCACTTCCACGCCTTGCTGGCGCAGCTGGCTGATCTGCTCGCGGGCCTGGTCCATGTGGGCGACGGCGGCGGTTTCGGTGATCTCCAGGGTCAACCACTGCGGTGGCAGCTGGAACTGCGCCAGGGTGTTCATGACGGCGGACGGGAACTGGGCGTCGAGCAGTTGCAGGGGCGAGACGTTGACGGCGACGGGCACCAGCGGCAGGCCCTGCTCACGCCATTGCGCCATCTGGCGGCAGGCCTGGGTGAGGATGAGGGCACCGAGGGGCACGATGAGGCCGTTGCGCTCGGCGGCCGGGATGAAGTCGAGCGGGCTGATGCGGCCGACGCCCGGGCGGTCCCAGCGCACCAGGGCCTCGAAGCCGATGAGGCGGTGGCCGTCGGCGGCCACCTTGGGCTGGTAGACCAGGATGAACTCGTCGTTCTCGAAGCCGGCACGCAGCGCCTGCTCGGCCTCGAAGAAGGCGGCCAGGCCATTGCACGGCACTTCGGTGGCCCATTGCACCGAGGTGCCGGGCAGACGCTTGGCTTCGAGCATGGCGGCGTTGGCGGCCTGCAGCAGGGCGTAGGGGCTGGTGGCGGGGCCGGGGTGCAAGGCGCCACCCATGGACAGGTCGAGGAAGAAGCGGTGCGCGCTGAGGCTGAGCGGCTGTGTCAGCAGGGCCTGGATGTCGTCGGTGAGCTGGTGCGCCGCAACCTGGGTGTCCGGGGCCACCAGCAAGATGGCGAACTCGTCCTCACCCAGGCGCATCAAGTCGGCGCGCTCGCCCAGGGTCTGCAGCAGCTGCGCTGACAGGGCCTTGAGGACCTCGTCGCCCACCGCCGGGCCATGGGCGTCGTTGAAGAGCTTGAAGCGGTCGACGTCGAGCAGGATGAGGGCGAAGGCGGGTTGCTCCGGGTCATCGAACAGTTCGCGCAAGCGCTGCAGCAGGGCGCTGCGGTTGTGCAGGCCGGTGAGCTCGTCGTGGGTGGCGTGCCACATGAGGGCGCGGGCCGCCTCGTGCTGGGCGGTGTCGTCGGAGACCACCACCTGCAGGCCAGGCTCGCCATCCCATTCCACATTCCAGGCTTTGTAGCGCAGGTAGAGGCGGCGTCCGTCGAGAGAGGTGCGCTCGCCCTCCCACTCGGCCAGCGGCAGAGAGCCATTGTTCACCTGCGAGAGCAACTGCTGGATCGGTTTGCGTGCGGCCAGGGGCGTGGTGAGGTTCAGCCACTCGGGCGAGAACACCCGTGGCGCCTGCTCGACCCGGTTCATGCCGTAGATGCCCTGGAAGGCGGGGTTGATGTAGACCACATGCTGGTCCCGCACCACGGCCACGCCCTGCGGAGACCGGTCGGTGAGCTGGAAGAAGCGGTCACGCACCCGCCGACCGGCTTCGGCCGAGCGGGTCAGGGCCGCGTACATCAGGGACATGGCCAGCATCAGCCGCAGCACGGTGGCCACGGCGGTCTGGGTCATGGCACCGGCATCGCCCGGGTGCACAACGAAGTTGAACTGATTGATGCCCGCCAACACCAGCAGGATGCCGGTGAAGCGCTCGCCAGGGCCTTGTTTGCGCAGCCAGCTGGCCACGATGAGGCTGATGGTGATGTTGATGGTGGCCGAGCCGGCTTGAGCCCACCTCATGTCGTGCCCCATGAGGGCACCGTGGGCCAGCAGCAGCACCACGAACAGGACCTGCAGGTGGCGACGCGAAACATGGCGTCCGGAAAACAGGCCGATGCCCTTGACCATCAGGATCAGGCACAGGGAGGGCACCACCGACAGCCCCATCATGCCGATGACCTGCCAGGCGACTTCGGGCTGACGGGCGGCCAGGTAGGACAGCGGGTAAGCCGTCCAGATCAGGTGGGACAGGCCCAGCAGCGCGGTGAACGATTGTTTGCGGTCGTGACGCCACACCAGCAGCAGAGCCAGGCCGGTGGCCACGGTGACAGCGATGTAAACGGAAAAGACGTGAAGCACGACCGATGCAGTGCGCTGCCAGACAGGCAAGCCAAGGGAATGAGATCCCCATCCTGCCACACGCCAGCGCGGGCCGCCTCCCCCGACTTTCACTGAGGCGAGACGGCCACACAGGCCCCTGAATCAGGGCATTGTGCTCACAAACCCTGTTCAACCATCTCGGCGGCGCGGATCACGGCACGCGCTTTGGCTTCGGTTTCTTTCCATTCGAGCTCGGGCACGGAGTCGGCCACGACCCCGGCGCCGGCGGCCACGTACAAGGTCTGGTCCTTGATGACGCCTGTGCGGATGGCGATGGCGACGTCCATGTCACCGGCAAAGCTGAGGTAGCCCACGGCGCCACCGTAGACGCCACGCTGCACGGGCTCGAGTTCGTCGATGATCTCCATGGCGCGGATCTTGGGGGCGCCGCTGAGGGTGCCGGCCGGGAAGCTGGCGCGTAGCACGTCCAGACCGGTCATGCCGTCTTTGAGGGTGCCTTCGACGTTGCTGACGATGTGCATGACGTGCGAGTAGCGCTCGATGCCAAAGGCCTCGGTGACCTTGACGGTGCCGGTTTTCGCGATGCGGCCGATGTCATTGCGGGCCAGGTCGATCAGCATGACGTGCTCGGCACGCTCTTTGGGGTCGGCCAGCAGTTCGGCTTCGTTGCTCACATCCTGCTCGGGCGTGGCGCCGCGCGGGCGGGTGCCGGCGATCGGGCGGATGGTGACGGTCTGGCTGCCGTCCTTGTTTTTTTCCTGGCGCACCAGGATTTCAGGGCTGGAGCCGACGACATGGTGGTCCCCCATGTCGTAGTAGTACATGTAGGGGCTGGGGTTGAGCGAGCGCAGCGCGCGGTAGAGCGTCAGCGGTGAGGCGGTGAAGCGCTTTTGCAGGCGCTGGCCGATGACGACCTGCATGCAGTCACCGGCGGCAATGTATTCCTTGCACTTGAGGACCGCCGCTTCGTAATCGTCTTTGACGAAGTGGCGCTCGACCGGGAAGGACTCGGTGGGCGCGACCGGGGGCACGGGCACGACCGTTTGCAGGCGGGCTTGCAATTCGCTCAGGCGGGCCTGGGCGCGGGCGTAGGCGCCGGGCTGGCTGGGGTCGGCGTAGACGATGAGGAAGAGGCGGTCGGCGAGATTGTCGATGACGGCCAGCTCTTCGCACTGCAGCAGCAAGATGTCCGGGGTGCCGATGCTGGGGGTGCTGGGGCGCTGGGCCAGACGCGGCTCGATCAGGCGCACGGTGTCGTAGCCGAAGTAGCCGGCCAGGCCGCCGCAGAAACGCGGCAGGCCCTGGGGCACCGCCACCTTGAAGCGCTGCTGGTAAGCGGCGATGAAGTCCAGCGGGTTGCCCTGGCAGGTTTCGACCACCTGGCCGTCCGTGACGACTTCGACCTGGTGGTCGGTGGCGCGCACGAGGGTGCGGGCGGGCAGGCCCACGAAGGAGTAGCGCCCAAAGCGCTCACCGCCCACCACGGATTCGAGCAGGAAGCTCAGGGGCTGGCCCTGGGTGAGCTTGAGGTAGAGCGACAGGGGGGTGTCGAGGTCGGCCAGGGCCTGGGCCACCAGGGGGATGCGGTTGTGGCCTTGGGCCGCCAGGGCGTTGAAGTCGTGTTCGGTCAGCATGGGGGTGATCTCGGTGAGGCCCCTGGCTCACCGCGCTTGGCGGCTTGAGGCAGGGGACAGGCAAACAGCGGTCAGCAGCACCCGAAGGGCCCGGTCTGGGCGGCGGGGTGCGCGGGTTCAGGCAGGCGCAGCGCAGCGACGCCAGGGCCAGGCTCCCCGGTCGTGCGGACCTTTGGTCTGTTTGCGTGAGATGAACATCGAATCAGTGTAGCAGCGGGGCGAGCCCCCGAAGTGAGGGGGTGCAAGCGGCCTCCCCCTGACTTGCGGCAAGGGCAAACCACCTTTCCTCTGTTACGCCTTGAGATCAACAATTGTCACGTCTTTAACTTTGTTGTACCGCCATGTCACTGCCTGCCAATGTTGGTCAACGCCTGGGTGCCGCCCTGATGCGGGGCTGCGCCGGCGCCTGCGTGACGATGGCCCTGCTGAGCGCCCCCGCCGTGCATGCCCAGTCGGCCGAAGCGTTCGGGGTGCACTATGCGCCCACCGTTGACGTGGAGGGCCGCGAGCTGGCCCTCAATGGCACGGGCGTGGCCTACCGCGCCCTGGTCAAGCTGTACACCGTGGGCTTGTACCTACCCGCCAAGGCTCACCAGACCCCGGAGGTGCTGGGCCAGAGCGGCCCGATGCAACTGCGTTTTGTGCTGTTGCGCAGCATGCGGGTGGACGAGCTGGGCAAGCTGATCACCCGTGGCATCGAACACAACTGCAGTCGCCCGGAGTTCTTTGGGCTGATTCCGGCCATCCGTGCGATGGGCGAGCAGTTTTCGCGGATGAAGCGACTCCATGCGCAGGACGTGTTCACGATCGCCTACATGCCCGAACGGGGCACGGTCTTCCTGGTCAACGACGAGCCGGTGGGCGCTGCGATCCGGGATCCGAAGTTCTTTCCGGCCATCCTCAAGGTGTGGCTGGGAGATCAGCCCGCGACAACCGACCTGAAGAACGCCCTGCTCGACCACAAGGCGCAGCCGGTGCTCAGCGCGCTGGAGTGAGCCCTCTGGGCCTCAGGCCCTGTTCGCTTCAAGCCCGCCAGCGGGACCAGGGGACGGCGTCGAGCCGGTCCACATGCGCGAGCGCAGGCACCTCGGCGATGGGGTGGCCGTGGTTGTAGCCATAGGTGACGAGGATGATGGGGCAGCCGGCCGCGTTCGCGGCCTGCGCGTCGTTGCTGGAGTCGCCCACCATGACGGTGTGCGCGGGTGACGTGCCCAGGGCTTCGCAGGTTTTGAGCAGGGGCAGCGGGTCGGGCTTCTTGCGTGCGAACGCGTCACCCCCGAACACATGCTGGAAGTGCGCGCGCAGGCCCTTGCGTTCGAGCAGTTGCTCGGCAAACGCGGTGGGCTTGTTGGTGAGGCAGGCCAGGGGCAGGCCGAGGGCGCTCAGTTGCGCCAGGCCTTCGGGCACGCCGGGGTAGACGTCGGAATGCAGGCCGTTGAGCCGGGTGTAGTGGCCCTGGTAGTGCTGCCAGGCCTCCGGCACGGCGGCTGCGGCCTCGGGGTCGTCATCGGGCAGGCCCCAGGCGTGGGCCAGGGTGCGGCGCAGCAGGTCTTCGGTGCCTTTGCCCACGGTGAGTTCGACGAAGGCGCGATCGACCCGGGCGATCTCGATGGGGTGGCAACCCAGGTCGGCCAGGGTGTGGTGAAGGACGACGACGAAGTCGCCCAGGGTGTCGACCATCGTGCCGTCGAGGTCGATGATGGCAGCGTGGAAGGACGACGTGGCGGAAGGGGCGGACAGGGTCATTTCGGGGCGGGGGTCACGGTTTCCAGCACCAGCTCCACGCGCCGGTTGGCGGCGCGGTTCGCTTCGCTGTCGTTGAGCTGCAGGGGGCGGGTGTCGGCAAAGCCGGTGGCGCGGATGCGCTCGGGTGCCACGCCCAGGGCGATGAGCTGGCGCACGACACTGCCGGCGCGGCCGCTGGAGAGCTCCCAGTTGGAGGGGTAGCGCGCGTTCTGGATGGGCACGTCGTCGGTGTGCCCTTCCACGACGATGCGCTGGTTGGGCATGGCGTTGAGCGCCGGCACCAGGGTGGCGAGCATCTCGGCGCCAGGGCCGATCAGGTCAGCCTGGCCGGAGGGGAAGAGCATCTCGCTGCTGATGCGAAAGCTCACCACGCCGTCGTTGACCAGCACTTCCACGCCCTCGCCGAGCTG
>Ga0209066_10005437_pt1 | contig 13436 bp, 11 predicted proteins | sample All_14_2_FD_187198 | JGI IMG/M metagenome (GOLD analysis project Ga0209066, IMG submission 187198) | Freshwater microbial communities in response to fracking from Pennsylvania, USA - Allegheny Zone_MetaG_DW_15 (SPAdes) (version 2) ...
TTCCACTACATTTCGGCGGGGGGGATGCGACAGTTGCGGCGGACGTCCGTCGATGACATCATTGAAGGACGCCGTCGCTCATTTCTCATTTTTTTGTCTCTTGCGTTTGCCGTGTGGATGTTTTTTTTCTTTCTTCCGTGCGTGTGAAAATAGTGAGGGGAGGACGATGTGAAGGCAATAAGAACGATTTTTGTGGTAGCCTGCGTGTCTGGAGTTGCGGGTTGCGCCGGACCGATGTTTGAGGGAACCATCTTCGAGCAGCAGCAGCAGCAGAGGGACCCGACGGTGGCTCGGATCGTGACCAACACACAACAGATGAACATGGAGTTCCGTCAACTGGCGGAACAGTTGGCTGCACTGAATCGCAATCAGGAGTTGCTCGATGCGAGACTGGCAAAAGTGGAAACCCATATAACGGCCACGCCTCAAACTTCGGAAGATCTCAACGTCTTGCGTCGGGACATGCAACTCATTCGGGCGGAGCGTGAAACGCTGAAAAAAGAGATTACGGACGATCTTGCGGGACGAATCGAAAAGATCGCGGCTCGGCAGCAGGCCGACATCAATGCCGCTCGGGCCGCAGCCATTCCTCCTGCGGGTCCGGCACGTGTGGCCAGCGGAAGCAAAGCGGTTGCGAACGCTCGCCCGGCCTCAGGATATGAGCATAAAGTAGAAAGAGGTCAAACGCTCTCCGAAATCGCACGGGGTTACGGCAAAAGCTTGGACGTGATCATGAAGGCCAACAAGATCACAAATCCCTCCGCGATCCGTGTCGGCCAGGTTCTCTTCATTCCCGATTGAGGTACGTGATGCACTTTCCAGAAGTTCGTCTGCGCCGTTTGCGGCGCACACCTGCCATCCGCCGGCTCTTTGACACACCTGTGCCGCCAGCGTCTAAATTCGTGTGGCCAGTTTTTGTGGTTGAAGGGGAGAGGCGGTGCGAGCCGATCGCGTCCATGCCCGGTCAAAACCGGCTTAGCGTGGACAGTCTGCTGAGGGCACTGGAGCCGGTTGCGGCTCAGGGGATCGGAGGCGTGCTGCTGTTCGGACAGACTGAAGGCGAGAAAGACGCCAGTGGCAGCGGTGCCTATGACGACCGAGGTGTTGTACAGCGCGCTGTTCCGGCGATCAAACGTGCTTTCCCCGGGCTGGTGGTGATGACCGACGTTTGCCTTTGCGCCTATACGGACCATGGCCATTGCGGCCCGCTTGACCGGCTGGGTGAGGTCGATAACGATGCGTCCATCGGACTGTTGGCGCGCGTGGCTGTGTCCCATGCGGCTGCGGGTGCGGATGTGGTCGCTCCGAGCGCAATGATGGATGGACAGGTTGCTGCCATTCGTGCGGCGCTCGACGAAAACAGTTTTGAGAAAACATTGCTGATGGCATACTCGACGAAGTTTGCATCGTCCATGTACGGGCCGTTCCGTGACGCAGAGAACTCTGCTCCGTCTGCGGGTGATCGCAAAGGTTACCAAGCCTCTTACCGCCATCTTCGGGCGGCTTTGCGCGAGTCGGACTTCGATGAAGAGGAGGGGGCTGACATCCTCATGGTCAAACCGTCCCTCTTTTATCTGGACGTGTTATCAAAGCTGCGCGGCCGTACAGAGCTTCCTTTGGCCGCCTATAATGTGAGCGGTGAGTACAGCATGTTGATTGCTGCCGCGGAGCGAGGCTGGGGGGATTTGATTGGCATGGTGCGCGAGTCGCTGGTGGCGCTTGACCGTGCAGGCGCCGATCTGGTGCTCTCGTATTGGGCGCCCCGCTACCGTGAGATTTTTGGCGAATAAGTCGCACGAAAATCCGACTGGAACAGAGGATACGTTTGGTGTATCCTTTCGGCATTTGGTTGAAGGTTTCTTCAGGCACTTAAGGATGGGGATGCGCCCTGTTGCCTGATAAGGAGTTAATACATTTCCAGCAGTGCTGGAAATTCAAGAGGACGGGGATTTTCATGAGCAAAAAAAACATCGAAGCCGTTTACAAACTCGGGTGTGAGCGTTATGCGGAACTGGGCATCGACGTCGAAGCCGCACTGAAAAAATTGCTGAAAGTCCCTATCTCACTGCATTGCTGGCAGGGGGATGACGTGCGCGGTTTCGAAAATCCTGATGGCGACTTGACTGGGGGTATCCAGGCCACGGGAAACTATCCCGGCCGTGCCCGTAGTCCGCAAGAACTGCGTGGAGACATTGAATTTGTTCTTTCGATGGTTGGCGGTTCACACCGCGTGAATGTACATGCCTGTTACGCGGAGTTTGCGAAGGGCGAGAAAGTCGACCGGGATGAGTTGCAGCCTGAGCACATGATGAATTGGATCACGTGGGCGAAAAAGAACAAGTTGGGCATGGATTTCAACCCGACACTTTTCTCGCATCCGATGTTCAACGGGTTTTCTCTTGCCAGCCGTGACAAAAAGATTCGGAATTTCTGGATTAGGCACACGATGGCTACACGGCGCATCGCCGCCGCCATCGGCAAGGCGCTGGGATCGCCCTGTGTGAACAACATTTGGATACCAGACGGCTTCAAGGATATTCCGGCCGACCGCGCGACGCCGCGCAAGATTCTTAATGACTCGTTGGACGCGTGCTTCGCAGAGAAACTGGACTCCAAATACATGCTCGATGCGGTCGAGTCCAAACTTTTTGGAATTGGTGCCGAAAGTTACACTGTGGGCTCTCATGAATTCTATATGGGATATGCCGTCAAGAACCAGAAGGTGCTGACGCTCGACGCGGGACACTTCCATCCGACGGAAACGATTTCTGACAAGCTGTCATCCTGTCTGCTGTTCGTGCCAGAGATACTCTTGCACGTCAGCCGAGGAGTGCGGTGGGACAGCGATCATGTGGTGATTGTTAACGATGACTTGATCGCCATTGCGCAAGAACTTGTGCGACTGGACCAGTTCAAGCGCGTGCACATCGGGCTCGATTACTTTGATGCAAGCATAAACCGCATTGTGGCGTGGGTGACCGGCGTTCGTTCCATGCAGAAGGCTTTGTTATATGCCATGTTGGAGCCGATCAAGTTGATGGCCGAGGCGGAAAAGAACGACGATCTGGCCGCACGACTGGCATGGACCGAGACGGCTAAGACGATGCCATTCGGTGCCGTCTGGGACAAGTTCTGCTCGGACGAGGATGTGCCGCTTGACACGGAGTGGTTAAAGGAAGTTAAAACTTACGAGGCCAATGTCTTGGCGAAGCGGTAGACGCAAACGCGTTTTCGCTTTACTCCCTTCCATTTGAATCAAAGTACAATCAGAGTGCGATAGCATGGAATTTCTCGAAACGATTACGGAATTGTCTCACGAGTTTGGCACAGCGGATTATGTCAAAGCGGGAGGCGGCAACACGTCGTGTAAGACTCCTGAAACGCTATGGGTGAAGCCGTCTGGAACAACGCTGGCGGGACTTGCTCCCACTACGTTTGTGGCCATGGAGCGTGCGGTCTTGTCACAGCTGTATGCGGCAAAGGCATCCGTCGAGCCTGCTGCCCGTGAAGAACTGGTCAAGAATATGATGGCCGCAGCCGTCAGACCTGAGACGCCGGGCCGTGCCTCTGTGGAAGCTCCGCTGCACGATTCGATATCGGCGCGATATGTCGTACACACACATCCGGCCTCCGTCAATGGGTTGACCTGTTCGGTGGGGGGGCGTGCAGCAACGATGCGGCTCTTTCCCGACGCATTATGGGTGCCTTATGTCGATCCTGGCTATACGTTGTGCATGGTTGTCCGGAAAGCGATTCAAGCCTATAAGGCCAGTCACGGGGTTGAGCCGACGTTGATGTTTCTCGAGAGCCATGGCATCTTTGTGGCGGGAAATACGGCGGCGGAAATTCGCATGACGTATGCGCGGGTTATGGATGCGTTAAAGAAGACCTATGTCGCATTGGGCATCGCGCCTAAGCCGTGCTTGGGTGCTTCGCCCTCAGCTGCGCAACTTGCAGGATGGCGGCAGGTTCTGTCTGCCGCGTTGGGTGAGGAGGCTGCGTCAGTCGTGGCGTCAGGTCGCTTTGAGGTGGGGTGCGGGCCCATTTCGCCTGACCACATCGTGTATGCCAAGTCTTATGCGTTTGACGGAGTTTTGACGGTTGACAACCTGCGTGATTTTGCGGCAGCACGGGGGTATGCGCCGCGCGTCATCGTGACCGAAAATGCGGTGCTGGGTGTCGGTGCAAACGAGAAGACCGCCCGGTTGGCACTCGAATTGGCTTTGGACGGCGCAGGGGTTAAACAGTTTGCGCGGGCTTTCGGTGGGCTACAGTACTTAAGCGATGTGGCGCGCGGGTTCATCGAGAACTGGGAAGTTGAATCGTATCGCGCGAAACAGGCGGGATAAGATTCTCCCGCGACGTGGCAACGGCACGTTTGTCCGTGAAAAGCTGGAATGGGCCTTCGTTCAGGCTCAAAGGAACTCGGATGTTTCTGGGGGGAAACCCGAGTCAGGAAATCGAAGACGGCATGGGGGTGTGCATTTATGCGGAATGCGGGAAATGTCGTGCGAACAAAAGGACTCTGGCACAATATTTCGTGCGTTGCCGCAGTTGTTTGGTGTCTGTTGGTGCCTGTGGCGTGTATGACGCCAGACAAAGCGGTCAAGGAAAGCGATGAGACTGGCACTCGGCTTGCGACGGATTACTGGCGTTTGCAAACCGGCAGCACGAACACGTTCAATGTCCACCGGCCAGCAGATGCATTGACATTGCGAATTGCGCTGTTAGCTGCCGCACGCGGCGAGCAGAATGTGATTTTTCCGAAAATACCCAATGTGACGGCCGTGGGGACATCGAACGCCGTCCTCTGTCTTTCGCTTACAGATGCGTTGCGTGTGGCCGCACGGAATGATCGCCGATATCAGAAATTGAAGGAAGACGTTTTCCTTCGCGCGCTGGAGCTCGATTACCAGCAGTATGCGTTTGAGACTTCCTTCAGCGGAATGATGTTGGCCTTGCTTTCTGGTGATCCCGGCATAAAGAAGGCCTCGGAGAGCACCGAGGCCGGGTTTACGCGTCGCTTGCCCGACGGGACTGATCTTGCGGGACGGCTGGCACTGGATGTCGTCAGCCTGTTGCGTGATGACTGGCGTTCGCTTGCTCTTTCTGGCGACTTAACTGTAACTGTACCCCTCATGCGCGGAGCAGGTCGTGAGATCGTACGGGAGCCGCTGACGCAGGCGGAACGCAACCTAATCAGCGCGATCCAAGCATATCAGTACTATCGACAAACCTATGCGGTATCAGTTGCGAATGGCTATTTCACCGTTTTGCAGTTGGAGCAACAGCTCAGCAACGCCTTGGAAAACGAGCGACGGTTGCGAGAGAACAGCCAGCGTGCAGAAATGATGTTCGAGGCTGGCCGCATGCAGCGGATTCAGGTCGACCAGGCTCGCACTGACTTGCTAAAAGCAGGCGAAAGTGTTATTGCGACGCGCAAGAGCTGTAACGCGCAGATGGATGCTTATAAAATCGCTATAGGGCTCCCTCCCGAGGGGAGCGTGACGCTGGATTCTTACGAACTTCATCGCCTTGAACTGCAAAAAGAAAACATGGCACAAACAGACCTGAGCGCGATCAATGACTTTCCTGATGAGAAGGAGGCCTGTCGAATTGCACTGGCAGAGCGGCATGACCTGTTCATTGCCCGAAGCCAGCTTGAAGATACGGCGCGTGGCGTAAAAATAGCGGCGGATGCGTTGCGTGCGGATGTGGCCTTGACCGGAGGTTTAACAATGGACCGCACGCGTGTGACCGGCGACAGCAGCTTCGACGGTGAGGAGACTTGGTCGGGTGGGGTTCGTGCCGGGTTTCCTTGGGACCGCCGTAAGGAACGAAACGCCTTCAAGAAGCAGTTGATCGCACTCGAACAGACCAAGCGTGAGGTCGAAGAGCAAGAAGATAAGGTGAAACTGGCGGTGCTTAATGGTTTGCGCAACCTGATCGCCGCACGTGCGTCTTACAAAAATCAAGTCGAAGCGATGAAAGTGGCGAAGTTGCGGGTTGAAAGCAACAATCTTTTTTTGCAATCCGGACGATCCTCAATGCGTGACATTCTGGAAGCGGAGAGCGCCCTGCTGAGCGCGCGCAATGCGCTATGTGCAGCAGTGATCGAGTGGCACATGAGCGACCTTGAGCTGCGCAGAGACATGGGCGTCTTGGAGATTTCGGAAACAGGAGTGTGGCGCGGTGCGAACGGGGAGAACCATGATTAACAAGCGTCCAAACAAGAAGGTGATGATCGTCTGCACGGTGGGGGCGGCAATTTTGGTGGCCTGGTTGCTGACGCGTAGCGGCGGTAAGAAAAGTGAGCCTGTGCCGGTGTTTTCCGTCCAAGAGGGGCCGTTGACGATTGCCGTGACCTCGGGCGGATCCATTCAGAGTCGCGACAAAGTCGTGATCACGAGCGAGTTGGAAGGCAACAACACGGTGCTTTGGGTCATTGAAGAGGGCACTAATGTGCAGAGCGGTGATCTGCTGCTCGAATTTGATGCCAGCGATCTTATTGAAAAACGTAACGAGCAGGAAATCGTCGTCGCGAATGCCGACACCAGTCTCGTAATCGCGCAAGAGAAGTTAGGCGTTACAGAAGGCGACTGTGAGGCTGCGATCTTGGATCGCGAAGTGGATCTGATGCTCGCTAAGATGGCGCTTGAGAAGTACCAAGAGGGGGACTACCCACAACAGGTCCGCCAGTATGAGGCGGATATCGCTTTAGCTGACGAGGAGTTGAAGCGTGCAGCTGAGCGCTTGGAATGGTCACAGCGTTTATCAAAAGAGAGTTTTCTGACCCGAACAGAACTTCAGGCAGACGAGTTGGCTTTGCAACGAAAGCAGCTTGATATGGAAATGGCTAAGACGCGGATGAACGTGCTGACGAACTATACCGTTCTGCAGCAGCGTTCGACGCTTGACAGCGCGCTCCGTAAAGCTGACCGTGCTCTGGCACGTACGACTTGGCAGAACAAATCGGCGTTAAGGCAGGTTGAATCGGAATTGCGCGCGCGGTTGCGTGAGCGCGACCGTGCCACCAACCGGCTGGACGAGTTGAATTTCCAGATTTCGAAAAGCAAGATCTACGCGCCAACAAATGGCATCGTGTTGTACACGTCAACCGTGCTGATCTCACGGCGCCAGTGGTGGATTAAGCCGTTGGCGGTCGGATCTACTGCTGTCGAAAGACAAGAGCTGATCTACATTCCAATCGAATCTGGCATGGTCGTCGAGGTAATGATTCCCGAAGCGAGTCTCAACAAAATCGACAATGGCATGCTGGCGCGCGTTAAGATCGACGCGTTTCCTGGACGCCTGTTTGAGGGACGTCTCGTGAAGATCGGTATCCTGCCAGACGGGCAGAGCTCACAGCTGAATCCTGATCTGAAACTATACAAGTGCGAAATCGAGTGTGATTTCAAGGATGTGGTGATCCGCCCAGGCATGAGTTGCGATGTCGAGCTGGTCAAAGAGTCGTACGATAAGGCGCTCTATGTGCCTGTACAGTGTGTTGTGCGCGTGGACGGTGTGCCGCGTGTGTATGTTAACGATGACGGCGAATGGGTGCCGCGAATTGTTCGCGTTGGCATGGACAACAACCGCATGATTCACATTCTCGAGGGTGTACGCGTGGGCGAAGAAGTAATGTTGGCACCTCCGGTGAAGGAGCAAAAGAGCGAAATCAAAGAGCCCTTTTCTTCAAAAACCGGAACGTCCTCCAACAGGGTTAAAAGCCGGGATGGCTCGCTGAAAGCGATGCCAATGGGAGTGCCCAAACAAAAAAAAATGCACGTTCCAAAGAAAGATAGCGCTCCTGTAGGCGATGAACCGACATGATCATCCATACGACAGAGAGTTTTCGTCCGCTGGCGGACGAAGTGGTGCGGCTCGATGGGGTGACGCGGCACTATACGGTTGGCGAGGAGATCGTGCGCGCCTTGGATGGAGTTTCATTCTCGATGCGCAGAGGTTCTTACTGGGCTATTATGGGACCCAGCGGTTCAGGTAAAAGCACAATGCTGAACATTCTTGGATGCCTTGACCGTCCTTCGTCTGGCGCGTATTGGCTGAACGGTGAAAATGTGGCAGAAATGGATGACAACGCGCTGAGCGACCACCGGTTGCGCAATCTCGGCTTCGTGTTTCAGAGCTTTCATCTGATTTCGCAACTGACGGTCAGCGAAAATATCGAAGTGCCGATGCTCTATTTGGGACTTTCTCAGATTGACCGCAAACGGAAGGCTGAAGCGTTGGCTGAACGTGTCGGCATGTCGCACCGCTTGCGCCACTTGCCGTCTGAACTTTCCGGGGGACAACGCCAACGTGTGGCTGTGGCACGCGCATTGGCAAACGATCCTGCCGTTCTGCTGGCAGATGAGCCGACTGGCAATCTGGACAGCACGACTAGCGTGCAGATCATGGGATTGTTCCAAGAGTTGTATGAACAGGGCAAGACCGTTATTCTTGTCACACACGAGCCTGATATCGCCGCTTATGCAAAAGCGTGCATCGTGCTTAAAGACGGCGTCATCCTTTCGGTCACGGAGGAGCGGAAGTGAACCAAGTGCGTTACTTCTGGCCTTTCGTCAAGCTAGGCCTATCCGACGTTTGGCGGCACAAAACGCGTTCTCTTCTGACCATGCTCGGAATGGTTTTTGGTGTAGGCAGCGTGATCGCCATGTTAGCTGTGGGAGAGGGAGCCAGCCAGCAGGCATTGGATTCGATTAAACGGTTGGGTAGCGAGAACATCATGGTGATGTCGGTGAAGCCCACTGAAGATGAAGGAACAAGCACGGGTGCGCAACGTGGTCGTTTGGCGGTTTATGGATTGCTCTACGAAGACGAAAAACGAATTTTAGAAACGGTTCCTGGCGTTGTGATTACTGTACCTGCTCGCATGACGCGGCGCAACGCACGCCTGAACGAGCGTCAGCTGGAAATGCGCGTGGTAGAAACAATTCCGGGGTGGTTTGAGGTTGTACAGCGACCGATTCTCGCTGGACGAGTGCTCACTGCGAACGACATGCAGATGCGAGCCAACGTGTGCGTGTTGACCGAGCACGGAGTACGAAGGTTGCTGGCCGCCGAAGAGATGATCGGCCAACGTATCCGCATTGCGTCGGGCGTGTTTGAGGTGATCGGCATTGTGAAGAATGAAACGGGAGGTACGGTTCGAGCACCGGACAGTGAAGCCGATGCGTATATTCCGATTACGACCGGAACAAAACTTTTCGGTGAAGCAAACATCCGTTACTCTGCGGGCGGCATGGAGGGAGAAAAAGTCGAGTTGAGCCAGATCATTATCAAGATGGCGAACACAGACGCCGTCGAGCCGGGCAGCAAGGCGATTGAGGCGGTATTGGCCCGGTTTCACAAAAAAAAGGATTTCCGTATCGACGTGCCTCTGACGTTGTTGCGCGAGGCGGAACGGACCAAACGGACGTATAATATTGTTTTGGGCGCGATCGCGGGAATCAGCCTGCTGGTAGGGGGAATCGGCATCATGAACATCATGCTGGCTTCTGTGACTGAGCGCACCAAAGAAATCGGTATCCGTCGGGCAATCGGTGCACGCCGAAGCCGGATCGTCGTACAGTTTCTTATCAACACCTGCGTTCTGTCGATCGGTGGCGGCCTTTTGGGGCTTTTGTTGGGAGTCAGCATTCCCTTCTTGATTACCGCCTTTACGAACATGCCGACGGTGGTACAACCTTACAGCCTCGCGCTGGCATTCGGCATCAGCGTAGGGGTAGGAATCGTATTCGGGCTCTACCCGGCTATGCGTGCGGCTGCGCTAGACCCCATCGAAGCATTGCGTCATGAGTGACGAGGGCCTCGAAACAGCTATGTTTTAGCGCGTTATTCGCACCTTCGAAATTCTTGCGTGACAAATTCAATAAAAATGTCACAATACGCATCTGTTCTTGTCCTATCGGAGAAACCCATTTATGAAAAAAGCGACGACGAAAAAGACGAATCACAACACAGCGGCCAAGAAGCCTCGCGTGCGCATCACTGACACGACCTTGCGCGATGCGCATCAGTCGCTTTGGGCGACACGCATGCGTACGGACGACATTCTCGCGATTGCCGACGAAGTGGATAGCGCAGGGTATTACTCGCTGGAGTGTTGGGGCGGGGCAACCTTTGATGTCTGTCTGCGCTTTCTGCGAGAGAACCCTTGGGAGCGTTTGCGCCAACTCAAATCGGTCTGTAAAAAGACCCCCTTGCAGATGTTGCTGCGTGGTCAGAATATCCTTGGGTATAAGAATTATCCGGATGATGTTTTGGAACGTTTTATTGCGCTTGCGTGTGAAAACGGGATGGATATTTTTCGAATTTTCGATGCGCTGAATGACACGCGCAATCTGGAAAAGGCGATTCAGTCCGTTAAAAAGTACGGCGGGCATGCGCAAGGCACGATCTGTTATACTTACAGCCCAGTACATACGGTGGAAAAGTTTGTGGCGATCGCAAAAGAACAAGTGGCAATGGGCATCGACACGCTGTGCGTAAAAGATATGGCTGGTATTCTTAGCCCGGCCGCAGCCACGGCTTTGGTTTCCGCGCTAGTAAAATCGGTCAAGGTGCCGGTGCAAATACATTCCCATATGACCAGCGGCATGGCTGTAGCCATGTATCTTTCGGCGGTCAAAGCTGGCGCTGGCGCGATCGATACGGCTGTTTCGACGATGTCGGGCTTCTCCTCACAGCCGCCCACTGAGACCTTGGTGGCGATTCTCGAGGGAGAGGGCTATGACACCGGGCTGAATCACGCAGCGGTGGCTAAGGCCAATGCACATTTCAAGGCGCTCAAGAAGGTGCGCGAACCTTCTTCTGGCGTAATGGAGTCTGTGGATGCGGATGTCCTTGAACACCACATACCTGGCGGGATGATTTCAAATCTGCGCTCGCAACTTCAACAGCAAGGTGCTTTGGACCGATTGCCTGAAGTGCTGGAAGAACTGCCGCAAACGCGCAAGGATATGGGCTATCCTCCGCTGGTTACGCCGACCAGCCAGATCGTTGGCGTTCAAGCGGTCCTCAACGTCTTGGCCGGTAAACGGTACGAGATGGTGACGCAGGAGACGCGTGACTACGTCAAAGGTCTTTATGGGCGTTCGCCCGCGCCGATTGATCCCAAAGTGTCAAAAAGCATCTTGAATGGCGAGAAAAAGGTGACCTGCCGTCCTGCTGATCTACTCAAGCCAGGCCTTGCCGATGCTGCATCGCAAATGGATTCCAAACTGATCGAAAAGGAAGAGGATATCCTCTCCTATTGCCTTTTCCCGGAAGTCGCTCTGGGATATTTTAAATGGCGTAAAACGCCGTTGGAGCAGCGCGATCCAATTCCGGCAGATGTGGAAGGTGCAGGCTCTCAAAATTCGACCGCCTGTAAACAGGTGGACACCGAACCGACCGTCAAGGCACCTTATGTAGACGATACGCTGAAGTATGCGGAGATCGGAAAACTGGTGGCTGGCCTTGCGGGTCGTTTGGGTTTTGCGGCAGGCTCGATGCCTTCCTTATCTTCGCTGGCCGATTTGCCCGCCGGAGCACCTGCCGCATCGGCTGCGGCAACGGTTGCTGCGCCTGAGAAAAAGAAAGACGAGCCCTTGGCCGGACCCACGGTGAATGCTCCACTGAACGGCACGTTCTACCGTTCGCCTGGACCTGGCAAGCCGGAATTGGCAAAGGAGGGCGACAGCCTCAAGGCAGGCGATCCCCTCTGCATTGTCGAGGCCATGAAGCTCTTCAATCAGATCAAGGCGGACAAGCCGATGAAAGTCGTCAAGTTTCTCGTTGCGCACGGTGCCGTGGTGACCAAAGGCCAGCCGCTGGCTGTGGTGCAGTGCTGAAACGCCCCTATAGGCGGTTCAGCATTTCGAACACGAGTCGCCCTGTGGTGAGAAGACTATCGGCTGAAAGCTTGTCAAGCGAGTCTTTCGTAGTGTGCCAGTAGTCATTTTCGCCAGGGCGACTGCCGTAGTAAAAGTCGATCAGGTTGACGGCTGGATAACCGAGATCGAGAAAGGCCTGGTGGTCATCGTAGATGATGCCGTCAAAAAGGCTGATTTTATTCCGGTCTCCTGTCGTTTCAGACGCTTCCAAGGCAAGTACGCGCAGATCGGCGCTGCTGTTGCGAGGCAAGGTGATTTTAAGGTCACGGTCACCCACCATGTCCATGAGGATGACGGCCTTGATTTTTGTGCGTTTTGCTTTGAGTTGCCGAGCGAGGTGCTTGCTGCCATGGAAGCCGTCGCGGTCGCTATAGGCGAACATACACTCCTCTCCATCGAGGAAAGCGCAGAGAAAATTGTATTTTTTCGGGCCGGCAGCATGCAACGCGGCGGCAAGTTCGAGCAAGAGACCGGTAGAGGACCCGCCATCGTTGGCACCTTGGAAGTCCTCGGCAATGCCTCGCATGGTGTCGAAGTGCGAAAGCAGGACAATCCACTCGTCACTGTCGCCAGGTATCGTGGCCAACACGTTCGCGAAGGGGCGTGAACCCTGCGGGGTCGGGTCTGAGAAACGGTCAATTTTCACATCAAGACCTTGCTCAGACAGTCGCGTATGAAGCCAGACTGCGGCCTTTTCCGAGCCCGGCGTACCGCCGTCGCGCGGAGTGCAGTCGTTTACAAAGGACGCAACGTGCATCAACGCATTCGAGGCTTGCGTTGCCGTAAACGTGAGGGGGGCACGGTCGGGTTGAACTCCGGGCATAAGCTTCTCGCCGCAACCGGATAGAAGGCTGGCACAAGAAAGAACGACAAGACTCTTCATAGCGATCAACTGGCCGAGGGCGTTTCGGGGCAGCCGTCGTGCCTTAGGTTTAATGTTCCGTCGACGGCGCCTTGCCGAAAGCCGGCACAGGGGAGTTAGGTTAATCCAGTGTAATTCCTAGCACACCCAGCATCCGGTCAAGATCGTCGTTATCATAGAAATCAATTTCGAGCATGCCTTTCGAGTGTTTGCCGTTGGCGTGCGTCATCCCGGGAATGAGGCGCACGGCGGTCCCAAAATGCTTATGCAGGCGGTCGGTGAGGTCGCGCACATAGCTCTCCGGCAGGTCGGGCTTACCTGTACGCCTGGATTCAAAACCGGTGGCAGACTCGGCTTTCCGACGCTGAATGAACTTTTCGAGCGTGCGGACCGTGAGGTCTTCGGTAACGCACTTGCGCCCGAGGAGCGTTTGCTCGGTAGCACTGCTCAGTCCGAGCAGCACTTTGGCATGTCCCGTCGAAAGCAGGCCGCTGCCGATGAGTTGCTTGACCTCGTCGGGCAAATCAAGTAGACGAACCGCGTTGGCCACGCTGGCACGCGCCTTGCCGACGCGGTCAGCCACATCTTGCTGGGTGAGGTTGAATGTCTCCGCCAATGTGCGGTAGCCCTCCGCTTCTTCGATAACATTCAGATCCTGACGCTGGATATTCTCGATG
>Ga0209066_10005438_pt1 | contig 13434 bp, 9 predicted proteins | sample All_14_2_FD_187198 | JGI IMG/M metagenome (GOLD analysis project Ga0209066, IMG submission 187198) | Freshwater microbial communities in response to fracking from Pennsylvania, USA - Allegheny Zone_MetaG_DW_15 (SPAdes) (version 2) ...
CACCCGACCCTTGCGATGATGAGGTTGCCGTCGCAGCCGCAAACGAAGGTATTTGAAAGAAACGGATATCTGTTGGACTACAGTAATGCGGATCAGGGATATATCAGCGTGAAGGGACCGCAAGACGATACGGTCAAGAAAGTCCAAGTGGCGTTTGGTACGATGACGTATACGTACGATGTTTTCGGGGATCGGTATACCGTCCTGCCTTTACAAGGCGGGACGGGAAGTTATACAGTTAAGATGTTGCGGAACATCGAAGGGAATCGGTATTCGGTCGCGGCGTCGACGACGATCGATGTGGTGGTCCCGGATGAGCTGACGATTTACTTGTATCCCAATCAAATCGTCGATTACGATCAAGAGACCAAAGCGGTGCTCAAATCGTTTGAAATCACGGCCGATGACGAATCCGAAATCAAACGCGTCCATACGGTATACAATTATGTCGTGGACTTATTGGGCTATGACCAGGCGAAAGCGGATCGCGCAAACGATATCTTCATGTTGCCCGATCTTGATGAGTTATTACGGACCGAAAAAGGCATTTGCTTCGACTATGCGGCCTTGATGACCGCGATGTTACGGGTGTTAGGCATCCCGACCCGGTTGATTACCGGGTATACGGACATCGCCTATCATGCCTGGGTCGAAGTCTATATCAAGGATGTCGGATGGATCAATCCCCGGATCCATTTCGCGGCGGAAGAGTGGAAGCGGGTCGACCCGACGTTCGACGATTCCTTCGGGATTTACTTGGGGGATTACCAGACGAAATATACCTACTAAAGGAGGGAAGACGATGGCGAAACGAAGTCTCCACAGCGATGAGGCGCTCCAATCATTTTGTACCCAGATCGGATTGATTTATGACTCCGGACTTCCGATGGAAGACGGACTAAGAATGTTGGAGGATAGCCGCACCGAAATCGATGTCGACACCTTGGCCCAAAATCTCGCGAAAACCGGGAAACTTTCGGATGCGTTGGCGCAAGATCCGGGATTTCCGCAAGAACTTTTGCGTGCGATGGAAGCCGCCGAAGTGGTCGGACGGGAAGACAAAGTCGCTTTCCATCTTGCGGATCATTATCGCCGCCAAGGCGAGACCAAGCGCTTTCTCAGCGAACTGCTATTCATGCCGGTTCTGCTTTTAGCGGTGTTGATCGTCGTCATGGGAGTGTTGAGTTATGCGGTCCTCCCGGTCTTTCAAGAAGTGTATGCCAATCTCGGCGGTGTCGATAACGCGTTTACCACGATCTTATTGAATGCGGCCAAGATTTTCTCCGGGGTCGGAATGGTTTTATTGGCGCTGGTCATGGTGTGGTTGTTGATCCAAAGCGTCCGTTCGGCCTTCGGGATCGACGAGGAAGATTTGACGGAAAAAGTGCTCCGTTTCTTTCCCCAAAGCAAACGTTTGGCGGACTTAGCCCGTTTCAGCTTCATTTCCCAAGTGTTATTGGAAGGCGGTGTCGAAGCCAAGACCGCCCTGGACCTCGCCATCAATCAAGTCCCTTCGGGAAGGCTAAGCGATACCTTAAAAGAAACCGCATCAACGCTGAAACCCAACGAAGGTCTCTATGAGTTGGTCACCCAATCCCATGTCTATCCGCCGTTGATGCAGAAAACGTTGACCTTGGCGGCCAAAGCCGGGAAGGTCGACTTGATGATGGAAGAAATCAGCCGCAAGACACAAGATGACGCGCAGCGCAGTCTCACCAAAACACTCAACCGGGTCGAACCGTTCTTGGTCCTTCTGTTGACCGCTTTTGTCAGCGCCGTCCTGTTCTCGCTTTTGATCCCTTTGCTTGGGGTCATGTCGGTTTTGGGAGGCTGAGATGAGACGCGTGTTTTACGTCGCGGGGTTCTTGCTTCTGCTGCTTTTATCCCTGCCGGCCGCAAACATCCTCAAAGAAGGCAACATCGAAGAACGTCGTGTCCGGATCGAAGAAGCGATCCAACGTGCGTTGAATCTTTGTTATGCCCAAGAGGGTTTTTATCCAGCCGATCTTGATTACTTGATCGACAATTATGGGATTCTGATCGATGGGAACCAATATAACGTTTACTATAAGACCATCGGCGCAAACATCCGACCGGATGTCAGCGTCTTTAAAAAAGGGGACTAGCATGAATCGTCACGGCTATCGCAATGTCTTCATGTTGGTGTTGATCGCGTTATATGTCGCGGGAACCGGTTTTATCGTGTTGTACGGCGCCCGATTCTATCGCGACATGATCGCCCGATCCAATACGGATCTTCAGGTCAACACGGCGTTTTCCTACTTTAATAATCGATTGAAACAGAACGATATGCGTGGAAGCATCGAAGTACGCGATCAGGCAATCTTGGTGTTTAAGGAATCCGAGAACTTTATCTTGGTCTATGAATACGACGGGTATCTTGTTGAACAGAACTCACTTGATGACGAAGTCCAAAACGACGCCGCGCAGAGGATCGCGATGGTCAGCGATGTCCGATTCGAAGCCAAGGGGCATTTCGTCATCGTCACTTTCAAAGATGTCGACGGAGAAATCCATACGATTTCATATGCGTTATTGAGTGAGGGGGCGACATCATGAAACAACGAAGTCTGTATTCATTTTTCATGGAGATCGTCATCAGTCTCATCTTATTGACGATCGCCACGATCTTGTCGTTAATGATCTTCTCAAGTGCCGCATCCAAGGACCAAGATACCCGTGCGATCGCTAAGATTACGCAACGGATGGTCGAGATCAGTGAAACGTTGCGATCCGGCGATGACGCTTATTTGCGTTTGTTTACGCAAGCGAGCAAAGAAGAGAAAACCTATCTCTACTCGTATGATGTCAACGGAGAATCATCCAAAACCTCCGCGGCGTATCAATTGTCGGTCTACGTTAAAGCCGTTCCTTACGGTTCCTCGTGGTTACGGACAAGCCGATTGGAATTGGTCGACATCCGCGATGGATCGATCGTCACCGGGTGGCATGTATCGACCTATCGGGAGGATCACCCATGAAATCACGCGGCGTCACCTTGTTCGGATTACCGACGTTATTGACGGTTTTCATCGTCATTACCATCTTGAGTTTCGCGACCTTAAGCCTGTTAAGCGCCAATAGCGACCGGAATGCATTGAAACGCACCACAAGCCTTGTCGCTTCGACCTATGCGCTTCAATCCATGACGGAAGAGAAAATCGCTTCGTTGGCGAGGGAACTGACCGAAACTTCGCAGAATCGCGAAAATATCGACGTGATATTATCACAATTCTTGTTGAAGCACCCCGAAATCACGTATAATAATACAAATAGGACTCTCGTATTCGCATTGGAATATTCCGTTCTGCGCATGGATGTGACGTTGGAAGTCGGATCGATCGCCGACCAACCGATCTTGACCCGTACCTCGTATCGTTTATCCACGAAAAACGGGCAAGACTATTCATTAGACGGCGATCCGGTATGGGGAGGTTAACATGACGATCCAAGACTTGGTTTCGATTGCGATGGGGAAAAATGCGTCGGATATTTTCATCGTCGCGGGATGTCCCTTGTCGATCAAAGTCAACAACCGCCTCCAACGTGTCGACGATGTCGAACTGAAGAAGGAAGACACCGAACGGATCATCGACGAAATCTACGCGTTGGCCGTTTCGCACTCACGCGATACCTTGAATGCTCGGGGTGACGACGACTTTTCGTTCTCGATCAAAAATACCGCCCGCTTCCGGGTGAATGTCTTTCTGCAACGCGGGTCGTTGGCAGCCGTTTTGCGGATCGTGCGTTTCGATATCCCTTCGGCGAAAGAATTATCGATCCCCGAAGAAATCATGCGGTTCTCGAAAATCAATAAAGGGTTGGTCATCATCAGCGGACCGGCCGGCAGCGGAAAATCTTCCACCTTGGCGGTACTGTTGGACGAAATCAATCGTACCCGCAGCGGACATATCGTAACCTTAGAAGATCCGATCGAATACTTGCATCGACATAACAAAAGCATCGTATCCCAACGCGAGATCTCTTCCGATTGCGAAAGTACGGCTTCCGCATTGCGTGCTGCATTGCGACAAGCGCCGGATGTCCTCTTCATCGGCGAGATGCGGGACTTGGAAACGATTTCCTTGGCCATGACCGCCGCCGAGACCGGACATTTGGTCTTCTCGACATTACATACCTTGGGAGCGGCCAACACGGTCGACCGCATCGTCGACGTGTTTCCACCTCTTCAGCAACAACAGGTCCGAGTCCAATTGGCGATGGTCCTGCAAGCCGTCATCTCCCAACAACTCCTTCGGACGGTCGATGGCAACCTGACGCCTGTCTTTGAAATCATGACCAACGCCACCGCGGTCCGCAATCAGATCCGCGAAGGGAAGACGCATCAGCTCAACAATACGATCATCGCTTCGGTCGACGAAGGAATGATTTCCATGGATAGCATGATCTTGGACTTGGTGAAACGAAATATCGTGGATGAGACCGAAGCGTTATCGCATTGCTTCGACGCCGCGATCCTGAAGAAACGAATCAAAGAACTCAGATAGGGGGGATTTTGGTGACGATGAAGGAAGGTCGATTAAAAATCCGCTTATTCGGCGAACTCGCATTCTCGTTCGACGATAAGGTGATCGAAGTAAAAGACAAGTTCGGGAAACACTTGGTTTTGGTTTTGGAATACCTGATCTATCACCGGAAACAAAACATCACCAAAGAGAAACTGATCGAGAATCTTTGGGCCGACAGTCTCAATCCGGTCAGCGCCTTGAAATTCTCGATTTTCCGACTGCGTCAGCTTTTCGAGGAGATCGAACCCCTGAAAGGGATCGATTGCCTAAAGACGACCAAAACGGGCTATGCCTTCAATCCGGATTGCGACGTCTGGGTCGATATTGAAGAAGCCGATGAACTCTGGAAGAAAATCAACGATGAAAACGTCACGCGTAGCGAGAAGAGCATCTTTCTGAAGCAGATCATCGATTTGATGCCGCAACCTTTCTTGACATCAAGCACCTCCCAATTATGGACGATGCCGGTACGTGAGTATTTCACCCACATCCACAATCGTAGCGTCATGATGTTTCTCGAAGATTTGGAAATCGATCGTAAATATGACGAGATCATGCAAGTGGCGCAGTTGGCGTTGCGGATCGATCCCTTAAACGAAGAGTTCCATTATTACTTCCTCTTAAGCTTGATCGAAACCAAGCAGTATCGCAAAGCGATCGAATATTACGAAACGATCAACCGCCGTTTTTATAAAGAATTCAACGCGCAATTATCGTTGCGTACCAAGTCCCTCTATAACATGATCCTGTCACGCGAAGAAGTCAGTCAGATCGGCATGGGCGAACTCTTGGAAACCCTGCAGGAAGACAAAGACCAGGAAGGCGCCTTCTACTGCGAACACGAAGTCTTCAAACGGATGTATCAGATCGCGTTGCGGACCGAAGAGCGTTCCGACGAGAAGAAGTATGTCATGTTGCTGGAGATCAAGACCGACGAGAACGAGTTCCAATTGCAGAAAACGATGGAACGTCTGCGTGGTATTATCCTACAATCCTTACGCAAAGGGGATATCTTCTCGCGCATGAATCCGACCCAATTCATCCTGTTATTACCATGTAACACCGAACAGAACGCGCATATGATTTCCAACCGGATCCGGACGACGTTCCAAAAGCACAATTCTTCCCCCAACATCAAGCTTCATTATCATATTTCGCCTCTACACAAGTGATAAAAGAGGCTCAAATCACGATGATTGAATGATTTTCCATCATTATCCTAAAATCTAACCTATCACTAACCGACTTCCTTGATAATATGCTCAAGAAGTCGGTTTTTGTATCCTCATGTATAAAGAAAGGGGAGACCTATGCGAAAATTCCTCGAATTCCTCTCAACGAGTACGCTGGTCTCCACGCTCCCTGCTTTTATGACCTATCAGCCGAGCGGAGTGTGGATCATACTGGCCTCATTGGCAAGCATCGGAATCATGTATGTCGTCCTCTCACGGCGCCGCTTGGAAGTCCGCGCGGTCATCGACAAGGTCGAGAAAATGCCGGATGGTAGCTACCTTGTCACTTGGGGATACCTTAATCCCAATACCCATCCCGTCAGCGTCCAGCACGGAGAAAGTTGTCTGCTTGTCCATAGCGGAACGGCACTTCTCTTGTCGAAGGACATCCCAGTCTATTTCGCCGCCGGAAGACATCGCAATGTTATCCAAACCGTGATGTTGGAAGACACACGCGTCGAATGGATCATCCAAAACCATCGTACATCGACATCATCGATCGAGAAATCCCGATCGATCCAAATGAATTCCTAATGTGAACTCTTGAAAGGAGGACTCTATGCTGAAACTATTAAGAAAGACTGCTGCTTGGTCATTCGCGATTCTGTTCGGGTTATATTCGATCCTATCGCCTCTGCCCATCACGGTCCATGCCGGATCAGGTCAACTCGACATGACTGTCGACAAAAAGCACGAAGATGTTAATGTTTCTTATATTCAGAATTACACATGGGCGCTTTCGAAAACGGCGAACCCAAAAAGTTTGGAATTGCCTATAGGTTCAAGTGGAAATGTAACATACACTGTTACAGCCACGAAAACCTCGAATTTGAAGTTTTCGGTTACGTATCATGTTGAAGTCGACTATCCGGTTGGTAGTTATTCAGGTGATGCAGTTTTCAAACTTGTATCACTTATTTCCCACCCTAGTGGATCTCCTGTTTTTGTACAGACGCACACGATTGAACCCACAGTTACGCTTTCAGAAGGATCTACGTTTAACAAAACCTATACTTCGACTTTTGACGTATCAGGGTTAAGTGCCACGGAAATACTATCGAAGAGCGAGCTTAAAGTTCAAGTCACGTTGGTTCCAATATCAGGCACAACGGACGAAATTACAAAATCGGCAGCGATCCCATTTAAAAATGTACCGACAACAACAACAAACGGTACACTAAATGTATTTGATTCACTCTATGACCATCCTACTAACGACTCGTTTGATTGGCAGTTTACCAATTCAGGTTCCATCCAATATATAGTATCGTTTGATGCGGCAACCTCAGTTGGAAGTCGAGTTGTATCAAATACTGTTACAGGTACAGCTAATAATGGTGGCACCGCAACACCGGCAACCGAAAATGTCACAATTAACACGATTAAAGCCAATGGTGAAGCACTGAATGTGACAGGTTACACCGGGGTCTATGATTCTCAAGCACATAGTATAAGCGTTAGCAGCTTAGTTACAGATGATATTGTTAAATATAGTTTAGATCAAATTACATGGACAACCGTTAAACCGATGATCACCGACGTGACGGGTGGAACGACAATTTATGTCAAAGTCGAGAACCCGAATTACAACGATCGCACCGGAAATGCTTCGGTAGTCATCACGCCGCGTCCGATCACGATTACCGCCAATAGCGATAGCAAAGTTTATGACGGATTGGCGTTAACCAATAACGGTTACACGCTGAGCCTTGGCACCTTGGCCGCCGGCGAAGTCTTCGGACTTGTCGCCGTTACCGGTAGCCAGACCAATGTCGGATCCAGCGCCAACGTCGCAAGCGCGGCCGTCATCAATGACGGATCCAACAATGTCGCTGGTAACTACGCGATAACATACGTTCCTGGAACCTTGACAGTTACCAAAGGTACCGGAGCTACCCTAAGCATCGACAATTACAATGCGGTCTACGATTCGGCCGCGCATAGCATCAACGTAACCAACACGATCTCTGGTGACGTCGTCTACTACAGTTTGACCAACAATGGTTCCGACTGGTCGACGACCAAACCGATGTTTACCAACGTCACGCCGACCACCACGGTTTTCGTGAAAGTCGTCAACTCGAACTATGAAGATCGTTTGGGTAGCGGAACCGTTACGATTACCGTACGTCCGATCACTATTACCGCCGACAGCAATTCGAAAGTCTATAACGGCTTAGCGTTGACGGATAGCGGATATACCTTGTCCCTCGGCAGTTTGGCGACAGGGGATAGTTTCTACAGTGTTACCGTAACCGGCAGTCAGACTAATGTCGGTTCGAGCGACAACATCGCCAGCGCCGCCGTCATTCAAGACGGAGGGGACGATGTCTCGTCCAACTACGCAGTCACATATGTTAAGGGTACCTTGACCGTCACCAAAGCAACGGGCGAAATCCTCAATATCAGCAACTACAACGATATCTATGATTCAGAAGCGCATAGCATCTCCGTACTCAATCTGATTACGGACGATGTCGTCTATTACAGCTTAAATAACTTGGATTGGTCACTTACAAAACCGTTGTTTACCACCATCACTTCGGCGCAAACGGTTTATGTCAAAGTTTCCAATGATAACTACGATGATCGTACCGGAAGTGGAACGGTTACCATTACCGCCCGACCGATTACGATCAAAGCCAACGATGACACCAAAGTCTACGACGGAACGCCGTTGACCAACAATGGCTATGCATTGACCCTTGGCACCTTGGCCGCGGGCGAAACCTTCGGGTCCGTCACCGTCATCGGTAGTCAAACCAATGTCGGATCCAGCAGCAACCTTGCCAGCGCCGCCGTCATCAACGATGGATTGGTCAATGTCGCCGGCAACTATGCGATCACCTATCTCCCGGGTACCTTGACCGTTACCAAAGGCACCGGAGCTCTTCTCAGCATCGACAACTACAACGCAGTCTATGACTCGGCCGCCCATAGCATCAACGTGACCAACACGATCGCGGGCGATGTCGTCTATTACAGTCTGACCAACAACGGTTCCGACTGGTCGACGACGAAGCCGATGTTCACCGACGTCACGCCGATCACCACGGTCTACGTGAAAGTCGTCAACCCGAACTACAACGATCGTTTGGGGAGCGGAACCGTCACGATTACCTTGCGTCCGATCACCATCAAAGCCAACGATGATACGAAAGTCTTTGATGGCACGCCGTTGACCAATAACGGTTACACCTTGACGCTTGGCAGTTTGGCCACCGGCGAAAGCATCTTCAGCGTTACCGTCATCGGTAGCCAAACCGTCGTCGGAAGCAGCGATAACATCGCCAGCGCCGCCGTCATCAAAGAGGGAGCGACCGATGTTTCCGCGAACTACCTCGTCACGTACGCCAAAGGCACCTTGTCCGTCACCAAAGCGATCGGGCAGACCTTGGATATCTCGAACTACAACGATGTCTACGATTCCGAAGGACATGGCATCACGATCAATAATCTGATCGCGGGCGATACGGCATATTTCAGCCTCACCAACAACGGTAGCGACTGGAGCCTTGTCAACCCGATGCTCACCCATGTCACCACCGGCACGACCGTCTACGTGAAAGTCGTCAATAACGACTACGAAGACCGTCTCGGAAGCGGAACGATCACGATCACACGTCGTCCGATCACCATCACGGCAGACGATAACACGAAAGTCTATGATGGCAGCGCATTGACCGATAGCGGGTATGCCTTGACGCTCGGAACGTTGGCTAGCGGCGAAAGCTTAATCAGTGTCAGCGTCGTCGGAAGCCAGACCAATGTCGGATCCAGCGCCAACGTCGCCAGTGCCGCCGTCATTCAAGACGGACTGGTCGATGTCTCAGCCAACTATGAAGTCTCTTACGTCAACGGCACCTTATCGGTAACGCCGGCGACCGGAGTCGAACTTGACATCACCGATTACGATGAAGTCTACGATTCCGAAGAACATAGCATCAACATCGAAAACCTCATCGCCGGCGATACGGTCTATTACAGTTTGACCAATGATCCGGATGATTGGAGCACCGTGAAACCGATGTTCACCAACGTGACGCCGGTAACGACGGTTTACGTCAAAGTCGTCAACCCGAACTATATTGACAGACTCGGCGGCGGAATGGTCACCATCACGCTACGTCCAATCAAGATCCAAGCGGGAAGCGACAGCAAAGTCTTTGACGGAGCGCCGTTAACCAACAATACTTATCTACTCACTCTGGGAACCTTGGCAGGTACGGAAACCCTCTTCAGCGTTACCGTCACCGGAAGCCAGACCAATGTCGGCAGTAGCGCCAACATCCCCAGCGCCGCCGTCGTTAAAGACGGAGACGTCGATGTCTCCGGCAACTACGACATCACCTACGTCAACGGGACCTTGACCGTCACCCCGGCAACCGGCGAAGAGCTGGATGTCATCGGTTATGACGAAATCTACGATTCCGAAGAACATGGCGTCATTCTCAATAACTTGATCGATGGCGACGTCGTTTACTATAGCTTGACAAACAACGGTTCCGACTGGAGTTTGGTCGAACCGAAGTTCACCGATGTCTCCGTAAATACGATTTATGTGAAAGTCGTTAACCCGAACTATCTCGATCGTTTGGGAAGCGCAACGGTTTCGATTACCTTACGCCCGATTTCGATCACGGCGGGTAGCGCGACCAAAGTCGCCGACGGCTTACCGCTCACCAATTCCACCTACGTATTGAGCCTTGGCTCCTTGGCGACCGGTGAAGTCCTCAGCGCCGTCACCGTGACCGGTTCGCAAACCGTCGCCGGCGTTTCCGCTAACGTCGCAAGCGCCGCCGTCATCCTTGACGGAGCTGCCAATGTTTCCGCCAACTACGCGATCACTTATGTCGCCGGTACCTTGACGGTCACCGCGCCGGCCAACGTCGCGCCGACTGCCGCTTCGGTTACCTACACGATCCTTCGTGGAACGACCCTCAACCGTGCCTTCGTCATCGGCGATGCGGACGGGGATCCGTTAACTCTCCAGATTCTCAACGGTCCGGACTTCGGATCGGTAGCCGTCGCCAACGGACGTTTCAATTACGTTCATGATGGCGTCGCATTAACCAGCGATTTCTTCACCTTCCGCGTTTCCGACGGTACGGCAGTCTCGCCGATCCGTACGATCCGCATCAACTTCACCGATCTGCCGATTCTCAATAACGCGCCGGTCGTTGAAGACGCCGAATTCGACACCGATTATGAGACCGCCTTGGATGAAACCGTCGGCGACCTCGGATCGGATCTCGATGGCGATCCGTTGACCTTCGCGCTGGTTGCGCAGGCTGCGTTCGGTACCGTGACGCTCAATGCGGACGGAACCTTCCGTTATGTCCCGAAGAACGGCTTCGAAGGCACCGATAGCTTCACGTATAAAGCCAATGACGGTAAAGACGATTCCAATATCGCGACCGTCACGATCAACGTCGGCGAAGAAATCTTCGTCGATCCCGAACCGACCCCGCAGGCTCAGTTGCCGTGGTGGTGGCTGCTTGGATTGTTGCCGCTATTGCTGCTCTTGATCCGCCGCCCGCGTCCGGAAGTCCAAGAAGTCGTGTTGAATCCTGACGGAACCGTCACGGCGACATGGGGCTACTTGGGTCCGCGCTTAATGCATAAAGATTACGACCGTGACGAATCCGTTCTGGAAGTCGTCTCGGGCGATGTCAAACAAGTGCCTCCGATCGATGCGATTCCTTACGAATTCGATCGCGGACGTCATGAAAACATCTTCAAGACCGTTTCCGATAAGAATGCGGTCGTACGTTGGACGATCAAGAAAAAGACCGAAGAACTCGATCCGGAATTGATCGAAAAAATGTTGAAGAAGAATCAGAAATAACGTATGAATCGGGCGCTTCGGCGCCCTTTTCTTTTCGCTCATTGTGTTGTGAATGCCTACGCAAAAGGTGTACAATGAAACTATCCAAGAATGGAGGAATATCATGTCCGAATTATTGTCTTGGGTACTTAACGTCGCGTTGATTATCGTCGGTCTGTACCTGCTTATCTTCAAGATTTTCGGTCTACGCGTCATCAACTCCAACGAAGTCGCAGTCGTGGAAAAATGGTGGAGTACCAAAGGATCCCTGAAAGACGCGATCATCGCGTTACACGGGGAAGCCGGCTATTCGCCAGACCTTCTGCGTGGCGGCATCCATTTTAAATCCGTGCTCCAATATAAGATTCATCGTTATCCCTTGATCACGATTCCGCAAGGACAAATCGCTTATATCTTCTCGCGTGACGGCGCACCGTTGTCGCCGACCCAGACCTTAGGCAAAATCATCCCCGAAGCGAATAACTTCCAAGATGTCCGCGGCTTTTTGATGTCGGGCGGACAACGCGGCCCGCAACGCGGGATTTTGCGTGAAGGGACCTATGCGATCAACCTCGCGCAATTCATCGTCATCACGCCGGCGGACATCAAGATGATCTTCACGGGCAACCGCGGAGAACGTCAGGAACTCGCTTCGATGCAACAGACCTTGGCGGCTAGGAAAGCCTTTACCCCGGTCGTCATCATGGGCAACAATGAAGACACCGCCGACTTGATGTGCATCGTCACCGTCCATGACGGACAACCGCTGGACGAAGGCGAAATCATCGCGCCGTCCGTCGGCGAAGGGCATTCCAGTTATCAGGATCCCGAAGCGTTCCTCCGTTTGGGCGGACGTCGCGGGAAGCAGCTTCAAGTATTGACCGACGGTACCTATTACATCAACCGTTTATTCGCGACGGTGGAATATCGTCCGAAGACGGTCGTGCCCATCGGGTTTGTCGGGATCGTCGTTTCGTTCTACGGGGATGAAGGTGTCGATACCACCGGCGCCGACTACCACCATGGCGAGTTGGTCGCCCAAGGATCCAAAGGGGTCCTTGAGAAACCCTTGATGCCGGGGAAATATGCGTTTAACACCGATGCGGGGAAAGTCGTTCTCGTTCCCACCACCAACATCATCCTCAAATGGAACAAAACCGAGACCGGCGACCATAAGTATGACGAAAACCTAACCGAAGTCGATATCATCACCAAAGACGCGTTTGAACCGGCTTTACCGCTTTCGGTCGTCATGCACATCGACTACAAGCAGGCGCCGTGGGTCATCCAACGGTTCGGGGATATCAATATGCTCGTCAATCAGTCGCTCGATCCTTTGGTCAGCGCATACTTCAAGGATGTCGCGCAGACCAAGACCTTGATCGAGCTCATCCAAGAACGCAGTGAAATCCGCGAACGCGCCGTCATGGAAATGAAAGCGAAGTTCGCCAAATACAACTTACAACTCGAAGAAGTGTTGATCGGTACGCCGCGATCGCCGGTCGAGGATGTCCAGATCGAAAACATCCTGACGCAGTTACGCGAACGTCAGATCGCCGAAGAAAAGAAAGTGACGTACGGGAAGCAACAGGAAGCGGCCGAACGCGAGAAATCGTTGCGTGAAGCGCAAGCCGTCGCGGAACAACAAGGCACGCTGACTCGTTCGAAGATCCAAATCGAAGTCGAACACAACACCGGTGCCGCCGCCGCCGCGCGTGCGGAACAGGAAGCCAATCAAATCGTCGCCTTGGCGAAAGCGAACGCGACCAAAGTTCGGGTCGAAGGGGAAGCCGAAGCTTCGAAAGAATCCAACATCGGTCTTGCG
>Ga0209066_10005439_pt1 | contig 13433 bp, 4 predicted proteins | sample All_14_2_FD_187198 | JGI IMG/M metagenome (GOLD analysis project Ga0209066, IMG submission 187198) | Freshwater microbial communities in response to fracking from Pennsylvania, USA - Allegheny Zone_MetaG_DW_15 (SPAdes) (version 2) ...
CGGTCACGATCTATGCCCGCATCGACGACTGGAAGCGGGGGCGGCGATGATCGCCGCTCTCCTCACCGGGATCGCCGCCGCCCCGTGGATGCGGGCGGCCCTGCGCTACGGCGCCATCGCGCTCGCGGTGCTCCTGTTCCTGCTTTCACTTCGGCGCTCCGGCGAGCGCGCCGGTCGTCTCGCCGAACGCCTCGAAACCACGGAGACAACCAATGATGTCCAACGCCAGATGCTCGACGCGGCGGCTCGCCGTCCTCGCGATCGCAACGATCTCGCTGACCGGCTGCGCGACGGGCGGTTCTGAGATGGACAACAACACGGTATGCCCGCCGGTGGTAGAGTACACACGCGACGTTCAGGCCCGCGCAGTTCAGGAACTCCAACTCTTGCCGGAGCGGTCATTGATCGTCAAGATGATGGGAGACTATGCGGTGATGCGGGATCAAGCGCAGGTGTGTGCCGGGCGTGTGACTCGATAGCACTGACGCGAGATAAATGGTTCGCTAGACATGACTAGGTGGAAGTTACTCGAGTACTCGCGATAGATGGAGATATTGGGTGATTGTAAATTTTAATTCTTTCCGGATGAACGAGTAAGATATAATCATGTTGAAATGGGGGGAATTAGATGAACTAGAGCGACAGCTGAAAGCTGCAGTCCTGGCATTACAGAAAAGAAAAATAGTTGATATCACACTCGTTGAGGCCATCGATTATGCGGAGCTGTGGCCAGAGCCATTTGAGAATCTTCTCCCGTTCGCCCCTTCCTCTGCCAACCTCGACAGTCTATTAACTCGATCTCCGTTGCTGGTTTGTGCAATTGCTTCAGAGATTGGATTTCGTTTCGAGGGCGTAGGTACGGTGTTTTGGGCCAAATTCGGCGATGCTTTGGGCCTCCCGATTACAACAGCGCAGCGTCAAAAGGTAGGTGACACTTTTCAGATGTTGGCATCGCGCTATAATTTGGCGCGATCATCCGAAAGTGCCTTTAGTACTCATTTCTCGATCATCTCTTGGCCTATTGCCAACGCGTTATTACCACTTGATCTAGTTGGACCGGTCACGCGACTGATTGCGCGCGCACCGGTACTTGCAATGCCTGCTCCTGGTCGCTCGACAAATTTTGCAAGCCTACGAGCTTGGGCAAGTGCGGCAGAGGGTGCACGACTTGCTGACTGGCTACGCCTCGAAGAACCTTCCGCGCGTGTTCTCACTGCCGTTCTCACTGAAAACCGTGGAGCAGCGCTGCCGCTGACGAGCTACACTCGCTTGCGTGACGCCATAGCAGCCGAGCCTGAGGCCTTTTTCGCTGCTCGTTCTGCGCTGCTTCGCTTACGTTTGGCCAAGTCGCCGGCATTTGCTGAGCAGAGCTTGGGACGGCTCAGCATCATGCGCGATCCTTCTGGTGTTCGCATGTTTGTCAGTTGGCCAGCCCTTCCGGCTGCGTTATTTGAGGACGCACGCGGTAGGGCGCGATCGGCCGGATGGCGCCCACAGCTCTGGGGTGCCGGTAGTTTACTCCACCCTGACACGGCGCTCAGTGCCGGTCCCTTCGCCATTGGTTTACAGGAGACACCAGCTAGCGATAGCGCCGCCTATGCAGATGCCGCCGCGATTTACGGCGAAGGTAGCGAAGTCGCTGCCGCTCTCGCCGCGCGATCAGTCGATTGGGCGGAGAATCTGCTGTTCGATGCCAATGATGATCGCACCCAGGCAGAACAGCGCTTCGATATCGTGACGGGTACCTCAGGCCACGTTTGGATAGCTGCAAAGTCTGACGTGGCGTCACTGGGAGCATTGCGCAAGCTTGGAAGCTCTTGTGGCTACGCGTTTTTCGAAGCCAATCTTGCTAACGATGGCGACCGGACGCTTTTGACCCAAAGAGGCCTGCTCAGCGCACATGGCCGCTCCGAGATCATACGGCATCCAATTGATGCGATTGGGGCGCCGCAGGGCGTGGTTCGTCCCAATCGGCCCTTCGTCCTCGAAAATGAAGGTCTGCGATCAGAAAGTGAATGTTTGCCCCAAACGCTCACGGCAGGCGCACGGTTCACAGCCGTATCGGGACAATCGGGCGGCGCGAGTCTGCGTTGCGAGCCCGCACCACCTGCTGACGACGGCGTTGTGCATCTCATCCTCTTTGAGCGCGATAGCGCTTTCGAGGCACTTATTGAGCGGCGGCTTCAACTCCGCATCGAGAGCCGGTTACCCCTAAAGGACGTGCCGATCAGTTCGGAACTCGAGATTGATGGCGTGCTAATCGCTCGAGGGAGCGATCACCTGTCTTCTCTGCCAGGCACTGTTCCGACGAATTCCCCTCTTTTCGCACCTCTCTACGACGATGCAGTGCGCACTCGGTTGCTTGAGAAAAGCAGAGGTATGCTGCATCTCGCCATTGGCAGATCATCCACAGTTCGAGTCTTGCTACAGCGCACCGCGGCCTCAGTCGAATGGATGGATTGTATTCCCCACCTTGTCGGCAGCAATCTTGAAGCTACTCTAGTCGGCGCAAATGCTCGAACACCACATCATTTTGTCGCAACACACTCCATTGAAGCTCCAGAGCGCGGTGCAGCAGCTTTTGGGTTGCAACTTTCAGACGGGCGAATGGCTGACCCAATCCGGCTGTTCGCGTCCAACACCTTTGATCTTGGGGACCTCACGGCGAATTTTGGAGATACAGTTGGTTCGCGCCGAATGTTTGATCATGGTCGCGGCGTTGGAGAAATGGCCCGCAGCCGGATCGCTTGGGCGCGTGCCCTTTGCGTCTCCCTAGCCACTATCGGCGCGAGGACGCGGATCGTTCGACAATTCGAGGAGCCACTGGTGCTTAATCTTTGCGGCAACACATGGCATCAAGCAGAGATGGTCTCCAAAGCGGACCCTTCTGATCCACACGAGACTTTGTGGACTGTCGCGATCGAGCGAGGACTCGTCTACGTACCTGAAGATGCCACTCTCGACGATGCAGAGGTTTTTGCAGCTGCATTCAAAAAGCATGCGCGCCTGCTTGACCCACTTTGGCCCCAGGCAGGCACGTCGCCAGCCGATGGCGCGATGGACGACGCGCTCAATATTGCTTTCTCGGAAGCAACTGCCACTCTTCACGAGGCTGGCGAATTGCTCAGTGTCGATGACGATTTCGATTTCGGTAGCCCCGCAGAAGACTGGAATGAGGCTGCGGCAGAGGCATTGCACAGGATTCGTTTCCCTTCACTTGTGCGCTTAATCGCCCCATCTGAAGGCGGGCGTGAACTCAGCCTTCGCTCGTATACCGACCTTACAATTCCTGAGATGGCAGAAGATCTCTCTGCCTGGACCCGAAATTGGGCGCTGCCGCGAGGACGGTTGACTCCTGAAGCTGCTGCGAGCGTGCTACAGCTTTGGCTTTCTCCTGCGGCGTGCAACGGCCTGGACGCTGCAGTCCGTATTCTTGCGGCTGACCCATTCGTGGCGCGCGCGACACGTTATGCATCGCTGAGGCTTCGTTCTTCGATCGCCAAGGAATACGGATGAGCGAATTCCACCGCACACTATTGGGGATTCACGCTCAAGCACGACGGATCGACCGGGCCCATGCTTTGCTTGGCGCACTCGGTGTCGGCGCATTCGCGTACGCACACCAGATCGACAGTGTCCACCGAATGTTGACCGGCACTGCATGCCGTTGGCTCCTCGCCGACGAGGTTGGCCTTGGAAAGACCATCCAGGCAATTATGGTAATGCGGGCGCTTGCAGCCCAAAGTCCCAAACCGCTCGCTGTCGCATTGGTTGTGCCGGACGATCTCGTCTCACAGTGGGAAGAGGAGTTGCTCTGTCGAGGTCATGTTCTCGCCCTCGAGAGCGGTGAAGAAGGTGACATCGTTGGCAATCTGGTCATCCGCCTTGTGCGGCCGAGTCGTTTGCTCGCAGGAGGTCGGATTGCTGCCGAGAGAATCGATCTGCTTCTGGTCGATGAATTCACCAAGCTACAGGTTCAAGTCCGTCGCGACCTCATCGCCGCCGCGCGCGTTATCCCCAACGTCCTCGTACTAACCGCGACACCAGCCTTGCATCAAACCGCCACTCGCAAGGAACTGATGGCGCTTCTTGAGCCCGAAGCAGATCGGGTCGCCCAAGCCGAAGACCGCGACATACTGAAGGTGCTAGCCGAGCGAGAATCCCATGCGCTTGAACACCATTGGGCTGACCTTCAAGAGGCAAGTAAGCGGCGCGCAGTGGAGGAGTCCTACGGGCTATATCGGCGTCTTATCCGAACTGCGCGCACAGACTATCCAGATGCCTTGCCAAAGCGGGTCTATCAGCCGGCCCGCCTCGCTCCAACCGATGGCGATGTAGGGCGTGCCAGTAGCGCGCGCGCCTACCTAGAAGCGGCTCGCGCCAGCAATCTCGATATTAGGCGTGAGGCACTGCTACAAGTCGCTGGCCGATCTCCACAGTCACTTCGCGATCGACTGAGCACACTCAAGCGGACTTCTGGGATCTTACAGGAAGCCTGGCGGCAAATCGATAGGTGCCTGCGCGACGAACTGGGCGACGCAAAACTTGACGCCCTAGTTGATCATCTTCGGAAGTTGCATGAGAGGCAGCCCGAGGCACGCGTGGTGGTCGTCGCTGAAGACAATCCAACCACCGATTATTTGCGCGACGCGATAGAAAAACTTACCGACGTCAAGGTAGCGAAGAAGCGGCGGTCAGTCGGTGCTGAAGAGGTTTTGGAAGTACAGATTACACTTTTGAAGGAAGCTCTCGACGACTTCATTAGTGGTGAGGCGAAAGTGCTGGTTGCTGCAGACGCCGCAAAGGAAGGTCACAACCTGCAGTTCGCAGATGAGATTATTTTTTTTGCACTCCCATGGTCGCCACCCGACATCCAGCAGTGGATTGGCCGCATCGATCGCCTCGGCACCAAAGGTATACCTGCAAATCGACGGATCTCAATAACGCCGCTGGTTGTGGAGGGCTCAATCGAAAGCAGCATTCTCGGAGTGCTTGAAAGCACCGGAGTGTTCTTGCGCAGCGAAGTTTTTGACGAGTCGGAGTGGATGGATATCAGTAATGCGATTTCAGCCGCCGCCAATGGTTCAGCAGGAGCGAGTTGGATAGATGCCGCTAAGCAGGCCAAATCGCTCGGTGAGGCATATGACGAATGGCTTAAGGTCACGCGCCTGCCGCCTTCGCCGCGATTGGCGCTGGCGCTGAAATGCGAGGCGCGGTTTCGCGACCGAACCTATGCCTTGCCAATGGTCACGTTCGAGGGTGACGAATGGAACTGGCATCTCGCCCGCGAGAAGGCGGTCGAAGCGATGATCAAGCTCGCGCGTGAAGACTATCTTGAGGTACGAAACGGGCAAGATGATTATCAGAGGTTCAAGACAGTCTGGTACAAAACAAAGCCAAAAGAAGATGATCTGATTATTCCTGACCTCGACGCCCGCTCTTCGGGATTTCGTCAGGCTTTCATTACCCGGAGAAGTTCGATTGAGTGTCCGCCGCGCCCCTACGTTGTGCAAAAGGATGATCGGAAGCGCAGGCTCCACTTTTTTGATCATGGTAGCAGCCTGCACGACGGAGCCGTTGCGGCCTTTGAGCGTCACGCGCCGGCGACCGATATCGTCACGGAGTTCACTGTAGAATATCCGACTGGCCATCCAATCCTGCGCTGGGAGGGTCGCCGCATGCTCCTTGCGGTGTGCGAGCTAGACTTGCTCGATGCGCTAAGTGTCGATATCGAAGCGATTCTCGGCCCGAATGATCCGCGTGCTTCGAAGGCAGAGCAAGACGCGCGAGTCGCAGGTGGGCGTATTGTGCTCAATCAGTTTCAAGCTGACCGGCGCTGGTTGATCGACCTCTGCCCGCCTGAGCTCCTGTTCACAGCGCTTGTTGAAGATGGTGAGGACATGGTGGCAGCAGACGCCGTTGCTGACATTCTAGATCCGTTCCTCAACGGCAGTTGTGCACGTCAAGTCGGCAAACGACGGTCTGCTTTGTCAGAGACTCGTCTTAAGGCGGCGCGTGGAACCGCCTTCAGCCATCTTAGAAAACGTGGCAACGAGAGGCTTGCGCAGGCATCCGCTGCGGTCCGGAATGCGATTGAACGCAGGCACTTCGCAGCGCACGCTGATGCAGGCAATTCCGCCAATGCTGCACGCGCTGAGATTAAGGCGGCGGCCATGCTAGATTCTAAGTTTGAATTCAATCGCGCAGCACAGCGAGGCGCAGCTCTGACTCTTGCCCTGGCCGAGTCAGCATGGGCTGCACGCTCTGCGCGCCTAAGATGCCTCGAAAGTGCAATTGCCGATGTGGCCGAACTTCGGAGGGCAAGGCTCTTCTGGGTGGTGCCGCGCCCCGCTACTGCGGACGTCCCATGAGCGTGGCGATAATGTCGTAGGCCGGCTCATCGACAAACCAAGACCATGGACCTGTCTGAGTTCCGGCGATCAGAGCGGCTCGCTCAGCTTGCCGTGGCGGCGGCGTCAAGAAGTCGAGCCTTGAAGATGCAGGATCATAGCGCAGCACTTGGTCGCCCTGTGCGAGCGTCTGCCCGACCACGATCCATCGCCAGATATCCTGGGTTGGCGGTTGCCAAAGTGTCGCCTCGGTATCAGCGATATGAAGGATGACGTTTCGGTTCGTGTAACCCGCTCGGATAGTGGCAGGAAAACAACCGTTTCCCGCCACGCGCTGCCACCGACCCGAAGGGGCACTTTCGGCCTTTCCAAAGAACTCCGAGCGACAACTGATGATCGCGACTTTCTCAGGTTCGTCCAACGAGAAGCGCTCGCCGCTTGCTGCTCGCGCCTGAGCATGGGAGTACAACTCTGCAGCCGTGCCGGTGGGCGCATCCGCCCCGCCAAGTGCGACGAGGATGGAGCGCCACTCTGGCCGACCGAGTTCCGCGACGAGGTCAAATGAAACAACCGGATCACTGAACGTCTCCGACGCATCAATATGCCGAACGATTTTTTCCGAAAGGTTGTTCGATATGGCGCCCAATAGAGTTGTCTTGTCCCCGCCCCAAGAAATGCGACGCGGGGGCGTGGCCGCATAGCCACGGCCGGCGCTCGTCGCAAACTGATCGATATCGCCACTGAGCAGAAGGAGCCGAAGGGCTTCTTCAATGACATCGCGTAGGGCACTGGGGTCTATCGCGAATGGCCTATAGGCTTCCTTTAGTCCGCTTGTAATCCTTCCGCGGCTGGTAAAGCCTGACTCGATGATCGCGGCGCGAATATGGCTAAGAACCGTTGAGAGCGCCGGACGACCATCCTGGTCAAGCTGCAAAGAAATAGCTTCCGCCCAAGTTTCCACGGTATTCATTCGTCTGCTCCGAGTGCGAGTGCCGCCGCAAAAGCCGCGTCGAGGCTTTCTTTGGCAACTCTATCATGGGCGACGATGATGAGGTGTGAGCGCGCGCGGGTCAGCGCCACATAGAGGTCGCTAACCGTGAACAGACTGCCTAGGCCGGAGAAGTCGCACAGAACTACGACGTCGGCTTCCAGACCCTTGAAACTGCGTGAGGTGCTGCAAAGCACTCCCTCGCCAGCACGCCAGGCAGCGGCATCGTCGACCAGCGCTACTCCGTCGATATTGGGGACACTCGACAGTGGGCCCTTCGCCTTACTTGCCGGACCAATGATCGCAATCTGACGCGGCTCTAGCCGATGCTCCTTCAGCAATGTGCGGACCTTCTGCTGGACCAATCCACTGATCGCCACAGGACTCTGCGGAACAATGATCTTGGGCGGGCGCCCCAGAGGGGCAAGTTCGAAGGGCTCGCTCTCAACACGTGTCGCAGCATTCGCGCAGGCAACGATGCGGCGCGTGTTACGGCAGTTCACATCGAGCGCGAAGCGGAATGCGCCCGTGATCGGCGGCTCAATAGGCTCGCGCCTGAGGCTCTGTGCCTTATCAAGAAATGCCCAGATTGGACCATTTCTATCCCAAAGATAATCAAAGGAATCCCACCAACTCGGACTGAAGTCCTGCGCCTCGTCGACAACAATCGCCGCAAATGGTGGTCCATCGGGATATAGATCCATCGCAGCCTGTGCGAGTAGATCGGGGGCGAACTCATCCCACCAACGCGCCGTGTCATGCTGGTTGACCTCAAAGTCGATGCCAGCTCTTTTGCAGAAATCTGCAGCAAGCCGGTGAAAGTTTAAAATCGTTACGTGTCCGCCATTCTCTACGAGTTGGTCAGCCATTTCCTCCCGAATCCACTTTGCGAGTTCGGAATTGAAGCAAGTGAACAACACGGAAGAAAACTCGACGGCGAACGAGCGAGCGCGCTGCATTGCAAGCAGCGTCTTTCCTGAACCAGCAACCCCTTCGATGACTGCACGCGGATTTGCGTCGAACCCACGAAGAACTTGAAGTTGCTGGCGGGTCAGGCGCGCCAACGTTTCGGCAGTCGCATCGACGCTAACGCGGAGTGGCTCATAAACGCGGAACTCGGGTGCAAGTGCACGGCGAATGGCATCGAACTGAAGGATTGTGAGTTCCTTCTGACCACCGCCAGTTCGGAAGGCACGGACGATTGCGGTCTCAATAGAATTTAGATCGTCCATCGTGATGATGGCGTCAACTGGTAGATCGGGCGGCGGGACATCGTTAAATATGCAATGAGGAAATGCAACGCCAACGGATATAAGTAATTGATTTGCAGTTGCGTGGCCGCAGATATGCGAGATCCTCTTCTTGAGCGCCCAGAGGCTGCGTCGCGCTTGGCGGACTGGATCCTTGATTTCCTTTAGGCCACTTTTGACATGGCGATACCATGTACGCCCCTTAAGCGTAACTTCACCACCTTTTGCCTCTAGGATTAGTAGCCCGTATTGGCGATGGAGAACTAGAAAGTCAGCCTCGCCCTCGCGAACTGGCGCGTCAACATCGTCCCGTGCAGGGTTAACCCATGGTAGTGAATGCATGACAAGATAGCCAGAAGGTAACTTTGCCTGCATTGCCCGCGCAATGTCTGCTTCCGAGCCATGCTCCATCGTCTCAGGATCAATCGGTGGAATGAACTGTGCCATCAGCGAACCGCCTTCACGAACTTCGCAATTGCGACTAAGGCATCGGAGGGTTGGACCAACTCACTCGCGCATTCCATGAAGTGCGATGCTGCGCGGTAACGAACTCGAGTCCGCTCACCTTCCAGGATTTGAAGCTGGCCGACCGTCCAAGCATCACCGGTGGCACCGAAAGCACTCCCATCGGTCCGTTTGATCAAATAGATATCTGACTTGACTGTCGGTCCATCATGCGGGCGAAACAGACATACCGTGCCCTTGGGAACTTCTTCGCTTCCATCCCCTTTAGATCCGCTCAGCGTGTTCGCATCGAGACGGAACAAAAAGTCGCCCGCTTCGGCATCAGGAACTGAAAAGCGTGGCGCTTCTGCCGTCGGCAGAAGATCCCCTGCAGCGACATTGGCAGCCGTCAGTTCGGGAACTCCATTTGTGTCAGGTGTTAGGTCCGCCGTCGCTCCAATATTCTGTGTCGACAGAGCCTGACTGGTTGCGATGGGGAGGGCCCGCAACACAAGTAGGAGGTCGATTGCGATTAAATTAGTTCCTGCTGCGACCTCATGGGCACGTTTCGAGCAAGGCGTATCCGGCATAAACGGATGCGCTAGGCAAATGACTTTTCCGCTATCATCAATCAACGCCCCGTCGACGCGCGTGACATTAGCGCCACTTTCCCTGAGATCAATTTCAAGCCGATCCAGTGCGAACGCCTCGCGAGTTGGGTCGATGGCAAGTGTTATCCCCTTGAACGCCGCCTGAAGCAGATCCGCTCCAATTCGTCGGTCAAACAGGCCATGTTCAAAGCGGTTTTTGTAGGATCTGAGGCACTGGTAGCAACTATCATCGCAGTCGCATCCGTCCAAAATTTCGAGCGCCGCATTGACTAGTCGCTGCGGATCTCGTGCCGCCGCCTTGACAAAACCAGCACCACCCGCGGCCTGATCATAAAGGTATAGGTCGATGAATTGGCTTGTAGCGGCAGGCGGCGCAAATCGAAAGTCGCCATCGATGTCATTTGGTTCGAGGTCTTCTAGCATGCAGGCTGCACGCCGTAGCGCTTCGACAGCTGAGCGCGCGGCGATGGTTGTCGAATTTCGATCAGGGTCGAGTTGCCAGGAAATCGGTAGCGCCAGGCGGAAGACCGCGACGTCAGTCTTGAACTCGTTACCCAGCACAATCTTGACTGGCGTGCCGTCGCACTCATCGGTCTCTTTTGGTCGCTTTGGTCGAGGACGAGGATGAGGTTGCCCACCGCGCAATCTCCGCATCGCCGGGTCGAATTCGGCGGGCTCGATCCTTCCGCATTTGCCGCAGTAGTTAAATCCATAGTCGACCGCGCTCAGTGAGCCGCGGTTGGTGACGACCAGGTTCTTATTATCGGTGAAGCCCTCCCAGCCTGACCCGATTGGCCAGTTTTCACCGCCGATCCGTGCCGCTGGCTCGAACCGGAGTGCATCAAGCGTTGCACGGGTAGGCCTAAGGGGTATGCCGGGATCGAAGTCTGGCGGGTTTGCGACGATGCTTGGCGGATGAGAGAAACCAGTTGGGCGGACCCAGCGTCGCGCTGGCCCCAACGTCGCCCGGCCGTTGCATGCTGGGCAGTCGCGAGTCTGCTCGGGATAACCGTCCTTCCAATCTTTCAAGTCAGCATAGTTGCAGACACGACATTGGAAATAGAGGCGTCGCGCTCTGTAGGCAGCGACTCGCTCCTCGTCTCGCTCCGAGTATAGTCCGAGCGAAAGGTATCGCTGCCCATCGACCCACACTTCGTGCCCCGGCGCATACTGGCTAAGCGCGGCGTTCAGACTCTGTTGCGGCGAATAGCGCCGCTTCGGCTTCCAGGGGTCGGCCCCATCCTCAAATACACTAAAGGTCGCGACATCCGTGGGGAACGCGTACTTCGGGAGCAGCCCTTCGTCGAATAGCCGGTCGAGCAGTTTACCATTTTCCACAACGCTGTGATCGTCGTCGACAGTGTCTTCGGCCGCCTCGTCGTCGACATCGTCGTGATCCGGGCGAGCAGATGATTCTGCCGGACTGCGCTGCGATGACGTTTGATCGACCGGCACATTGAGATGATCTTCGAGTACTTGGGGAAATTGATCGAGCAATGTATCAGCGTCCAAGGTAGGGCAAGACGCTGAAAATAGGCGCTCGAGATTAGCCTTCAGACCATCACGCTCAATGGCAATCCATTGCTTGAGTCCCGCGAGCGAGAACGCATTTGCATCGCCGTCAATGAAATCTGCGACCCTGCCGAGCGATGAAAAAACATCAGAGCTGCCGCCAACCGTGTTGACCCGGTCCTGCTGAAAACGCCCGATAACGTAAGCGAATGCTTGGCGTCTTGCTATTACCGGATTGTCGAGATTTAGAATCGGATCGGGCGAGGGGCCAGCGACGATTGGTGCCGGGTCACGGAAAAAGCTCTGGTCATGGCTATCGGCGCCGCAAAACATCACCACAGTCGAAAGGCCTGCGCCACGACGGCCCGCACGGCCCGCACGTTGTTGATAATTGGCGCGCCCAGGCGGTACATTGCGAAGTGCCACAGCAGTCAGCCCGCCGATGTCGATACCCACCTCCATCGTAGTCGTACAGCTCAAGATATCGATCGGGGATCCCGTCTGTCCATCCTGTTGGATAGGAATATCTTGAAAACGAAGCTCATACGCTTCGTTACGCGACATTGCGTTGGCCAGCCCACTGTCATTGAGTGCCGCGGAATGTTCTTCCGCAATCAACATGTGTGGCGCATAGGCATCCTGGGGGTCGCTCAACCTCTCCCATAGTCGCCGATAGAAGCTTTTACGGCTTCGAAAGACCGCGTCTTGGGCAGGATCAATCAGTTTGGCGGATCCGCCGCAATACCCACATCCATCAGCAAGAAGCGGGTTTCGAGGAGATACGCTTGTACAGCGCTCACAGCGAATCCATTCGGCTTTTTCACCCGAGTCCAGCATGACCTTGCTCGCTTGGACGTAAAAGGGCCCGATCTCGCCATGGCTGAAAATCGACCGCATCGCAGGTTCACAGCTTATCAGATAATCGTTCTTAAGCCACATTTTGAGACCTCGTGCCTCAAGCAGTTTCGTCAGTACCTTTGAGAAACGACCGTTCCATTGGCGGATGCCTGAGGCACCCTGCGCGTTCTCGACATTGGATGGAGTATGTTGAAGCTTGATCGCGTGCTTACGCATCGCCTGCCAGAGCCAAAGCTCTACTAACGCATTGCGCACCTCGTCGGCGCTCATGCCAGCGATCGTCGGTAGAACAAGTTGGTCGTTCAGCCACTGTTGCTCCGTCTTGGTGAGCTTCGGGCGTAGCATAGCGAGTGCAAGCGGAAACAGACCAGTGTGATCGTCTTGAAGGACTGCATAGAGACTCTGGAATACCGAAAGTGGCGTGGCCGCCGACGTTTGGCTGGTGAGGGAGCGGAAATCGTCGTTCTCGGCATCCTCATTCTCGAGAAGTGCTTTTGCCTTCATTCCGAAGCTGTTCATTGCGCCTTGGTCATCGCCAGATGGGCGCAGACGCACGCCGTGCTTGGCTGCCCCGAGCGCTACTGCCAGGGGTGCATCGTCGAGAGAGGGTCTATATGTCGGATGCTTGAGATTTGCCATTCCAGTCAGCAACAGAGGACGTAGACTGTCACGAAATGAGAAGGTCTTTAGCGTGCCGGCTAGCCGCGAGGCAGTCTGACGACCGTCAGAAAAGACCAGTGCCTTTCTTCCTTGAAGTGGTGTATTTACCTCTGGTCGTGGCGGCTGTTCCAGAACCTGGACTGAAATCAGTTCCTGGAACGGCTGTTCGCCCTTGGTCTGCAGATCCGAAATCCCCCCCGAAGCGGTTGGCCCGCTGGGCGTTCCACAACGCGGGCAATTGTTGAATAGCTTCTCGCTCATAAGTGGGGGCAACCAGACCTCACGAATAAAGCTACCCGATCCGTCTATTCGGCCGGAACTGAGATCCAGATAAGCTGAGCGAACTGTGCCCGCATTCTGCGGCATGGGATCCTCAAAACAAACATGCATCGGCTGGATGACGTCACTTTCTCCAGCGTAAGCTCGGCCATTATCTTGCCAGAGATGCTCAACACCGGCTGGTGACCCGACGCTCGCACGCGCCACAGCCAAACCGCATGATCTGCATGAATGGAGTTCATAGACCTGAGCGCCACATTTGCAGTTCTGCCTCGGCTCAGCGTAAAGTGCGCCCGTTGGACCATGACGCTCATGTTCCGGTATCTCACTGCATTGCGGATTTGCGCAGGCCCACAAGCCAGGAAGCCCACGAAACAGCATGTGCACGCGAGCTGGCAGGATCGGCGGTGCCGCCGGCATTGGCTTTGCTAGCGAGGCGAGTTCAAGGAGTGCGTCGACCGCGTTCAGCGCTGTCTCAGTG
>Ga0209066_10005441_pt1 | contig 13430 bp, 18 predicted proteins | sample All_14_2_FD_187198 | JGI IMG/M metagenome (GOLD analysis project Ga0209066, IMG submission 187198) | Freshwater microbial communities in response to fracking from Pennsylvania, USA - Allegheny Zone_MetaG_DW_15 (SPAdes) (version 2) ...
ACCCCGATCCCCGCCACCCAGAACGACACCTGGGGCTTTTACGGCACGATGAACGAGCAGGCCGAAGCCGCCTGGCCCTTGGCCATGACTGCCATCTCGGACGCCACCTGCCAGCCGCTGGAGTCGGTCCGCATCTTCCTCGAAAGCCGCCACGGTCGCCACTTTGCCGATGATGTGCAAAACGGCCTCTACACGGGTACCACCCTAGCCGACGCGATCAACGCCGCCACGCAACGCTGGATGGGTTGGACGATTGGCCGCAGCACCAGCAAGCAGTACGGCATCCCCAAGGGCCTGCCTTACCTCACCGGCTTCGTGATCCAATGCGAGATCATCGAAGAGTCCCTGGCGGCTTGAGCCAAGAGCCGCACGGTTCGCGCCCAGCGCTTTGACGCCAACCAGCGGCCACGTGGCCAGTGCCTGATCGGTCTGGAGTGGCGCGGCTGCACCATCGTAGCCGTTACCCATCAAGAACGTCGTTACCTGCCCACCGGCCGAACGACCACCCACCCCACGGGCGAGCCAGTCATCGAAATGATGGCGCGGGACTATTTTGTGGAGCGTCTGTGGTTGAGCACCGATGGCACAGCACTGTGGGAGCAGCAGCCGCTGGCGCTCTGACCCGCCAGGCCTCGAAGGCGCGGCGCAGCACATAGCTCCGGACCAGCGACACGGCCGTGAAAATCAGGCCGATCAGCAAGTTCTCCTGTAGCGTGGCGTGCAGACCAAACAGCGGAAACACCGCCCACTGGGTCGCCACCGCCACGCCATACCCGACCAGCACATTGGTCACGGCTTCCAGCAGCGACATCCAGCGCGACTGCTTCACAGCGCCTCCTCGGCATCCACATCACTGGCTTCGGCAGCATCGGCTGTGCCGACCAGGTCATCGAATTTCACTCTATCGGCTTCACGCATCGCCTGCGCTCCGGCGAATTCCTGCCAGCGGCGAACAATCACGTCGACGTATTTGGGATCAAGCTCGATCAGTCGTGCCTGACGCCCCGATTTCTCGGCGGCGATCAGCGTCGTGCCGGAACCTCCAAAGGGATCAAGCACCACATCACCCGGTCGGCTGGAGTTGCGGATCGCCCGCTCGACCAGCTCCACCGGCTTCATCGTCGGGTGCAGGTCGTTCACGCGCGGCTTGTTGAAGTGCCACACATCCCCCTGGTCGCGGTCGCCGCACCAGTGGCGGGTAGCACCCTCGGGCCAGCCGTAGAGGATCGGCTCGTACTGGCGCTGGTAGTCCGAGCGCCCGAGCGTAAAGGTGTTCTTGGCCCAAATGATGAAGGTCGACCACTTGCCGCCAGCAGCGCGGAAGGCGGACTGCAGGGTGTCGAGCTCACTGGAGGACATGGCGATGTAGATCGCCCCCTGGCAGTGCGCGATCATCGGGGTGAGCACCGCCTTGAGAAAGGGTTCGAAGTCCTCGCCCAGGTTGTCGTTCAAGATCGGGCGGTTCGTGCCGCGCATCTTGTCCTTGGCGCTGTTGGCGTAGTTAACCCCATAGGGCGGATCAGTGAAGGTCATCGCTGCCTTCTCGCCAGCCATCAGCAGGGTGTAGTTCGCAGCATCGGTGCTGTCGCCACAGAGCAGCCGGTGCTGGCCCATGACCCACACATCACCAGGCTTGGACACTGGGGTGACAGGGACCTCCGGGGCGGCATCCTCGTCGGTGTGGCCCTCGGTGGTGGTCTCCTCACCCGCCATGATCTCGAGCAGTTCGTCGGCGTCAAATCCGGTGAGTGCCAGATCGAAATCGGCCTCCTGCAAAGCGGCCAGTTCGACGCGCAGCAAATCTTCATCCCATGTGGAATTGAGGGTCAGCTGATTGTCGGTGATGACGTAGGCGCGCTTTTGCGTTTCGGTGAGATGTGCCAATTCGATCACTGGCACTTGTTTGAGTCCCAACTTGCGCGCGGCGAGCAACCTCCCGTGGCCAGCAATCAGACCATTCTGGCCATCCACCAGAATCGGGCTTGTCCAGCCAAATTCGACCATGGAAGCGGCGATCTGGGACACTTGCGCTTCGTCGTGTAAACGCGGGTTTCTGCAATACGGCAAGAGCACATCTATCGGTCGCAGCTCGACCTTGATATTGGATAGCTCACGCATGGAGGCTCCTTCAATTCAGTGCTGATGCATTTTTTTCACGGCGCCGTCCAATGGCCCCAGGCAGATGCCGCAAGGTGGTTCCAACAACCGCGTCGTACAACGTGAGCTTTGGAATTCGGTATCGCCTAGACATTTCCGGATAGGTCATCCCGTCTCGTCGTTGCTTGCGAAGCTCCAAAACGAGTTGATCATTGAGCTTGACCATTGGATGGCGCTCACCTTTTCGATCTGGGACGGTGCCATGTAGCCGTCTGTCCATCGAGTTTTCTGAAGGCGTTGCCCAGCGCAGGTTGCTCAGATGGTTGTTCCTTGGATTGCCATCGTTGTGCGCAACCTGGTGTCGTCCTGACGGCGGATCCCCTAGAAAAGCAAGTGCAACAATCCGATGTACGCAGAAATAGCCATACCGCCCCTCATCGCTGAGTGCGATTTGCTGATATCCCTTTGCATCGGATTTTGGCTTGATGAGCATTCCTTTTGGGTAATGCCTGAAAGAACGCGCCCGGCGAATTTCACCCTGATCGGATACTTCATAGTTGGGGTACCCCGGGACCGCCTTCCATTCGATTTCGGTCATGGTCAACCTCCTATGTGAGTTTTTTTGGGCGGCTTGTCGCTACCTGGAGAGTTCCTCCAGGGCTTCGCGGATCGCGTCCATCAGCAGGTCTTCCACCACGCGCTGGTCGGGCTGTGCGACCACGGCCGCCACGATCTGCGGGGCGAGCTTGCGAGGGATTTGTTGGATGCGGTCACGCAGCAGCCGCGCGAGGTTGAAGTGCTTGACCTTCACCTCGTCGGCATTGAGCAGCTTGCCCGTGCGTTCTTCAAATTCGAGCTTGGCCAGGCGCGCGGCATAGGCCTCGCGAATGGCGCGACTGGTCTGGTAGTCAGGCGCGGCAGCCCGGGTTTCCAGAGGCACTTGCACCTCACGAGTGGAAACTGGGGTGGAAACCGCAGTGGTTGCCACCTTGGCCGCAGGTTTGCTGGCTCCGGTGTTCAGGTTCTGCGACGGCAGCGTATTGCGCGCCCACTGGGCGTCGGCCTTGGCCGGGTCAATCTTGCCGTCGGGCTCGACGCTGATGCGCCCGGCCTTGATGGCCTTGGCCACAGCGGTGTGGCTCACGCCACGGTGTTGGGCATAGGCCCGGATGGACAGTCCCATCGCATTCCTCCGGGCCGGGCGGGTCAATCAATCGTCAGGGGTGGATCACCTCGGCGTGGAAACGGGTGGAAACCTGGGTGGCAACTGGCAACCTGTTTTCGGCTCTGACGCTAGGCAAGCGTCGCGCTGCGCGCGGCCCCCGCGTTTCAGATGGCCCGGGAGGACCCGTCAGATGTGTCAGATGCGTCAGGTCGCACGGGTGAGTTCCTCGCGCAGCGCCCGCTCCATCTGCCGTTGGTACTCCCGCAGCGCCACGCTGCGTACCGTGTCGGCCATGCCAAAGCGCGGCTCGACCTTCTGCTGGCGGCGCAGCAGGTACAAGGCCAGGATGCGCTTCTCGTCACGGCGCTCGAACACGGCACCGGCACGATAGAACACGTTCTTCTTCGCCATCACCTGGCCCGGCCACTGTCTCTTGGGGATGACGCGGGTCTGGGCGGCCTGGGCCATCGGCCCGACAGGGATCGCCAGCTTGCCGCTCTTGGTGCCACCGGTCTCCTGCGCTGCCATGAAGCGGTCGCGCGACCAGACCTCGGCCATCAGCGTGCGAGGCTTGGCTGGCGTGACACCGATACCTCGGCTGACCCATGGCCGGCGCAGATTGAAGCGCTCGGGCAGACCATCACGCACCGCATCGCGGGCATCGAACGCCGTGCGGGTCAGTGCCTTGGCAGCGGCGTTCGGCACGTGCTGCTGGGCCAGATCCGAGAGGTGCTCAGTTACTTTGGCCACATCGGCGGTGACGTCAAGTTTCAGCATCGGCGGACTTCCGGCGGCGAAGGCTGGCAGGGGCTTGTGTTTGGGTAACAGGCTCGGCAGCGATGCCCGCCTGCTGCGCCAGGATCTGTTCAGCAGCGGCCGCATCGACATCGACCGTCAGGCCAGGGACGAACGAGCGCGTGCCACCGTCGCCGGTAAGAACCACCGGGCGGGTGATGAGGATTTTCATGGGGAGTCTCCAGCGCTGGGCAGATAGGCAAACGCCCCGCCCAGAAACGACAACGCCCACCGGAACGAATCGGGTGGGCGCAGTTATCAGCAGTACGTGATTACTGTACCTTGTGGGGGGCCAGCGTTCAATCAGGTTTCGGAAAACAATCACAAAAAAATTTCAGTTGTCTCCGAATCCCGCGCTCACGTCGCTGCCGCTTCGCTGGCGTTTGGCTTGTAACGGCCATGCCCACCTGAGCGCTCATAGCCGTAATACCGCGCCAGCACCCCAAGTGCTGCGACCAGGATGCCTTTGGCTTCATCCCGGTCGATGCGCTTGCCGTTCCAACCATCGCGCAATGCCCACTCCCTGAGCGAGAGTTGTAGCCCAGCCACGTACCACAGCGCCGATCCAGCAGGACTGCCACTGCCACCGACGGCCTCCAGCGCATCCCGAACCGCACGGGCAGCACTGGCGTTACGCTCAATCAGCATCTCACCCGGTGCCGTGCCGCAGGGCAGTCCATCGAGCCGGCTGCTGGCCACGCCGCTGGCAAAGGCCCGCGCAAAGTCCTGCGAGAACTGCTGCCCAGCATCGTGCATGGCACCGGTGATGCTGCCGTTCCTGAGCATCAGCGCCAGCGTATCCACGGTGCGGTAGTGGTCGACCGGCTTTTGGTCATCGTCCTGCTCGCGGACGTAGCGGATCACACTGCCATCCGGGCGGATGTGCTCATCGCCGATGCGCGGCTTCTTCTCGGCCCTGGCCTTGGCTCGTTGCGTTTTCTTGGTCATGGCCGCCCCTCCCCGAGTTGCCCGAGAGTGGCCAGCGCACCATCGCGGCTGCGTTGCACGGTGATCGACTTGCCCGTGGTCGCCACCACCGTCCAGGTCTCGCCATCACCCCGGTCGATCACCTCGCCCTCGGCCCAAGGTGTGCTCTTACGGGAAGCGACGGTGCGCGCGCCGTAGAGCTTGGTGGCAATGCCGGACAGAAATGCCCGGTCCCACTCGTCGTAGATGTCCTCCAGCGGCACGACCACGATGCCTTGTTTGTGCCAGGCAGCCGCACGCATCGCACGCAATTCATCGCTGCTGGCCGGTGACGCCGGCGCCAGACGCCCGAGTGCGCAGGGAATAGAAGCGGTGTGAGTTCTCATGCCACACCCCCTTGGGCCATCGCCCAGTCCAGCAACGCCAGCGCATCAGCGTGGTTGTCGTCAACCGGATCGAAGCCGCGCGCCTTGGCCGCCGCAATCATCTCGGCCTTGCCGGCGTTGCCCTTGCCAGTGGCGTACTTCTTGATCGTACCCACCGGCACACCCTGGTAAGGGATCTGGTGGTGTTCACACCAAGCGGTCAGGTGCGCCATGAAGCCGCCATAGGCATGGGCCGCATCGACGCCGGCGTGTTTACGCACCTCCTCAAACACCACCCAGTCGAGCCCATCGGCGCACTGCTTGATGTCGGTGAGCCAGCGCTTGAAACGCAGGTATCTCATCCCGCCGCCTTCGAAGCGCTGTGGCTTGAAGGATTCGCTGCCGCCGCTGATGAGTCCGTCGCGGCTGGTCAGTGCCCAGCCGGTGGTCGTGCCCAGATCCAGGGCCAAAATCGTTGTCGTCATGTTCGTCAGTCCTGTGTTTTGAGCGGTCTGACGCAGCTGACTCAGCTACCGGTTAACCTCTTACACGCGTGCGCGCGTATGAGGGTAAATCAGCAACTACGTCAGCTGTGTCAGTCCCGCATCGATTCATGGTTCGGGTCAGTTGTCGGCGTAGGGGGTAAAGCGGTCTTTCGGCAGCTCCTTGAGCCCCAAGCCCTGAAATCCCCTGACCCCTACCGAGTTGCGCCACTTTTCAAATCCCCGGGTCAGCAACAGATCCGAGAACCGTCGCTGGGCGCCCACGAACTCCCCGGCCGCCTCCGCCCACTGCTTCCAGTCGGTAAACAACTCAGCGGTCAGCGACTTGGCATTGGGGTGGCGCACGCAGCGCTCCTCGAGCCAGCGGCCCAGCGCGTCTTCCGCCTCGAAGTACTCGTCCGTCGCATCCAGCACCGATTGAGGCTGGCGCAGCCCTTCGCGCTGCCAGGCCAGGCACCCTTCGACGCCCCAGCTGAAGATCCCATTGGCCTCAGCCAGCAACTTGGTCTGCAGCTGCTTGTCGCGCTTTTCCGGGGGCACGGTGATCGTGAAGGGGATCAGGTGCAGGCGCCGGCGCATCGCCTCGTCGATGTTGCGGATGGCCGGTTTGTGGTTGCCCGCGATCACCAACTTGAACTGCGGCACATAGGTGAAGAAGTCCTGGCGCATGAAGCGCGCGGACACTCGGTCACCACCGGTGATCTCCTTGATCTTCGACTCGTTCCAGCGCCGGCCCTGTTCGGTCTCGGTCGCGCCGACAAAGCGCGAACCCCGCAGCCCGGCCAGATCGGTCGGATGCCGATCCCCGCGCGTTTCCATGAAGGTGTCCATGGGCGCGTTGGCGGCGTAGTCCCCGAGCAGCGTGAAGAGCGTGTTTACGAACACCGACTTGCCGTTGGCGCCGGTGCCGTAGAGGAAGAACAAGGCGTGCTCACTGGTCGCCCCGGTCAGGCAGTAGCCAAACATCCGCTGCAAGTAGAACTGCAGCTCGGCATCGCCACCGGTGACCTGCACCAGAAACCGCATCCAGGTCGGACAGGCGCTGCCCGGCACCAAGGTGGCCGAGGCGATCTTCGTCATCCGGTCGGCACGGTCGTGCGGGCGCATCCGGCCGGTGCGCAGATCGACGACGCCCCCAGGTGTGTTGATCAGCCAGATATCCGCATCCCACTCATCGGTGGTCGCCGCGTGCCGGCGGTCAGTGCGAGCCAGACGTTCCACCCCGCCCACGGTGCTGCTGGCGGCGAGCTTGGCTGCGACTTTGCTGCTGTCCGCGCGGACTGCCGCGTGGCGACAGACGTGGCGGATCAGATCGGTGGCCGCCAAGGTCTCCTCGGCCCGCCAGCGTTGCCCATCCCACATCAACCATTTGCCCCAGGCCGCGATGTAGCGCCAGTCGCGCTGGTAGCGGCGGGTAAAGCTCACCGCAAGCGCATCTTCGGTGCCCCAGACCGTGGCATCGCTGTCGTGAACGTCGCCATGGTCGGCAGCATCGAAGTGAGCCGATGGCGCCTGGTCGTCATCGAAGGGCTGCACCGTGATGCGCGGCCCGGTGGCAATCAAACCCGCGACATCGAAGTCCTCGGCCAAGGCGTCCGCTGCATCCCAGCCTTCCGGCTTGGCATCGGGTGGCAGCAGAATGGCGCAGGAGGTGGCCCCCGCCATGAGCACCGCTTGCGAGGCGGCCTCGGCATAGCCGAATCCCGGTTTGTCCCGATCCGGCCAGATGAGCACAGCTTTGCCCGCCAGCGGCGACCAGTTGGTTTTGTCGACCGGCGCGTTGGCCCCGTGCATGGCCGTGGTCGCAGTGACCCCTGCTTCGATCAGGGCCTGCGCACACTTCTCGCCCTCAACCAGGATCACCTGCTCGGCAGTAGCGATGCCCGGCTGGTTGTAGAGCGGGCGCGGTTCGGGCGGTGCCATCTTGCGGCGCTTGGCATCCCAGGGGCGGAACTCCTTGCGGCCCGGTGCCGGGTCGTAGCGATACACGCAGGCGATCAGGTTGCCAGCGGCATCCAGGTAGTCCCACTTGGCCGTCGCCGGACCCAGCTCGTCGACCGGGGCTTCGGCCTTCTTGCGCTTCGGCGGATGGCTGGTGGCTCGCCCCACCAGTTGCCCGGCGATTTCCAGCACCCGGGCAAAGTCCGCCTGGGTGTTGAGTCCGTGGTGGGCGGCGATCAGATCGAAGATGTCACCGCCTTCGCCAGTGGCGTGGTCGTGCCACAAGCCAGCGGTTTCCCCCTTGAGCGAGACCTCGAGGCTGTCGCCGGGACTGCCGAGCACATCGCCGACCAGGTACTTCTGGCCACGCTTCTTGCCGGCTGGCAGCAGCGTCATCAGCACCGATTCCAGCCGCGCCAGCAGATCGGCACGGATGGCGTCGCGTTGTTGGTTGAGATCGCCACCAGCGGGATTAGCCACTGGTGGCACCGAATTGAAATCAAGCATGGATCAGTCCTCCCTGTGGCGGATGGTTGTGGGTATGGCAGGTGATGGAATGCACGGGCGCGCTGCTGGCGTTGACGACCGGCTCAGTCGGTACCGGCAGGACCGGCACCTTGATCGGCACCTTCTGCCAATGCGCCTTCTCGTCGGCGAGGTAGCCGGCCTTGCGTGCGACGAAGCGCACGAAGTCCGGATGCAAGCTGACCAGGTCGCACCAGAGCGTGAGGTCGTCGCCGAGCAGAAAGCGCCGGGCCTCGCGCCGCATTCGGCGGTTGGTCAGACTCAGGCTGTCGTGGATGGCGCGGGCGAGCACCGCCACCACCAGCCGGGACTCTGGGCAAACGAGGAAGGTGTGCCGGTTGAGCACCTTCTCGATGGCCTGCAGCCCGACCAGGGGTTTGGGTGGCGACCAGCGATCCACCCACTCGGTGCGGTAGGTCTTGCGTGCGCTGGCGCGCTTGGAAGCTGTGCTCATTGCGCACCTCCCCAGCAGCGCTGCGCATAGCTGCAGAACTTGCACTCAAAGTGGCTGGCCTCGGCGAAGGCGCGAGGCAAGAGCTCACCGGCCTCCGTCGCCTGGATCACCCGCACCGCGCGGTCGGACATCTTCTGGGCCAGCCCCGCATCGAAGGGCACCAGCTCGAACCACAGCTCCTGCGTGTCCTTGTTGATGGCGGTGAAGAGTGCCGGATTACGGCTGATGCCTTCGACCGTGCCTTCCATGTAGGCCTGGTAAGTGGCCATCTGCGCGGCATAGACTGGCTTGGTGACCGCCACGCCAGACTTGGCGCAGGCCTTCCAGTGCTTGTCGGCCATGGTCTTGCACTCGAAGAGCATCGGGAACGACAGGCCCAGCTCTGGCGGTGCCGCCGTGATGATTCCGTCGACGTGGCCCTTGATCCGGCCACCCGCCACCGAGAACCCGAACTGGCCGCCGTTGGCCTTCTGGTTGTGCAGCTCGAAGCCCGCCATGCGCAGCCAGCGCACGGCCAGGTCTTCCAGCACATGGCCGACCTCGAACACCCGCAAGATGCGGCCCGAGAAACCCCGACCGGGATCGACCGGCGCACCGGCGTACTCGTACTGCAACGCACGTTCGCAGGCCACACCCAGACGGGAGGCGCCGAGGTAATCGCGCGGCGTCTGCCCGGCACGTTCAACATCCAGCGCCGCATCGATGAAGCCCGTCACCCGCTCGTGAAAGGCGGGGCGATGATTGAAGTCCAACATCACTTGGCCCTCCCACGCTTGCCCGGCTTGTCGGCCAATGGCTCCCCGGTCTCCCACGGTAGGTCGTCTTCCAAATCCGCGAAGGGGTTGGCCGGATCGAAGGTTGCTGCCGGAGAAGGCGCGACTGCAGTAGCCGGTTCCAACTTGGCCACCTGCTGCGGAGCCTGTGTCTCATACGGCTTGATGCCGCGCACCGGCGGATACTTCGCCTGTTGGTGATGCGCCGCCATGGCCTCCGTCCAGCCGGTCACAATCGCCTCGATCACCTGCAAGGCCTCGGCCTCGCTGTAGTGACCCAGCGGCTTGTCAAAGCCGATCTCGCCGGCGGCCTCGCCGAAGCACTTCAGGCAGGCGCGCATTGCCGCGCGCTCGAATTCGGTCGGGTCAACCATGAGCACGTCCTCCTGCCTGGGGTCGGTTCGCAGCCACTGGCCGTAGAGCGCGTGAAACGCGTCCTGGCATTTGCGGCTGCAAAAGACCCAGTCCATCGGATACCGGCGCGATTCGCCGACCTTGAAGCGGTTGTCGCTGTGGCCGAGGCCACGGGCCTGCCGGCGGCAAGCCCAACATTGGCCAGCCATTCATTGCCCTCCCTCCAGTGCCCCGATGAAGAGCGTCATCTGCAGCGGCTGGCTGCCAAACGCCGTGGCGCAGCGGGTGTCGAAGTCCCGGTAGGTCATCGACGAGCGTGCGATCATGGTCACCGCGTGAATCTGTTTTTCCAGCAAGGCGAGACCGCCTTCGGAGAGCCACTGGTGCGCCTTGTCTGAGAGGCGCTTGCGGTTTCGGATCTCCTCGATGATTTCGCGGGGCATGATCACGTCGTACACCCAGCGCAGGGTGATCTGGCCGATCACCGCCGGCGGGTTCTGCTGATGGCCCTGGTAATGCCAGCCGAACAGGCGAAACAGCGCCCGGTAGTAGTCGGGGCTGAAGCGCCGCTCCCAGCTGGCCACGCGCTCGCGCAGTAGACGTGAGATCAAGGCCTGCAGCGCATCGGGGGCACGGTGGTACTGGTAGCCGGTGGCCTCATCGATCAGCGCGACCTCGCCGGACTTAGCCAGCGCCTTCAGGATGCGCTGGCAGTTGGGCACCAGGTGCTGGCGTTTGCGGTGCAGTCGACCTTCGAGCGCGGCGTCGATCACGCCCGAGGCGACCTCGCTGATCACCCCGGCCGGGAAGAACGCCGTGGTCTGCCCCGAGGGCAGGCGGATGCTGCAGGCGTTCTCCTGCAAGACTTCTGCCGCACCGGGGGCGACATCGGACAGCAAGGTTTTGAGTTGGCTGCCACGGCGCGATTCGTGCAGGCCGATGGCGGTGGCCAGTTGGCGCTGCACGTAGCCCCGGGTGCCGTCTTCCAGCACCACGGCTTCCACCGCGAGATCACCGAAGCGCACCACGCCGTAGTGGCTGGTCGTGAGAATAGGTGTGCTCATCATCTCCACGCCCTCCCTTACTGCGCCCAGGCGGGCTTGCCGCTAGGGACGGTGGAAGGCGCCGGACGTACGGCAGCAGCCGGTGGCGTGTAGCCGGGTGCGGCGACTGCTGCCGGCGCACCCGACTGACCACCGCCTGAAGAGCCCCTGGGCATCACCCCCATGACCAGGGCGTAGTCCTTGTGATCCGGCTCAATGGCCGCCTTGATGGTGTTGCGGTCCTCGCCTCGGCCATCCTTCTCGATGTCGATGCGCGCGGCGAACTCCAGGCCATCCAGGTCGGCAAAGCCGCTGATGCGACGAGCCGCCTGCGCCTGCGGGCTGTTGTCCGCCGGATGCACGTTGCGCGCGGAATTGAGTGCCGCCCGGATGAAGGTCCGGCCCATGTTCCCCCAGGTGGGCCCCTTGGGCGAGTGCAGGCCCACGTTCCACCAGATCTTGCGTTTGGCAAACGGGCCTTCCATCACCACGCCTTCGCAGGCGAGGTAGACGGCGCCGGTCTCGAAACTCTGGGTGGCCCAGCCACCGGTCCAGCCTTGGCTGGGGTCATCGAAGCCACCGGGCTTGATGCTCAGGCGCAGCTTGGCTGCCGTGTTGCGCGGGATGAGGTCGAAGGACTGCTGCTGTTCAGCGTCGTTGAAATCGTTCCAGTTGGACATGGCGGCTTACTCCTGGGATGCGTGGGCGGTCGGAAAAGCGGTGACGCGCGCAGCAACGGCGTCGCGGCCGAGGCACTTGGCGATGAGCTTTCCGAGGTGGGGTTCTTCGATGGGGTCAAGCCGGCCGCTGCGGTCCTTGCTCGGGAAGCCCCAGGTGTTGTCTGCACCAGTCACGAAAGCGCGGTAGGGCGTGCCGTCGTCGGCTTTCAGGATGGCCAGGGTGATGACTTCATCGAGCACGCCCGGCAGCTCGGCCGAGGTCTTGGCGCCTTCCAGCTGGAGCTGGTAGACGCGACGGTTGAAGTCGTCCAGCTTCTCTTCGAGAATGCAGACGTAGATGACGTGCTTGTCGCGCACGTGCTGCAGGTGCGTCAGCGCACCGATCATTTCGGTGCCCAAGAGGCCGTAGGCGCCACGGGTGTCGGGCTTGCCGGTCTTCTCGGAGAAGGCCGCCGGCTGGGTCTTGCACCAGGCCAGGCACATCCGCGAGAGCACGGTCAGGCTGTCGACGAAGTAGGTGTCGTACTTGGCCAGCTGCGTCGGATCGCCGTACTTCTGGCAGACGTGGTCGAAGTGGGCCTGCGAGAAGGCCTGCTCGGGTGAGGCACTCGGGCTGGGTCCAGCGAGGAACACCACGAGGTCCTTGAACTCCGGCCAGGTGCGCGGACGCAGGGTGTCGCCGGCCCAGTCGAGGATGGACAGATCGCCGGCCTCGGTGTCCACCAGCAAGGTGCGCTCGGCATCGAGCGTGCGGATCTGGGAGGTCTTGCCGGCACCCGGCACGCCCACGAGGGCGACCTTGGCGCAGCGTTTTTCTGACAAGCGCTGGTCAGCGCTGATGATCGGGAGTGCCATCACTTGCCCTCCCCAACGATTGCCAGGCGGAAGGCCGGCTTGGCGGGTTTGAGGGTGCGGGCAGCCTCGAAGGGACGGCGCAGGGTTTCAGGCCAGGCGGCGAACTTGCGCTCCGACACCGAATACTTCACGTCGATGTACTCGGCCGGGTCGTCGCCGTTGCTGGCGATGCGCTGCGCGATGACGGCCAGCTCCTGCTGATCCCAGGACACCGACTTCTTGATCTCGACCGTGATAGAGAGAATCCCATCAGTCAGATGCGTGGTACCGGTGTCCTTGCCGGCGTCGAGCAGCTGCGCACGAGCAGCGTCGCCGTAGAGGTCATCGAGCGCGGCGGTCAGCTGCTCACGGGCGTGGCCGATGCCACGGTCCATTTCGGCAAGCAGGACGGAGAGTTCCTGCAGCGCCGGCTTGGGCAGCGCCTTGATGCGCTCCCGGGTGAGGTCTTCAAGTTGAAGGGGAAGACTGCCGATGTCGAGGACGGTGGCAGTCGGTTGTGGGGTGGCCGCGAGGGCCGGATTCAGCGTGTTGCTGGTCATGGAAATGCTCCTTAAAAAAGTGGCCTGAATTCGGTTGCGGACTCGCCGCCGCCGACAGGTGCATTTCCTCAAGGCGCATTACACAGAGCGCTACACGCATTACACAGACCCATTACACAAACGCGTTTCGTGCCTGCAGAATGCAAAAAACCCGGTCTGGGATCGCCAGCCGGGTTCTTGTGTGGGGGTGTTATGGGTGTGCTATTTCAGCCAGTGCGCATCCTCATCGCTGATCTTGAGGGCATAGCGCTCCTCGTCATCGTCGAAGTGGATGAAGCCGTGGTAGATGTCAGCGGCGGATGTAAATTGATACAGGCCAGCGATTGAAAGTTGATACACCGAGTTGAGGGAAGATCGGCGGATTTGAGGCGCCGGTGATCACGAACGAGGTGTATATGGAAATCGAAGTATTAA
>Ga0209066_10005442_pt1 | contig 13428 bp, 13 predicted proteins | sample All_14_2_FD_187198 | JGI IMG/M metagenome (GOLD analysis project Ga0209066, IMG submission 187198) | Freshwater microbial communities in response to fracking from Pennsylvania, USA - Allegheny Zone_MetaG_DW_15 (SPAdes) (version 2) ...
GACGCCAACACCGCCGCAACCAGCAACGACGCGGCAGCCGCCCAGGCTGCGCCACGCACGCAGGTATCGCCCCGCATCCGCCGGCACTTCAACCGCAGCGCCAAGCCCAACGAGGCCCCGGCGCCCGACCCCAATCAGGCGATCTGACCCGGGTCAGCGCAGGAACAGTCGGTAGACCGGGTTGCGGGTCTCGTCCACGTACTGGTAGCCCAGGTCGTCGAGCACACGCCCGATGGCCTTGACCTCCTCCTTGGGCACCTGCAGGCCCACCAGGATGCGACCGTAATCGGCGCCCTGGTTGCGGTAGTGGAACAAGCTGATGTTCCAGCCCGGCGGCATGCTCGTCAGGAAGCGCATCAGGGCCCCCGGGCGCTCCGGGAACAGGAAACTGTAAAGACGCTCGCCTTCGGCCAGGCTGGAGCGCCCCCCCACCATGTGACGCACGTGGGTTTTGGCCAGTTCGTCATGGGTCAGGTCCACGGTGGCAAAACCCTGGGCCTCGAAGTCCTTGGCGATCTGCCGTGAATCGCCCTTGCGCGCGGTGCTGAGCCCCACAAACACATGGGCCTGCCGCTCGTCGGAGATGCGGTAGTTGAACTCGGTCACGCTGCGTGGACCGATCAGCTCGCAGAACCGCTTGAACGAGCCCCGCTCTTCCGGGATCGTCACAGCAAACAGGCCTTCACGCTCTTCACCGACATCCGCCCGCTCGGCCACAAAGCGCAGCCGGTCAAAGTTCATGTTGGCGCCGCAGTTGATGGCGATGTAGGTCTTGCCTTGCCCGCCATGACGCGCCGCGTATTGCTTGATGGCCGCCACGCCCAGGGCCCCGGCTGGCTCCACGATGGAGCGTGTGTCCTGGTAGATGTCCTTGATGGCCGCGCACACCGCATCGGTGTTGACGATGACAAAGTCATCCACATGCTTGCGCACCAGGCGCAGCGTCTCCTCGCCCACCAGCTTGACGGCCGTGCCGTCCGAGAACAAGCCCACATCGTCCAGGGTCACTCGCTTGCCAGCCTTGACCGAGCGCACCATGGCGTCCGAGTCGTTCATCTGAACGCCGATCACCTTGATCTCGGGGCGCAAGGCCTTGATGTAGGCCGCCACACCGCTGATCAGTCCGCCGCCGCCGATGGCCACAAACACGGCATCGATCGGCCCTGAGTGCTGACGCAGGATCTCCATGGCCACCGTGCCTTGCCCGGCGATCACATCGGGGTCGTCAAAGGGGTGCACAAAGGTCAGACCGCGCTTGGCCTCCAGCATCTTGGCGTGCAGGGCGGCGTCGGAATAGCTCTCGCCATGCAGAACGATCTCGACGTTGTCACCGCCAAAAGCCGCCACCGCATCGATCTTGACCTGCGGGGTGGTGGTGGGCATCACGATGGTGGCCTTGCACCCCAGGCGACGAGCGCCCATGGCCACCCCTTGCGCATGGTTGCCTGCCGAGGCACACAGCACACCCTTGGCCAGCGCCTTGGGACTGAGTTGCGCCATCTTGTTGTACGCACCACGCAGCTTGAAGCTGAACACCGGCTGCGTGTCCTCCCGCTTGATCAGCACCTGGTGACCCAGGCGAGCCGACAGGTGCCGCGCAGGCTCAAGCGCCGTCTCGATGGCCACGTCGTACACCCGGCTGGTGAGGATCTTGCGCAGGTAGTCGTCCAGCCCCAGCGGGCGGGCCTTGACAGGTGCAGGCGTGGAGGTCTTGCGGGCGGGGGCAGCAGGTGTGCGGGGCATGTCGCTGATCAGGTTGGTTCAACGGTCGGGTCGGTGATTGTCGGTCATCACACCCGACCTGGAGAAGGCCGAACAAAGAACAAAGCCCGCAGACCGGAAGGCCGTGCGGGCTTTGAGAGAGGCGAGACGGCCATCAGGCCATCGGCCGGGGTCACTTGCGAGCGTGCAGGCGGCGAATGGCAGCCAGTTGGGCCACCAACTCGATCAGTTCGTTCTGGGCACGGGCCAAGTCCAGATCGCCCTTGGCGTTCTGAACGGCTTCTTCAGCCAGACGCTTGGCTTCAGAGGCCTTGGCTTCGTCCAGGTCCTTGCCGCGGATGGCGGTGTCGGCCAGAACGGTCACGCAGTGAGGCTGCACCTCCAGGATGCCGCCAGCCACGAAGACGAACTCTTCTTCGTTGTTGTCAGCGCGCTGGATGCGCACGGCGCCCGGCTTGATGCGAGTGATCAGCGGGGTGTGGCGCGGCAAAATGCCAAGCTCACCCACCTCACCCGGCAGGGACACCAGCGTGGCCTCGCCCGAAAAGATCGACTCTTCGGCGGAGACAACGTCAACGTGAATGGTGGACATAACGAGCTTTCAAAACAATGACAAAGGACACCGCCCTAAAGGGCCAACAGATCAGCGCAGACAAGGCGGTGCAATAAGCAAGCGATCGGGTCTGAACCAAGGCGCCGCGCACAGGCATAGCGGAAGCTATGTCGAGCACGGCAACGCCGGGTCAGGCCCGAGCCGCGCCGTCTTATTGCATGGCCTTGGCTTTTTCGAAGGCTTCGTCGATGGTGCCGACCATGTAGAACGCTTGCTCAGGCAGTGCATCGCACTCGCCATTCACAATCATCTTGAAGCCACGGATGGTTTCCTTCAGGGGCACGTACTTGCCAGGGGCGCCAGTGAACACTTCGGCCACGTGGAAAGGCTGCGACAGGAAGCGCTGGATCTTGCGAGCGCGGGCCACCAGTTGCTTGTCTTCCGGAGCCAGTTCGTCCATGCCCAGAATGGCGATGATGTCGCGCAGTTCCTTGTAGCGCTGCAGCGTGTTTTGCACGCCACGGGCCACGGCATAGTGCTCTTCACCGACCACGGCGGGGTCCAGCTGACGCGAGGTCGAGTCCAGAGGGTCCACGGCGGGGTAGATGCCCAGCGAAGCGATGTCACGCGACAACACCACGGTGGAGTCCAAGTGAGCAAAGGTCGTGGCAGGCGATGGGTCGGTCAAGTCATCCGCAGGGACGTAGACGGCCTGGATCGAGGTGATCGAGCCGACCTTGGTCGAGGTGATGCGCTCTTGCAGACGGCCCATTTCTTCAGCCAGGGTAGGCTGGTAGCCCACGGCGGAAGGCATGCGACCCAGCAGAGCGGACACTTCGGTACCGGCCAGGGTGTAGCGGTAGATGTTGTCCACGAAGAACAGCACGTCCTTGCCTTCGTCCCGGAAGGACTCGGCGATGGTCAGACCGGTCAGGGCCACGCGCAGGCGGTTTCCTGGGGGTTCGTTCATCTGACCGTACACCATGGCCACCTTGGAGGCGCCCAGGTCTTCCAGGTTCACGACGCCGGAATCGGCCATCTCGTGATAGAAGTCGTTCCCTTCACGGGTCCGCTCGCCCACACCAGCGAACACCGACAGGCCGCCGTGGCCCTTCGCGATGTTGTTGATGAGTTCCATCATGTTCACGGTCTTGCCCACACCGGCGCCACCGAACAGACCCACCTTGCCGCCCTTGGCGAAAGGCGAGATCAGGTCGATCACCTTGATGCCCGTTTCCAGCAGTTCCTGCGAAGGCGACAGTTCGTCGTACGCAGGTGCCTTGCGGTGGATGGGGGCGGTGTGAGTCTGGTCCACAGGACCGCGTTCGTCGATGGGCGAACCCAGCACGTCCATGATGCGACCCAGCGTGGCCGGACCCACGGGCACAGTGATCTGTGCGTGGGTGTTGGTCACTTCCATGCCGCGGCGCAGGCCGTCGGACGAGCCCAGCGCGATGGTGCGGACAATGCCGTCGCCCAACTGCTGTTGCACTTCGAGGGTCAGCGCGGAGCCTTCCATCTTCAGAGCGTCGTACACCTTGGGCATCTGGTTACGCGGGAACTCCACGTCCACCACGGCGCCGATGCACTGAACGATCTTGCCCACTGTTTGCGTGTCAGCCATTTTTCGTTCCTTCAATCAATTCAAAATCTTCGGATCAGACCGCAGCCGCACCGGCAACGATCTCGGACAGTTCGGTCGTGATGGCGGCCTGGCGGGTCTTGTTGTAGACCAGCTTCAGTTCCTTGATCACGTTGCCGGCATTGTCGGTAGCGGCCTTCATGGCCACCATGCGGGCCGACTGCTCCGAAGCCATGTTCTCTGCCACAGCCTGGTACACCAGCGCTTCGACGTAACGCACCATCAGGTCGTCAATGACCACCTTGGCGTCCGGCTCATAGATGTATTCCCATGCATGAGTGGACTCGCCTTCGAACGCGCTGGCCTTGAGGGGCAGCAGTTGTTCGACCAGGGGCTCCTGCTTCATCGTGTTGATGAAGCGCGTGAAGCACAGGTAGACGGCGCTGAGTTCACCAGCAGTGTATGCATCGAGCAGGACCTTGACCGGGCCAATGAGCTTTTCCAGGTGAGGGGTGTCACCCATGCCGACCACTTGCGCGACGACATTGGCACCGATCCGGTTGAAAAAGCTCGTGGACTTGTTGCCGATGGTGACCACGTCCGCCTTGGTGCCCTTGCCTTCGAGCTCACGGAGCTCGTTGGTCACGGCACGCAGGACGTTCGTGTTCATGCCACCACACAGGCCCTTGTCCGTGCTGACCACGATGAAGCCCACCTTCTTGCCGCCCGTGGAGGGCAGCATGAAGGGGTGGACATACTCGGGATTGGCTTTGGCCAAGTTCGCCGTGATGTTGCGCACCTTGTCAGCGTAGGGGCGAGCCGCAAGCATGCGATCCTGCGCCTTGCGCATCTTCGAAGCCGCGACCATTTCCATGGCCTTGGTGATCTTCTTGGTGTTCTCGACGCTCTTGATCTTGTTGCGTATTTCCTTGCCTACGGCCATGGTGCGCTCCTTTAGGCGAAGGTCTTCTTGAACGCGACGACGGCCGATTGCAGTTCAGCTTCGGCGTCCTTGTCCAGGGCCTTTTTCTCTTCGATCTTGGCCAGCAGGGCAGCGTGGCTGGTCTTGAGGAACTGGTGCAGACCAGCTTCAAAGGCCAGGATCTTCTTGACGTCCACGTCGTCCATGTAGCCCTTGTTCACGGCAAACAGGGTCGCGCCCATCAGGGAGATCGACAGCGGCTGGTACTGAGCCTGCTTGAGCAGCTCGGTCACGCGGGCACCGCGGTCCAGTTGCTTGCGAGTGGCCGCATCCAGATCGGAAGCGAACTGCGCGAACGCAGCCAGTTCACGGTACTGCGCCAAGTCGGTACGGATACCGCCGGACAGGCTCTTGATGATCTTGGTCTGAGCAGCACCACCCACACGCGACACCGAGATACCGGCGTTGATGGCGGGACGGATGCCGGCGTTGAACAGGTTCGTTTCCAGGAAGATCTGACCGTCGGTGATCGAGATCACGTTGGTCGGAACGAAGGCGGACACGTCACCGGCTTGGGTTTCGATGATGGGCAGAGCCGTCAGCGAACCCGTCTTGCCCTTGACTTCACCCTTGGTGAAGGCTTCGACGTAGTCGGCGTTCACGCGGGCTGCACGTTCCAGCAGGCGCGAGTGGATGTAGAACACGTCGCCAGGGAAAGCTTCGCGGCCGGGAGGACGGCGCAGCAGCAGCGACACTTGACGGTAAGCCACGGCCTGCTTGGACAGGTCGTCGTACACGATCAGGGCGTCTTGGCCACGGTCGCGGAAGTACTCGCCCATGGTGCAGCCAGAGTAGGCCGACACGAACTGCATGGCAGCCGAGTCAGAAGCCGAAGCAGCCACCACGATGGTGTATTCCATGGCGCCGGCTTTTTCCAGAGCGCGCACGACGTTCTTGATCGACGAAGCCTTCTGACCGATGGCGACGTAGATGCAGGTGACGCCCTGGCCCTTCTGGTTGATGATCGCGTCGATGGCGACGGCGGTCTTGCCAGTCTGACGGTCACCAATGATCAGCTCGCGCTGACCACGGCCGACGGGCACCATCGAGTCGATGGACTTGATGCCGGTCTGCAGGGGTTGATCCACGGATTGACGCGCGATCACACCAGGGGCGATCTTCTCGATGGGAGAAGAGAGCTTGGCGTTGATCGGGCCCTTGCCGTCGATGGGCTGACCCAGAGCGTTCACCACGCGACCCACCAGTTCAGGGCCCACGGGCACTTCCAGAATGCGACCGGTCGTCTTGACGGTGTCGCCTTCAGAGATGTGCTCGTAGCTGCCCAGAATCACGGCGCCGACGGAGTCGCGCTCGAGGTTCAGGGCCAGGCCGTAGGTGGGGACGCCAGAGGCGTCAGCGGGAAACTCCAACATTTCGCCCTGCATGGCATCGGACAGGCCGTGCACGCGGACGATACCGTCGGTCACGGAGATGACGGTACCTTGGTTGCGAATGTCGGCAGCCGCGCCGAGACCCTCGATGCGGCTCTTGATCAGTTCGGAAATTTCTGCGGGATTCAGTTGCATTGCTTTGCTCCCAGGCTGGTCAAGGGCTGCTCGAAGGCTAACCTCGTTGACAACAACCGGTGGCGCAATACCACCGGTAGGGTTGAGCGACTAGTGTCTGTTGAAGAAGAACTCCGGATCACGCCAGGAGTGCCGTCTTCATGCGTTCCAGGCGGGCCTTGACCGAAGTGTCGAGCACCTCGTCTCCGACCACCACGCGCACACCACCAATGAGTTCAGGTTCGACCTCAACTTTGGCTTCCAGTTTGCGACCAAAGCGCTTTTCCAGAGGCCCCACGATCTCGGCCACTTGGGCATCGGTGATCGGGAAGGCACTGAAAATGCGAGCTTCGGACACGCCCTGGCGGGCTTGCACGAGGACCTGAAACTGATCGGCCATCAGCGGCAAAGCCGCCAGACGACCGTTTTCCAGAACGGTGCGCAGGAAGTTGGCCACGGCCGGAGCCAGAACCACCTTGGCTGCCCCTGTGATCACGCCAAAGACTTGCTCTTGCGTAACACGGGGGTTGTCGGCGAAGTCGCGCAGCGACGGGTCGCGAGCGACCGCAGCCAGTGCGCTGACTTGTTCGACCCAGGCCGATTGCTCGACCACGGGAGTTGCCTTGAACAGAGCGTCTGCGTAAGGGCGGGCAATGGTGGCAAGCTCGGCCATGATCAAAGCTCCGATTTCAGACGGCTCAGCAGGTCGGCGTGGACCTCGGCAGAGACCTCACGACGCAGAATCTGCTCAGCGCCCTTGACGGCCAGACCAGCGACCTGCTCACGCAGGGTTTCGCGGGCCTGAGTGGCCAGTTGATCGGCTTCCGACTTGGCGTCGGAGACGATCTTGGCGGCTTCGTCAGAAGCACGCTTCTTGGCCTCGTCAACGATCACTGCTGCACGCTTTTCAGCGTCAGCGATGCGTTGAGCGATTTCGTCGCGGGACTGGTTGAGCTGTTCCTGGACGCTCTTGTTGGCGTTCGCCAGTTCCAGCTTGGCTTTGTCAGCCGCAGCCAGACCGTCGGCGATCTTGCTTGCGCGCTCGTCGAGAGCCTTCGTGATCGGGGGCCACACGAATTTCATCGTGAACCACCACAGAACACCGAAAACCACGATCTGCGCGAACAGCGTTGCGTTCAGATTCACGGCTCGGACCTTTCTCGGTTAGATGGAATGTTCAGTCGAGAAGGGACCGATTACTTCGCCAGGGGGGCGATGAAGGGGTTGGCGAATGCGAACAGCATTGCGATACCAACGCCGATCAGGAAGGCCGCGTCGATCAGACCGGCCAGCAGGAACATCTTGGTTTGCAGTTCGTTCATCAGCTCAGGCTGACGAGCGGTTGCTTCGAAATACTTGCCGCCCATGATGGCGATACCGATACAAGCACCGATGGCGCCCAAGGCGATGATCAGACCACAAGCGAGAGCGACGTTAGCCAGCACCAATTCCATGATTGCTCCTAAAAGAAAGGCAGGTTAGAGAGAAAAGAAAACGAAAAGAAAACGTGAAATCAGAGGCGAAGGATCAATGACCTTCGTGAGCCTGACCGATGTACACCAGGGTCAACATCATGAAGATGAACGCTTGCAGCGCGATGATCATGATGTGGAAGATGGCCCAGGCAGAGCCTGCAAGAACGTGCGTGATGAACAGACCGACACCGCCCAGCGAGGACAGGCCAGCCGCGCCCAGCAGGGCAATCAGCATGAACACCAGTTCGCCAGCGTACATGTTGCCCCACAGCCGCATGCCGTGAGAGATGGTCTTGGCGCCAAACTCAACCAGGTTCAGGAAGAAGTTGGCAGGGGCCAGGGCCAGCGTGCCGACCACACTGTGCGCATGGAAAGGCGCCGTGAACAGCTCCTTGATCCAGCCGCCCACACCCTTGATCTTCATGTTGTAGTACAGGCAGATCAGCAGCACGGAGATGGACATGCCCAAGGTGATGGACAGGTCGGCCGTGGGCACCACACGCATGTAGGCATGGTGAGGATCATGGCCAGCGACCTTGTAATACTCTTCCCAGATGCGGGGCAGCAGGTCGACGGGCAGCAAGTCCATCGCGTTCATGAAGAAAATCCACACAAACACGGTCAGGGCCACCGGGGCCACCGCCTTGCGGGAGGTGGCGTTGTGCACGATGCCCTTGGCTTGCGTGTCGACCATCTCGACCAGCAGCTCCACGGCTGCCTGGAAACGACCCGGCACGCCAGAGGTGGCCTTGCGAGCGGCACGCCACAGCAGGAAAATACCCAGGGCACCCATCACCACCGACCAGAACAGGGAGTCGTAGTTGACATAGGAAAAGTCCACAATGGCTTGTGGCTCGACCTTGTTCTGCAGGTGGCGCAGGTGGTGCCCGATGTATTCAGGGGCGGTCAGCGCGTGTTCAACGGCGTGAGCTTCAGCAGACATCAGCAACTCTCGTCAATTCAAAATTTTTTCATGCGACCCTGCCACAGCAGCGCCGCCCCAATGACTTTCATGCACAACACCATCGTGATCAGCATGGCCGCCCAGCTCAAGGACGGGATCAGGTAGGGACTGAGCGCCAACATGACGCCCGCCACCCCGATCTTGATGACCTCCCAATAAAGGAGACCACCCACGCTGCGCCCCGCACGGCGACCAAACACCCCACGCGCCATCAGCACGTTGGGCACCACCGCCACAGCTGCGCCATACAGCGCAGACATCAAGGCAGTGCGGTCACCAGACAAGGCACCCCAGACCAGCGCGACAAGCACCCCGAACACCGCCTGAGACGCGACAAAGCGCCAGACCGAGAAGGTGGGGTACCGAGCGATCAAGGCTTGCGCCTGTTCTCGCGTCAGCGGCTGAACCGGAGGTTCGGGCTCTTGTTCATCAGGCCACAGCGTGTCCTGATCGGCGCTCAGACCCTGCTTGCGATCAGCCACCCATGCAGAACCGATGTTTCGACCCGAACCTTCCGGGGTGTCCCGAAGGGGGGATCGCTCGATGTCTTTCATCAGGAGATCAATCGGCCCAAGGCCTCAATGCACACAACAACCCGACCAGTAGTCGGCAAAACCTAAAGATTATACGTGCTGACCCGCACATCGCCAAGCCCTGTCTTATAGAAGACTGGTGATGCCCCCTCATGCTGGCGGTCGCCTTCAGAGGGGGGCCCGAAGCGACGGCTCTTTTCTGGAGACCGTCGATACCCCCCAGTTGGGGGATGCCCCGGGCAAGCCCCATCCTCATGAGAGAGCGAGGGTAGGCATCATTCATCCACACGTATTGAAACAACTTCCCTTTTCTCTTTCGCTTGTCCATTTGGCTGTAGGCCGGATGGTCGACCCGGCACAGCGGGTACATCCAAGCCAAGACGGAGTCACGCCATGTCCACCGAAACACGCAAAGAAAAGACCCACACCTTCTTCCAGCCGATCGATCGGGTCTCGGTGACGCACATCAAGCAGATGTACGAGCTCTACCAGAGCTACTACGAGAACACCTCGCTGGACATCTTCATCAACGACCTCAGCAAGAAGTCGGGCGTGATCATGGTCACCCGCAAGGCCGATGACTGTCTGGTGGGCTTTTCGACCCAGACTTTCCTGGACATGCAGGTCGATGGCAAGCGCGTGCGTGGCATCTTCAGTGGCGACACGATCATCGACAAGCGTTACTGGGGCAACAACAATCTGGGCGGCGTGTTCTACAAAGTCGTGGTCAAGGAATACTTCAAACGCCCCTGGGTGCCGTTCTACTGGTTCCTGATCTCCAAGGGCTACAAGACCTATTTGTTGTTGACCAACAACTTCTACAACATCTACCCCCGCGTGGGCGGCAACAAGGGCGACCGCGACGCACGCTATCGCCGTGTGACCGAATCCTATTGTGAGCAACTCTTCCCCGAAGCGTTCCACAAGGACAAGATGATGCTGAACTTCGGCGAAGACTACGTCCGCCTGAAGGAAGATGTGGCCGAAATCACGCCCGAGCTGACCAACTCCAACCCCAACATCGCCTTCTTCGAGATGGCCAACCCGGGTTGGCGCCAGGGCAACGAGCTGCCTTGCCTGGCCGCACTGGACTTTGAGAGCTTCCTGATTTCGATCTGGCACCGCCCCTGGAAGTTCATCAAGAAGCACATCCTGCGCAACAACGAGACCGAAGGCCTGGCCCTGGCCCGCAAGCTGGATGCCGAGCGTGAAAAGCGCAAACAGGCAACTGGCGGCTGGATGCCAGGCCATGACGTCGATGCATTCGACGCGGGCAAGGCTTCCTGAGCATGGGTTTCGGAACCACACTCGGCCACCAACTCCTCAAACAACTCGTCGCCCCAGGATGCCGCCGCTTTGAGCAGCACCTGGGCGAACTGGAGCGCGTTCAACGCGCTCGCTTGAGCCGTTGGCTGGCCGCTGCCGCCCCGACCCCTGAAGGTCGACGCCTGGGCATCCAGGCCGACTGGACCTGGGAGGAATTCGCGCAGCATCGCCCCCTGACCACGTACAAGGACTACGCCGACGTGCTGGAGCGCCAGCGGGCCACCCGTGAGTGCCTGCTGATCGATTCACCCACGATGCGCTATCAGCCCACCAGTGGGTCGACATCTGCCGTCAAATGGATCCCGTATTCCAAGCTGTTTCTGGCGGAAATGGACGAGGTCATCACGGCCTGGTTCGGGGACCTGTACCGTCAGTTCCCCACGCAAACTGCCGGCACGCACTACTGGTCGCTGTCGTGGATTCCGACCGAGATGCGCAGCCAGACCGCGGGTGACATCAACGACGACATGAAGATGTTGTCCTGGGGCAAGCGCCTGCTGGCGTATTTGACGCAGGCCGTGCCACAGGACGTGGCCCTGGCTGAGACGTCGGATGACTCGCTGTTTGCCACGATCGCGCACCTGTGCGCGGACGAATCGCTGGGCTTCATTTCGGTCTGGAGCCCGACCTTTGCCCTGGGCGCCATGGAGCAGATGTCGCGCTGGCGCCTGGAGCTGGCCGACTGCCTGAGTCGGGGCCAATGGGGCGAGCGCACCAGCCGCATGGCCGGATCGGCTTGCCCCACATCGGCACGAGCGGCCAGCCTGTTGCGTCAGTGGGATGGCGTGCTGACCCCCGATTTTTTCCGCGGCCTGTGGCCCAAGCTGGCCGTGGTCAGCGCCTGGGACACGGCGGCCGCCTCGCCCTGGGCCGCACGCCTGCGCGAATTGCTCCCACACGCGGCCTTCCAGGGCAAGGGCCTGTGGGCCACCGAAGGTGTGGTGACGTTCCCGTTCCGGGGGCGTTTCCCGCTGGCCTACACCAGCCATTTTTATGAGTTTGAAGTGGTCGCCACGGGCGAGGTGGTCGCCTCCTGGCAGCTGGAAGAAGGCCAGGAAGTGATCCCCATCCTGACGACCGGTTCGGGGTTTGCTCGCTACAAGATGAGCGATGTGGTCCGGGTGGACGGGTTTCTGGGGCAGGTGCCCTGCCTGACCTTCCTGGGGCGCAACGATGGCGTGGATCTGGTAGGCGAGAAAACCGCCGCCACCAGCGTGCAGCAGATCCTCGATGGCCTGCAGTTGCAAGGCGGCATGCCCGTGACCCTGTTGGCCCTGGACGAGGCTCGGGGCCGCACCCCCGGCTATGTGCTGCTGGTCGAGTGCGACGAGCACGCCGATCAGGCGGCGCTGCAAAGCAGCCTGGCCGCACAGGTGGAAAAAGGGCTGATGGAGAGCTTCCACTACAAGCTGGCCCGTGAATTGAGCCAATTGCAGCACGCTTCGTGTGTCGCTTTGCCGCACATGCGCGAGGTGTACCTTGACCAGTGTCGCTTGCGCGGCATGATCGAGGGCAACATCAAGATTGAACCGCTGCGCCACTGGAAGGGTGCCATCCCCGACGTGTTGCGTCAGGTGCTGGATGGCCCGGCTGGCGAGCACCTTGCGACCCCTCATCAGATGGCCACGCAGGCCTGAGACTGTCACCGAACCCGAAGAGGATTTCATGGCGATTACCGTGCGTTTGGGCACCCCCGCAGACAACCCCAAGGTCCAAGACCTGGTCAGCAAGATCACGATGCCGGGACCGGCCGTGATGTGCTTCCAGCGCACACCGGACTTCTTCACGGGCGCAGCCGTGATCGGCGAAGAATTCATCATGACGGTGGCCGATGACACCGAGCGCCCTGAGGTGCTCGCTGGCTTGACCGTGATTTCGGGACGCGACCTGTACATCAGCGGCAAGCGTCGCCGGGTGTACTACTCGGGCGACACCCGGGTGGATCCGTTCTACCGTCGTCGTGGCATTGCCTCCGACCTGTTTGTGGCGCAAAAGGCGTTTCGCACCGGGCAGGACCTGCTGCAAGGCATTGTGCTCAAGGACAACACCGCCCCGCTGGATGCCGCCAAACGCACGGCCGATGGCGTGCTGTTTGACTACTGGGTGAGCCACACCATCGAAACCAGCTTCATCTTCACGCGCAAGATCAAGCCGCGCATCCCTGACGGTGTCACGATCCGCCCCGCCACGGCGGCCGATGTGCCCGCCATGCAGGCTTTCTTTGACCGGGAAGCGCCCAGGCGCAACGGCTATCCCTGCTATGACTTTGCCAAGGTGCTGAGCAAGGACCCGTATTACCGCGGCCTGAGCATCGGTGACTACGCCCTGGCCTTCAAGGGCGGGCAGATCGTGGGCATGCTGGGGGGCTGGGATCAAAAGGCCTACAAGCAGACCCGCATCATGGGTTTCAAACCCGTGATCGCCGCCATCCGTCCGCTCTACAACCTGTATGCCGGCCTGTTTGGCGGCTTCAAGCTGCCCCCGGTGGGCGGCATGCTGAACTACCTGACCCTGCACACCACGCTGATCGCCGGGGATGACACGGCGGTGTACCGCGCCCTGATCGACTGGATCATGGCCCACCAGGGCCAGAAGTACGATGCCCTGGCTTGTGCGGTGACGCACGGTGACGCATTGGTGGAAGTGCCCCGCAGCTACAAGCGTCAGAAACTGTTCTCCAGCCATTTCTGGCTGAGCTATGGTGACGACCCCCGCCCCGGGATCGATGACCGCCCCCTGTATGTGGAACTGGGTCGACTCTGAGTCGATCACATCCGGATCTGCAC
>Ga0209066_10005443_pt1 | contig 13425 bp, 11 predicted proteins | sample All_14_2_FD_187198 | JGI IMG/M metagenome (GOLD analysis project Ga0209066, IMG submission 187198) | Freshwater microbial communities in response to fracking from Pennsylvania, USA - Allegheny Zone_MetaG_DW_15 (SPAdes) (version 2) ...
TTCGATATCACCTTCCTGCACCCCAAGGCGAACGAGGAGTTCCCGATCGCCGGCGAAGGGGTGCTGATTGAACTGGTGCAGGCGCCGCCCGAGGTGGTCGGCGCCTTCGCGAAACTGGCGGGACAGCCAGGCTGACAGTCACACGGGCCGAGGAGACCGACCCCGCCGGGCACCCGCCTGGCGGGGTTTTTTCATGCGCGGTCCAGGCGACTCACTCGCAGATCATGTAGGTCTTGGTCAGCGGCTCCAGCACCTCGAAAGCGCCCTCGAAGCCTGGCGGGATGTAAATGGCTTCGCCGGCGCCGGCTTCCTCGAAGCCTCCCTGCGCGTCGTGCACCCGGCAGCGCCCCTGCAGCACGGTGAACAGTTCGCGCTCGGTCGGGCCCATGGCGATGCGCCAGTGGCCGGGCTCGCAGCGCCAGACGCCGCAATACACCTGCCCGGCGGGCAGGCCTTCGTCCACCAGGTTCCAGGTTTCACGCAACGGATTGCCGCGCAGCAGGCGCTCGGGTTTCGGGTGGTCGGTTTCCGGGGTGCCGGCGGGCTGGGCGGTCAGTTTGAGCAGACGGGTGGATGGGTGCATGCTCAGATTGTGCCCAGATCGGCCGAGAACCAGACAGCTGGGTGGTTTTCCTCCCCCTGTTCGGGCCATGCCGCATGGGGCAACGGCCTAAGCTGTGTGCCTGAGCCTGATGCGCAGGCGCCCGTGTTCTTCCACCCCCTAGACACCGAGGAGTGCCGAATGAATCCGTCCACCAACGCTGCTGATCGCCGCACCCCCCAGTCCGATCCCGACGCCTTGCTGGCATCGGGCGACCGGCGCTGGACACAGCAGGCTCCGCGCTGGCGTGAACGCGAACTCGCGCTCCCCTGGCCGCCCGAACTGCTGCAGGCCTTCAGCCTGCGCATGGCCCATCACGGCCTGAGCGTCAGCCGGGTACTCATGTTGTGCGACCGCCGCTATGCCCTGCAGCAACTGGCCGATGCCCGAAAACTGGACGACGACAGCCTGAGTCTGATGGCGGTGCAGCTGTTCCGCCATTTCGAGTCCCACCAGTCGGGCATCGCCGCGGTGCACTGACCGCACGGGTTAACCCGGTTCAAGTCCGGTGGACGGACTCCGATAAGGCAAAAACACCCATTTTCCCCAGAAAGTCGCGCCATGTTCCGCTTCACCCCCTTGTCACCAGGCGTCTGGCTGATGCGCCGCCTGCGGCTGCCGACCAAGCTTGGCCTGCTGGCCACCGCGCTGTTGCTGCCGCTGCTGGTCATCTGTGTGCTGCTGGTCCAGCGGCTGGGCAGCGACATCCGCTTCACCGAAGATGAACGCCACGGCGTCGAACTGGTGGCCCAACTGGGTGAGGTGGTGGGGGCGGTGCAGACGCACCGCGGCCAGACCAACATGCTGCTGTCGGGCAGCCGGGCGGTTCAACCGGCGCTGGAGAGCACGCGGGCGGCTTTGCGGTCGTCGCTGGCGGCCACCCAGGCCCTGATGGCGCAGCAGGCCGCGCTGGGTCTGGACAGCGAATGGTCCCAGCTGAACGGGCGGCTCGAACGATTGTCGGCCACCGAAGCCCTGGCGCCTGCGCAGGCCTTCGAACAGCACACCGCCCTGATCGCCGACCTGCGCCGGCTGGTCTACACCGTGGGGGAGCGCTCGGGTCTGCTTTTTGACCCGGAGCCGGCCAGCTACTTCCTGATGGACATGGTGGTCTCGCGCACCATGGGCTGGAGCGAATCCCTGGGACGCATCCGTGGACTCGGCGCAGGACAGCTGAGCCTGCCGGCCCCCCAACCCGAGGCGGTCGCCGGTCTGCGCATGCAGCTCGACCGCTTGCAGGCGGACACCCAGGACTTGCGCTTTGCCATGGACTTCGCTGTGCGGTACGGCCAGCCCGAGCACGAGGGCAGCCGGGCGATCGAGGCCAGCCGATCCTATGTCCAGCTGGCCGGTAAGGCCTTCGACACCCCGGGCAGCGTGTCGGCCGAGGCCTTCTTCGCCAGTGGCAGCCAGGCCATTGCCGCGGTCGGCAGCTACCAGAAAGAGGTGCTGTCCCAGCTCGATGGACTGCTGGTTCAGCGACTGACGACCCTGCAGCACCAGCGCCAGGTGGCCGTGGGGGCGGTCGTGGTCGGCGTGGCGGTGATGGCCTATCTGATCCTCTCCTTCTACTACAGCTTCGTGATCGACTTCCGGCACGTGGTCACCGTGATGCGGCAGACCGCATCGGGCAACCTGCGCGCCCATGTGGTGGTTCGCGGCCGGGACGAACTGGCGGAGCTGGCCCGGTTGCTGGAGGACATGATCGGCAACCTCTCGGCCATGGTGGCCGAGGTGCGCAGCAACTCGGCGCTGGTGGCCGATGCCGGCAAGAACCTGGCCATGGGCAATCGCGACCTGGCCGATCGCACAGAACAGCAGGCGGCCAACCTGGAGCAGACCGCCGCCAGCGTGCAACAGCTCTCCGGCACGGTGCAGCAGAACGCCGAGACGGCCAGCGACTCCGATGCCCAGGCGGCCAAGGTGCGTGACGTTGCCGAGTCCGGTGCCCGGACCATGGGGCAGGCGATCGGATCGGTGGAGGTCATCCAGAAGAGCGCGCAGCAGATGAACGAGATCATCGGCGTGATCGACAGCCTGGCCTTCCAGACCAACATCCTGGCCTTGAATGCCGCGGTCGAGGCCGCACGCGCCGGCGAGCAGGGGCGTGGTTTTGCGGTCGTGGCCAGCGAGGTGCGCACTCTGGCGCAACGGTCGGCGGCCTCGGCGCGCGAGATCCGGCAGCTGATCGAGGCATCGGCCTCGCAGGTGGACACCAGCGTGCGCCAGATCCGCGCCGCCGGCAGCAACATCACCCAGATCGTCGATGGCGTTCGGGGTGTGGCCAGCAACATGTCGCTGATTTCCGCCGCCAGCGCCGAGCAGAGCACCGGCCTGAGCGAGATTTCCTCGGCGGTGAGCCAGCTCGACGAGATCACCCAGCGCAACGCCCAGATGGTCGAGCGCGCGGTGCAGCAGGCCAACCAGCTCGAACAGCGGGCGGCTCACCTGTCACAGGCGGTGTCGTCCTTCATGCTGCAGCAGGGCACGGCCGAGGAGGCCATGGTGCTGGTGCGGCGCGCGCTGGAGTTGCGGGAGCGGGGCGGCCGCGAGGCGTTCCTGCAGAACCTCACCGACCCCGCACAGGGGTTCCACGACCGCGACATGTACGTCTTTGCCCTGGACCGCCAGGGTGTCTATCGTGCCTTCGGCGGCAAGCCCGAGAAGGTGGGCAGCCGGGTGCAGGACATCGCCGGCGTCGACGGCCAGGCCTTGCTGGAGTCCATCGTGTCCCAGGCGGAACAAGACGCCGGCTGGGTGGAGTACGACATCGTCAACCCGGTCAGTGGTGCCATCCAGACCAAGATTTCCTATGTGACCCGTGTCGACGACCTTTACATCGGCTGCGGCGTCTACAAGACCGTGACCCAGGCGGTGGCCGCCTGAGCGGCGGTCGCTTCAGGTGGAAGAGCCTTCCCGGCGCGCCCTGGCGCGCGCCAGAGCGGCCTCGATCACCGCGCGCTTGCGGTCCAGCACCGCCGGGTCGGTGTGCAGCGAGTGTTCGGCCAGGTCGGCCAGCTTCATGCGCGCTTTCTCTTCCAGCACTGCCTCGTGTTCGCGCTGCTCGCGCACCAGCCGCTGCTGGCGCGCCAGGTAACGCTCGCGCGCCTGGCCGGCCTGCTCCGGGGTCCAGGCGGCCCAGCCGGTGCGTTCGCCGCTGACCGGCTCCAGCGCAATGCAGTCGACCGGGCAGACCGGTATGCAGAGCTCGCAACCCGTGCAGAACCCTTCGATGACCGTGTGCATGCGCTTGTTGCTGCCGACGATGGCGTCGGTCGGGCAAGCCTTGATGCACAGGGTGCAGCCGATGCACCAGTCCTCGTCGATCACGGCCACGGTCAGCGGGCCTTCAACGCCGCATTCGGGGTTCAGCGGCCGGATGCTCATCCCGGTGATGAGCGCCAGCCGCCCGATGCCCTCCTGACCGCCAGGCGGACATTGATTGATGTCGGCCTGCCCGTCGGCAATGGCCTGGGCGTAGGCGGCGCAGTCCGGGTAGCCGCAGCGCGTGCACTGGGTCTGCGGCAGGGCGGCGTCGATGCGCCGGGCAAGCTCGTTCATGTCGCGAATATACCGGGCCGCGCCCACAGAGCGGCCCAGGGCACCATCGCCCGCCGTCTCAGGCGGCAGCGCCGCGCTTTCGGCCGGCGGGCGTGGCGCCTGCCTTCGTGGCGGCCTTGCGGGGCGCGCGCACCGCAGGGGTGGGCGCAGGGTCGCTGTGCCGGCTCTGGTGCGAAAGAATGAAGCTCTTGACCACCGGGTAGACCATCTCGCGCCAGCGCCGGCCGCTGAAGATGCCATAGTGCCCCGCACCTTTGGCTTCGTAGTGCATCTGGTGCGTTTTCGGGATGCCGGTGCACAGGTCGTGCGCGGCGGCGGTCTGGCCGGAGCCCGAGATGTCGTCCAGTTCGCCTTCGACGGTCAGCAGGCCGCAGCCGGTGATGTCCTGGGGGCGAACCCGCTCGCTCTTGCCTTGCGCGTTTTTCACGTCCCAGGTGCCGTTGACCAGCTTGAAGTCCTGGAACACGGTCTGGATGGTTTCCAGGTAGTAGTCGGCGTCCATGTCGAGCACCGCGTTGTACTCGTCATAGAACTGCCGGTGGCTCTCCGCGCTGGAGAGGTCGCCCTTGATCAGGTCCTGGAAGTAGTCGTAGTGGCTGTTCGCATGGCGGTCCGGGTTCATGGCCACGAAGCCCGCGTGCTGCAGGAAACCGGGGTAGACGCGACGGCCGGCGCCGGGGAAGTTGTCCGGCACGCGGTAGATCACGTTGTTCTCGAACCAGGCATGGCTGCGCTGGGTGGCCAGGTTGTTCACCGCGGTGGGTGACTTGCTGGCGTCGATGGGCCCGCCCATCATGGTCATGGACAGCGGTGCGGTCTCGCCCCGGCTGGCCATCAGGGAGACCGCGGCCAGCACCGGCACCGTGGGCTGGCAGACGCTCATCACATGGCAGTTGCCGTAGGTCTTCTGCAGGTAGCGAATGAATTCCTGCACGTAGTTGACGTAGTCGTCCAGATGGAACTCGCCTTCGGACAACGGCACCAGGCGGGCATTCTTCCAGTCAGTGATGTAGACCTTGTGGTCCTTGAGCATGGTGCGCACGGTGTCGCGCAGCAGCGTGGCGTAGTGGCCTGAGAGCGGTGCCACGATCAGCACCACCGGCTGGCCCTTGAGCCGGGCCAGGGTGGCTGTGTCGTCGGAAAAGCGCTTGAAGCGGCGCAGTTCACAGAAGGGTTTGTCGATTTCGATGCGTTCGTGAATCGCCACGTCCACCCCGTCCACGTCGACCGTGTGGATGCCGAACACCGGCTTCTCGTAGTCCTTGCCCAGGCGGTGCAACAGGTCATAGCCGGCGGCGATGCGCTGCGCCATCGGCATCTGGCCCAGGGGCGAGAGCGGGTTGCTGAACAGCTTGGAGGTGGCCTCGGCCAGGTCGGACAGGGGCTCCATGAAGGCGCGCTGGGTTTCGTAGATCTGGTACAGCATGGGGGGGTGGCGTTGATTATGTTGCAGTGCAATATATCAGCAAGCACGCCTGAGCAGGAGGGGAAATATACCTAGGAAAATACCCGGAATGTCACGCCCGTGAAAGCCTGGTGTCAGTGGGCCGGCGGGCAAAAAAAGAGGCCGCTCTCAGGCGACCTCGGATCGGGACGGCAAGGTCTTCAGACCACCTTGGCGATGGCCTGACAGACGTAGTCGATGTTCTTGCTGTTGAGCGCTGCCACGCACATGCGGCCGGTGTCGGTGCCGTAGACGCCGAACTCGCTGCGCAGGCGCACCATCTGGTCCTTGGAGAGGCCCGAGTAGCTGAACATGCCGATCTGCTGGGTGATGAAGCCCATGTCCTGCTTCACGCCGGCCGCCTTCAGGCCGTCCACCAGCTTCTGGCGCATGGCCTTGATGCGCACGCGCATTTCGCCCAGTTCCTTTTCCCACAGCGCACGCAGCTCGGGGTTGTTGAGCACGGCCGCCACGACCGCGCCACCGTGGGTGGGCGGGTTGGAATAGTTGGTGCGGATGACGATCTTCAGCTGCGAAAGCACGCGGTCGGCTTCTTCCTTGCTCGTGCAAAGCACCGAGAGGGCACCGACGCGCTCGCCATAGAGGCTGAAGCTCTTGGAGAACGAGGTCGAGACGAAGAAGCTCAGGCCGCTGGCCACGAACTTCTGGATCACCGCACCGTCTTCGGCGATGCCGTTGCCAAAGCCCTGATAGGCCATGTCCAGGAAGGGGGTGAGGCCCTTGGCCTGGATGACGGCAATCACCTGATCCCACTGTTCGGCACTGATGTCGTAGCCGGTGGGGTTGTGGCAGCAGGCGTGCAGCAGCACGATGGTGCCGGGCACGGCGGCGTTCAGGCTGGCCAGCATGCCCTCGAAGTTGACGCCGCGCTTGGCCGCGTCGTAGTAAGCGTAGGTGTCGACCTCGAAGCCAGCGTTGGTGAACAGCGCCCGGTGGTTCTCCCAGCTGGGGTCGGAGATCAGCACCTTGGCGCCGGGGCTGAGCTTCTTGAGGAAGTCGGCGCCGATCTTCAGCCCGCCGGTGCCGCCGATGGCCTGCACCGTGGCCACGCGACCGCTCTTGACCGGTTCGCTGTCGGCCCCGAAGACCAGGCTCTTGACGGCGCTGTCGTAGGCGGCAATGCCGTCAATCGGCAGGTAGCCGCGGGCGGTGGGCTTTTCCATCAATGTCTTTTCGGCCGCCTGCACGCATTGCAGCAAGGGCAGCTTGCCGTTGTCGTCGAAATACACACCCACGCCGAGGTTGACCTTGTTGGGGTTGGTGTCGGCGGCAAACTGTTCATTCAGACCCAGGATCGGGTCGCGGGGGGCCATTTCGACGGCGGTGAAGAGTGACATGAAGGATCTCGGCGGAAGTCAGGACAACTGTTCATTTTAGCGTGCCCGGGACGGAGCGGCGCTGACGGCCGGGCAGGGGGCGGCGCGGGGGGTTGACAGCCGAGTGTGAACTTTTGTGTAGTTGCACCCGCTTGCTTGCTTTGGGGGATGGAATGGCCCGCGGAATCTGTGTTCCGGTCAGATGGCTGCGGTATATTCCATCGAGTCGTTAACGTTTATTAACATTTTCTGTGTTTGAGGAGTATTTGCCATGCAAAAACATCACTCCATCACCGCCCGATTGCTGGCATTGATGACTGCCGCAGCCGCCGTGCTGGGTCTGGCCGGATGCGCCAGCACATCCGGTCTTCCGCCCGCGCCCGTGACGGCATCGGCCAGTGACTACAAGTACCTGGTCGGCCCCGGCGACATCCTGAACATCAACGTCTGGCGCAATCCCGAGCTGTCGCTGACGGTGCCGGTGCGTCCGGACGGCAAGCTCTCGACGCCGCTGGTCGAGGAACTGGTGGCGCAGGGCAAGACTTCGTCCGAGATTGCCCGTGAACTGGAAAAGGCGCTGGGCAAGTTCGTGCGCGACCCGGTGGTGACGGTGATCGTCACCAACTTCGTCGGCCCGTACAGCGAGCAGATCCGCGTGGTCGGTGAAGCCGCCAAGCCGCAGTTCCTGCCCTACAAGCAGAAGATGACCCTGATGGACGTGATGATCGCCGTCGGCGGCCTAACCGAGTTCGCTGACGGCAACAAGGCCACCCTGGTGCGCGCCGTCGAGGGCAACAAGCGCTATTCGGTGCGTGTGCGCGACCTGCTCAAGGGCGGCGACATCTCGGCCAACGTCGAGATGCTGCCGGGCGATGTGCTGATCATCCCGCAGGGCTGGTTCTGAGCGCTCGCTGCCCCTGGAGCCGGTCGACGCTGACCGGATGTGGATCGTTGGGATGCTGTCACGCTGGGCTATCTGAATGAAGGATCTGATCTATCAAGTTTCCATCCTCCTGCAAGGGATGTGGAAGTACCGACGTCTGGGCGTCGTGGTCGCCTGGCTGGTCGCGCTGCTGGGGGCGACGGCTGTGTTGCTGATCCCCGACCGCTATGAGGCCTCGACCCGCGTCTACGTCGACACCCAGTCGATCCTGCGCCCGCTGATGGCAGGCCTGGCCGTCCAGCCCGACGTGGAGCAGCAGATGGCCATGCTGGGCCGCACGCTCATCAGCCGGCCAACGGTGGAGAAGGTGATTGCCCAGGCCGGTCTTGATGCCAAGGTTCAGAGTCCGGCCGAACGGGCGGTGCTGATCGACCAGGTGTCCAAGGCCATCCAGGTGCGGTCCACCGGGCGGGACAATTTCTTCACCCTGGCCTACCGGGGTGAGGATCCGCAGAAGTCCCTGGTCGTCGTTCAGTCGCTGCTGGACATCTTCATGGCCAACAACCAGGGCAGCGGCAAGACCGACACCGACAGCGCCCGCAAGTTCATCGAAGAGCAGATCAAGATCTACGAGGGCAAGCTCACCGACGCCGAGACCCGTCTCAAGGAGTTCCGGCTGCGCCACCTGGACATTCCGATGCAAGGTGGTGGCGACATGGCGGGTCGCGTCGCCGAGATCTCCAATGCGCTGAGTCAGGCACGGCTGGAACTGCGCGAGGCCGAGAGTGCGCGTGACGCGGCACGCCGGCAACTGGACGAGGCCCGCGCCGCTGCCCGCAGCGCGCCCGCCGACTCGACCGCCGGTTTCGCCACGCCCGAACTTGACGCCCGGCTTGAAGCCCAGCGGCGCAACCTGGACGGCTTGCTGCAGCGCTACACCGACCAGCATCCCGACGTGCTCAATACCCGTCGCCTGATCAAGGAGCTGGAGGATCAGAAGCGCCGCGAAGTCGCCGAAATGCGGCGTGCGGCCCAGGCATCGCCGGCGGCGGCGCTGGCCCAGAACAACCCGGCCATCATGGAAATGACGCGGGTTCTCTCGTCGGCCGAGGTCCAGGTGGCTTCGCTGCGGGCGCGGGTGAGCGAATACGAAGCCCGCTCGGGCACGGCGCGCATGCAGGCCAAGGTCGCTCCCCAGGTGGAAGCCGAACTGGCCCAGCTCAACCGCGACTACGACATCAACCGCAAGAACTACGAAGAGCTGGTGGCCCGCCGCGAAACGGTGGCCATGAGTTCTGAGCTTGAAAGCGCTTCCGGCGTGGCGTCCATCCGCGTGATCGATCCGCCGAGCGTGGGCTCCAAGCCGGTGGCCCCCAACCGGGTGTTGCTGCTGCCGGTGGCGCTGATCGTGGCCCTGGCCGCCGGTGTGGGTGTGGCCTTTGTGGTCAGCCAGTTCCGACCGGCCTTCTTCGATGCCCCGACCCTGCGCGATGTGACCGAACTGCCCCTGCTGGGCGTGGTGACCCTGGTGCGCAACGAGCCGGTTCGGCGCAAGGAGATGCGCAGCCTGTTCCGCTTTCTCGGCGCCATTGTTGGCCTGGTGGTTCTATTCCTGATCGGCATGGTCCTGCTGACCTACCGATCGGGTGTTTGACGGGTGATCTGAGATGTCCAATCTGATTGAAAAAGCGGCGCTGCGGCTGGAACAGCTGCGGGCGGCGGGCGTCGATGTGCCGGCGGCAGGCGAGCCCACCCGGCCGGTGGTTCCCAACGCGCCAAAAGCCGCGCAACCGGCCGCGCCAGCGCGGGTTTCCAAGTCGGTCAAGATCGACCTGGGCGCGCTGCTCAAGGCCGGCTTCGTGACGCCCAACGCGCCCAAGACCGTCATCGCCGACCAGTACCGCGTGATCAAGCGCCCGCTGCTGGACAATGTGGCCGGCAAGGGCGCCGCACCGGTGGCGCACGCCAACCGCATCATGGTCACCAGTGCCATGCCAGGCGAGGGCAAGAGTTTCACCGCGATCAACCTGGCGATGAGCATCGCCATGGAACTGGACTACCGTGTCCTGCTGGTCGACGCCGACGTGGCGCGCCCCTCGCTGCTCAAGACCTTCGGGCTGCCTGCCAGCGCCGGTCTGCTGGACCTGCTGGAAGACGACCGCATCGACCTGTCGCAGACGCTGTTGCGGACCAACGTCGACAAGCTCAGCCTGCTGCCCAGCGGCACGCCGCACCCGCGGGCCACCGAACTGCTGGCCAGTGACGCCATGTCCTCGCTCATTGACGAGATGGGGCAGCGCTACCCGGACCGCATCATCATTTTCGACTCGCCGCCGCTGCTGCAGACCACCGAGTCCCGCGTGCTGGCCACCCACATGGGCCAGATCGTGGTGGTGGTGCAGGCGGGCAAGACGCTCCAGTCCCAGGTGCAGCACGCCCTGACCACCATCCAGTCCTGCCCGGTGAAGATGATGGTGCTCAACCAGGCCGGCGCACGCACCGGTCATGGCTACGGATATGGATACGGATACGGCTACGACAGTGACGCCGCTGCCGGAGACGATGGCAAGGTGGCCGACGTGGCCAACGCAAGCTGAAGGGGACTCACCATGAAGACCGCATCCATGCGTCTGGCTGATGATCTGGTCGCCGGTCTGTCGGCCGGTGGCGCCCGGTCCCGCAAGCGGTCGGTGGCCGGCAGTCTGGTGTGGTTGTGGCTGGCGGCCGCCGGCGCGGCGTCGGCGCAGACGACCGACGCGCCGGCCGAGCCAGCCGCCGAGGAGCGCAAGGCGGGCCTCTGGGTACAGCCACGCATCTCGGCGGGCCTGACCCACACCGACAACAGCCTGCAGGCGTCCTCCCGGCCGGAAAGCGACAACATCCTGGAGATCAGCCCCGGTGTGCATGCGGTGTTCAACACTGCCCGCGTGCGAGGCGACTTCGACTACAGCCTGACCGCCATCCACTTCGGCAACAACACCCAGGCCGACAGCACGCAGCAATCCCTGGATGCCTACGCAAACGTCGATCTGTGGGGCAACCGGGTGTTCCTCGACCTCGCCGGTGTGATCGACCAGCAGTCGATCTCGGCCTTCGGCACCCAGTCGGCCGACACCAACCGCAACGGCAACCTGACGCAACAGACCCGATTCCTGGTGTCGCCTTATTACCGGGGGGGCCTGACGAAAACCACCGAGCTGGAGGCGCGCTACACCCACAGCACGGCCCGCAGCGACGCGGATGAACGCTCCGACTACACGCAACAAGGTGCGACCGTCGTGCTGCGCAACCGCCGCCTGCAGGGCCAGCGGCTGGGATGGAACATCGAGGCCGGTGTGCAGAAGGCCGACTACACGCTGGAGCGCGAAACCACGGCGCGTGCCGTCAAAGCCGGCCTGTCCTACGACATCACGGCCTATCTCACAGGGACCGCGTTTGTCGGTGCGGAACGCAACGACGTGCTCACGACCGAGACCGAGTCCTATTCGACCTGGGGCGTCGGCATGGACTGGCGGCCTTCCGACCGTTCCCGTGTGTCGGCTGACCTGGAACACCACTACTACGGCAATGCCCACAACCTGGCGGTTGAACACCGCACGGGCCGTACGCTGTGGCGCTTCAGCGACTGGCGCAATGTGGTGGGCAGTTCGCTGGACGAGGCCGTGCCCCTGATGAGTTCCAACTACGACCTGCTCGACAGCTACTACCTGGGGCAGGAGTCGGATCCGATCCGGCGCGCCCAGCTGGTCGAGGCCGAGCTGGAGCGACTGGGTTTTTCCAACACCGAAGACCTGTACCGGCGCTTCCTGACTTCCTCTTCGCGGCTGGACCGCAACCAGCAGCTGGCCGTCCTGCTCAACGGGCTTCGCAGTGTCTACACCATCGCTATCGGGCAGAACCGCTCCCAGCGCCTGGACTCGGATTCCGGGCCGCTGGGCGATGATTTCGATACCAACGAGTCCATCACGCAGCGTTACTGGGGGCTTCAGTACGCCCACCGGCTGACACCCGCCTCGTCGATGACAGTGGCCCTCTCGGGCATGAAGACCGAAGGCGTCGGCAGCAACCTGTCCGAGTCCTCCAAGATCCTGCAGATCGGTTTCGCCACCCAGCTGGCTCCGCGCACCAGTGGCAGCGTGCGCCTGCAGCGCATGGCTGTCAGCGGCACCGCCGCCTACAGAGAAACCTCCTGGCGGGGCGTGATCACGCACCGTTTCTGAGTCATGTACGAAGCTTTCTACGGGCTGAGCGGCAAACCGTTCCAGCTCAATCCCGACCCACGCTTTTACTACAGCAGCAAGCCGCACCGCCGGGCCCGGTCCTACCTGGTCTACGGTGTGATGCGAGGCGAGGGGTTCATCGTCATCACGGGAGAGGTCGGCGCGGGCAAGACCACCATCGTGCGCGACCTGCTCGACAGCCTGGACGAGAAATCGGTGGTCGCCGCGCACCTGGTCAGCACGCAGCTGGGTGCCGAAGATGCCCTCAAGCTGGTGTGCGGCGCCTTTGGCGTGCCGGTCAAGGGTACGGGAAAGGCGGACCTGCTGATGGCACTGGAGGCGTATTTCATCACCCAGGTCAGCCAGGGCAAGCGCTGTCTGCTGATCGTGGACGAGGCGCAGAACCTGCAGCCGCAGGCGGTCGAGGAGCTGCGCATGCTGTCGAACTTCCAGTTCGGCGAGCAGGCGCTGCTGCAGACGTTCCTGATCGGCCAGCCCGAGTTTCGCGACATCCTCCAGGGACCCGGTATGCTGCAGCTGCGCCAGCGCGTCACCGCCCGCTGTCACCTGGGACCGCTGGACGAGGAAGACACGCGGGCCTACATCGAACACCGTCTGCATTGCGTGGGTGCGACCGACAAGCCCAGCTTCGATCCGGTCGTGTTCGAGTTGATCCACCGCCACACGGGCGGCATCCCGCGGCGCATCAACACGCTGTGCGACCGGCTGTTGCTGCAGGGCTTCCTGGCCGAGAACCCGCACTTCGACCGCACCGCGGTGGAGGAAGTGGTGGCCGAACTGCAGGCGGAGTCGGTGAGCAACCCGGCGCCGGCGGACGGCCCAGGGCGCCTGGTCGAGGCGGGTGCGGAATCGGCCAAAGGGCGGGCCGGCCGGCTGGCCACGCTGGGTGATCTGCAGCTGGACGACCTGGACATGGACGAGGCGGTGCTCGAAGGGATCACCCAGGAACTGACACGCGCCACCGCCGAGCAGCTCAGCGCCCGGCTGCTGCGCATCGAACGCAGCGTGCTGCGCCAGGAACGCCTGACGCTTCAGCTGCTGGAGACACTCAAGAAGATTGCCGCCAACAGCAAGAAGAACGGCACCAGTGGCACAGCGAAGTAAGACAGACAGTGGAGGTGCTTCAACATGTCCGACCATGCCGAGATCGTCAATGCGCTGACCATTGACGTCGAAGACTATTTTCAGGTGTCGGCCTTTGCGCCGTACATCGACCGTGCGCACTGGGACACCCGGGAGTGCCGCGTCGAGCGCAACGTCGACCGGATGCTTGGCCTGCTGCGCCAGCACGACGCCAAGGCCACCTTCTTCACGCTGGGCTGGGTCGCGGAGCGCTATCCGGACATGGTGCGCCGCAT
>Ga0209066_10005444_pt1 | contig 13424 bp, 9 predicted proteins | sample All_14_2_FD_187198 | JGI IMG/M metagenome (GOLD analysis project Ga0209066, IMG submission 187198) | Freshwater microbial communities in response to fracking from Pennsylvania, USA - Allegheny Zone_MetaG_DW_15 (SPAdes) (version 2) ...
GTATGCTGAACTTTCCGGCAATGGTGGTGGACCAAAATTGAATGATAAAGCAGCTGGCGCGATCAAAAAAGTAGCGAAGGACCTGCAGAACGCCCGTGGAAAATCCATTGTCGTTTCAGGCTCTAACAACGTTGCCGAGCAAGTGATCGTCAACAAGATCAACGAACTGCTGGGTAACCTGAATACTACGATCGATTTTAATGGCGCCTTGTTCAATCGCAAAGGTGATGAGCGCGGCATGGCCAAGTTGATCGAAGAGATGAATGGCGGCCAGGTGGCTACCGTGATTCTTTGGGGCGCTAATCCGGCTTGGGACCTGCCAAACGCAGCAGCTTTCCAGGATGCATTTAAAAAAGTAGGTACCCGTGTTTCCCTGAATACCAATCTGGACGAAACGACCCTGCTTTGCACCCACGCAGCACCAGGCAATCACTTCCTGGAATCCTGGGGCGATGCGCAGCCAAAGGCGGGCATGTACAGCCTGATCCAGCCAACCATTGCACCCCTGTTCGCAACCCGTCAGGCAGAGCATTCTTTCCTTGTTTGGAGCGAAAGCGCTAACCTGAACCCAACTGCAGAACAACCCTACTACGAATACCTGAAAGCCAACTGGCAGGATGGCATTGGCGCAGGACAGTCTAAATACTTGTCCAAGGATGCCTTCTGGGAAATGAGCCTCCACGATGGGGTTTATGAGAAGCCAGGTGCAGGCACCACCGTTGCCTTTAACGCTGCGGTATCCGTGGATGTGAATGGTGTTTCAAAACCAGCTTCTTCCGAACTGGAAATTTCCTTCTACGAGACCGTCAATATTGGGGGTGGACAATACGCACACAACCCATGGCTTCAGGAAATGCCTGATCCGGTCACACGCACCGTTTGGGGCAACTACCTCAGCATTCCGGTAGAATGGGATGGCGTCAACAACATTGATGGCTGGAAAGGCCTGGTGGATGGAGACGAAGTAGAAGTAGAAGTGAACGGACAAAAGTTCACCTGTGCAGTGGTTCGCAATTTCGGTCAAACTACCGGAACTGTAGCGATCGCCCTGGGTGGAGGCCGTACCGCCGGTGGTTGTGGTGTAACTTATGGGGTCAATGTGAATGGCGCACTCAAACAAGAGAACGGCCTGACCCAGTACTATGCAACAGAAGTCACTGTAAAACCAACAGGGACAAAAGATAAACACTTTGCCTGCGTACAACACCACAATACCATGGGTGTAACGGCCATGGGCAAAGAAGAAGGCAAAGTGATCAATGCCGACGAAAAATCTTTGGGTTACAAAGGTTTCCAGGGCTCCCTGACCGATCGTTCGATCATTTTCCAGACGAATATCAAAGACCTTCAGAAGCTCGAAAACAAACTCGAGAAATTCCACGAAGAGGCCGATCACCTCAACTCCCAGACCCTGTATCCGGATAATGTAGATTATTTCGGAACTGGTATGAAGTGGGGCATGTACGTTGACCTCAATTCTTGCATTGGTTGTGGCGCTTGCCAGGTAGCCTGTGTCAGTGAGAACAACGTACCCGTGGTTGGTAAAAAAGAAGTAGCCCGCCACCACGAAATGACCTGGTTGCGTATTGACCGCTATTTCTACGGAGATCTTGAAAATCCGAAGGTGGTTTATCAGCCAATGATGTGCCAGCACTGCGACAACGCTCCTTGCGAAAACGTTTGTCCGGTAAATGCAACCAACCACTCGATGGAGGGCTTGAACCAGATGGCGTACAACCGTTGTATCGGAACCCGTTACTGCGCGAACAACTGCCCATACAAAGTACGTCGTTTCAACTGGCTCGACTATACTACGGCAGATTTGTGGCCATCCAATGAAGAGCGCGTGTTCCACGTAGAAGGGGAGGACACTCCATACTACGCAGACAACCTCGTTCGGATGGTATTGAACCCGGATGTTACAGTTCGTACCCGTGGTGTGATTGAAAAATGTTCTTTCTGCGTGCAGCGCATACAGGAAGGTAAACTGACCGCTAAAAAAGAGGGTCGCGCTATCATGGACAATGACGTGCGGACCGCTTGTCAAACGGCTTGCCCTACAGGTGCGATCGTGTTCGGCAATATAAACAATCCGGAAAGCGAAGTCAGCAAAGCAAACAAATCAGCAGGGGCTTTGGCCTACAAGGTGCTCGAAGAGATCAATGTGCGCCCTGGAGTACAATACTCTGCTAAGATCCATAACAGTAACGAAGAACTTTTTTCTTGAGTGGTAAGTGGTAAATGATCTTTGGTCATTGCTCACGTATTTCCACCACTTAACACTCATCATTCATCACTAGAAGATATGTCTCAACCAGTTGCGGCCGTCCGGCACATATTGATTGAAGGGAACAAATCCTACCATAATATTACGGAGGATCTGTGTAGCCCTACCGAGAAATCCCCTACCCGGGAGTGGATCATTGCATTTTCGCTGTCCTCGGTTTTCCTGGCCCTGTATGTCTTTTCCATCGTTTGGACGGTGTGGAAGGGGATCGGTGAATGGGGTGCTAACCGCTCCATTAACTGGGCCTGGGACATTACCAACTTTGTTTGGTGGATCGGTATCGGTCACGCGGGAACACTGATCTCGGCCATCCTTTTGCTCTTCCGCCAACGCTGGCGTACCGGGGTAAACCGTGCGGCAGAGGCGATGACCATTTTCGCAGTAATCTGTGCGGGTCAGTTCCCGATCTTCCACATGGGACGTGTCTGGCTGGCATTCTTTATCATGCCTTTCCCGAATACACGGGGACCACTCTGGACGAACTTCAACTCGCCACTTTTGTGGGACGTTTTTGCGATCTCGACGTATTTCTCGGTTTCGCTCCTGTTCTGGTACACGGGTTTGGTTCCTGACCTGGCTACAGTACGTGACCGTGCCAAAGGTTTCCGCAAGAAAATGTACGAAACGTTTTCGTTTGGTTGGACCGGTAGCGCAAAGCACTGGCAGCGTTGGGAAGCACTTTCGCTTGTTTTGGCAGGTATTTCTACCCCGCTCGTACTTTCGGTACACACCATTGTATCGTTCGACTTTGCTACTTCAGTGATCCCGGGTTGGCACACCACGATCTTCCCGCCTTATTTTGTAGCGGGTGCGGTATTCTCTGGATTTGCCATGGTACAAACGCTGATGATCATCACGCGTAAAGTACTTAAGCTCGAGCAGTATATTACGATCAACCACATTGAATCCATGAACAAGGTAATTGTGCTTACGGGTACAATTGTCGGTGTGGCATACCTTACTGAGTTGTTCATTGCCTGGTACTCCGGGTACATTTACGAACAGTTTGCCTTCTATAACCGGGTATTTGGTATTTACTGGTGGTCCTATTTCGGTATGATGTTCTGTAACGTGGTTGCCCCACAGGTCTTTTGGTCGCGCAACATCCGCCGCAGTATCTGGTGGACCTTCTTCCTCTCGATCGTCATCAACGTGGGTATGTGGTTCGAACGTTTCGTGATCATTGCCACAACACTGGCACGCGACTTCCTGCCCTCTTCCTGGAGCTATTACCGTCCAACCTGGGTTGAGATTTGCATCTTTACCGGTACGATTGGTTTATTCTTCTTCTGCTACCTTATATTCTGTCGTGTGGCTCCTGTAGTGGCCATTGCAGAGGTAAAATCTATCCTGAAGGTTGCAGGCGATCAGTACATTGGACCGGGTGCTAAACACGGTCACGGCGAGAAAGCAAAACACAACCATTGATTTTCTTTTCTCCCAAAACTCATCATTCATCATTCATCATTTATCATTCAGAATAAATGGCTGCTGAAAGTACAAAAGTCCTCTACGGGCTTTACAACGACGAAGAAGACCTGAAAGGCGCCGTAAAAGCCGCCAATGCAGCGCACCTGGATATCATGGACGTGTTTACGCCCTTTCCGGTGCACGGTCTGGATCCGATTATGGGTCTGAAAGAAAGCCGACTGCACTACCTTGGTTTTATCTACGGAGCCACCGGCGCTTTGTTCGGTTTCCTGGCTATGACCTGGGTGTTTGTCAGTGACTGGCCCACTATGTACGGCGGTAAGCCATACTGGTCCGTTCCTGCTTTCATTCCAATCACCTTCGAAATGACGGTGCTGTTCGCAGCATGGGGCATGACGATCACGTTCTACACGATCTGTGGAATGTGGCCGGGTGTAAAAGCCAACATGCTGGACGAGCGTACCACGGATGATAAGTTTTGTATTGCCTTTGACGTGACCAGCGCGTCGGACAGTTCAGTAGAAAAAATCAAGGGCTTTTTCCAAAATACGCACGCGGAAGAGGTGAACGTGAAAACGATGTGATTAACTGGTGATTTGGGGCGTTGGTGCTTTTGTTGAGCAGAAGGTTATTCTTCTAAAACTAAATTCACCTTTAAATAGAACCCCGATTACCTGAATCCACAAAACAACGAATTAAAAAATTATGAAAAACGCAATCGGCGCGATTCTAGCGGTGGCCTTTTTTGCTTGGATGTTTTCGCTCTGCTCCCCGGCGGGCGTGAACAAGACGGGTCACGAATATATGCCGGACATGTACCACCCGGTAAGTTACGAGGCCAACCAGTACAGCGCATACTCCTGGAACCACTGGGAAAGTGCAGAGGACGGACAGGCTTTCACAAAAGCCCAGCTTTCCCAGCCTCGTGGAATAGTAAATGGTTCTGTACCCCGTGGTTACACCGGAGTATATTACACAGATGCCTCCTCGTTGGACATCGTTCGTGGCAAAAACGCTCCGAATGCAATCGCAGCACCTATTAATGGAGCAGCGCCCTTTGTATATGCCAATAACGAAGACGACCGCCTGAAATGTGAAAAGGAAATGGTGAACAATCCATTCCCGATCACGAAATCAGGACTTGATCGTGCCAAGCCATTGTATGATATCTACTGCGGCGTTTGTCACGGAGCCAAAGGAGATGGTCAGGGCCCGCTTGTAACGGTTCCGGATGCGAAATACCCTGCCGCTCCTAAAAACCTGATCGGCGATGATATGATCGCAGCCGGAAATGGTCGCTATTACTTCGCGATGGTGTACGGTAAAAACGTGATGGGTGGTTACACGGATAAACTCTCTTTTGAAGAGCGCTGGCAGGTAATTCACTATATCCGTTCCCTGCAGGCCCAGGCGAAAAATCTTGAATACAGCGAAAAAGCCAATTCGCTCAGTAATATTGAAAAACCGGCAAAAGGCACTGCAACGGGTCCAGGGCGTTCAGCCCCCTCCGCTGCTCCTGCTGCACCGGCGGCTCCTGCAGGTAAATAATTGAGATATTGCCCTGATCTCAGCTAACCAGTATCATCGAACAAAATCTTCGGCTTGACCGACTTTGCGATATGAACCTAAATACACAGTTTGTATTTGAAAATAAGACCAAAACACTGCTGATCGGCGGTATGGTTTTGGGTGCAGTGTGCCTCGGGCTCACGTTCTTCAACGACGATGAGTACCACACACGCTTTTGGACCAACTGGCTGCACAATTCTGTGTACTTCACTGGAATAGCCTTTATGTCCATGTTCTTCCTTTCTGCGCAGATTACAGCGTTTGCGGGTTGGAACTCGGTCATTCGGCGTGTGTGGGAGGCCATGAGCCAGTTTATGTGGGTCGGTCTTATTCTTATGGGCGTGATCGTATTGGGCGTTTGGGGGCATTTCCACCATCTGTACCACTGGAACAGCCTGGATATTAATATTACTGACCCAGAAGGCCCACACTATGACCGCATTTTGGCGGGCAAAAAAGGCTTCCTGAATCCGATCTGGTTCACCGTAGGAACCGTTGGCTTCCTGGCTATCTGGTACTACTGGGCCAAGAACCTGCGTCAGGCTTCGGTGGATCAGGATACGATGGAAACCAGCGAATTCAAATACTATCGCAAGCAGCGCAAATGGGCGGCATCTTTCCTCCCGATCGGCGGCTTCCTGAGCACAGTATTCCTGTGGCAGTCCATCATGTCTGTTGACCCACACTGGTACAGCACCATGTTTGCCTGGTATTCCATGGTTTCGATGTGGCTTGGGGGACTTTCTCTGACCGTAATGTTGATCATTTATCTCAAGTCGCTTGGGTATTTGGAATATGTGACTCAGAATCACTTGCATGATGTAGGTAAATTCCTGTTCGGTATTTCGGTTTTCTGGACCTACTTGTGGTTTGACCAGTTCATGTTGATCTGGTACGCAAACAACGGGGAAGAGACGATTTATTTTAAGCTCCGTATGGACCATTACCCGGTATTGTTCTGGGGTAATTTATTGCTCAATTTTGTGACTCCGTTCCTGATCCTGATGCGCAATGATACCAAGCGTAAGTTTGGTACGATGTTCTTCGTAGCATTGATCGTCTTCTTTGGTCACTGGTGGGATTACTTCTACATGATCAAACCAGGCGCTCGTATTGCAGCCTTTGAGGCCACAGAACTTGCGGAAGGCAAACATGGCGGTGATAGTCATAGCAGCGTAGCTCCGGCAACTGAAGCTAAACACGAAGAAATGCCGGCAGAAGCCACTGCGGATACCACAAAATCTGCTACGGAAGTGCCTGCAACAGAAGCACATACTCCTGTCAAGGACGAAGCAGCAGCGCATACGCCAACTACAGATTCGACGGAAGCTGCAGCTACACACGCAGAAGATTCCCATGGTACCGCTCCCCATGCTGAAGCAGCGGCGCCTGCAGATGGTCACGGTACGGATGCACATGCAAACAATGGGGGCCATGCCGTGGAATACACTTCCTTCAAGTTGGGCTACACCATTCCGGGTCTGGAAGAGATTGGCATCCTGATCGGTTTCCTCAGTCTCTTTTTATTCTTCTTTTTTAGTCAACTCTCTAAGGCTTCGCTTGTTCCTATGAAAGATCCTTATCTGGACGAAAGTATGCACCACGATACCGGAGCACTCATAGAAGGAGAAGATGGAGGCCCGGCGCACCATTAAAAAATGAGAGGCAGTTTGAAAGGCTGCCAGTTCAATCTGAAACAATAATGCGGAATTTGATTCCGCTATATTCATAAAGAAACTATAGCAATGACTTCGCTCATCGTACTACTCTGCATTATCCTGATTACCGTAGTTCTGGTTCAAATCGGGAAAGTTTTTGAACTGACCAACGCCATCAAAGGCGAAAGGCAGGTGTTGCGTGACAACAGCAAATGGAATGGCTGGTTATCCCTGGTGTTCCTGGTTGTTTTCCTCGTGGGCGTGTTCTGGTCAGCATGGGGCTACAAAAACGTGATGTTGGGCTATGGCCCGCATGAATCAGCCTCAGAGCATGGTAAATTGCTGGACGATATCTTCTTCGTCACCTTGGTGATCACCGGGATCGTATTTGTGCTTACCCACATTGCATTGTTCTGGTTTGCTTACAAATATCGCTGGCAGGAAGGCCGTAAATCCAAGTTCATTCCACATGACAACCGCCTTGAAGTATGGTGGACTGCCATCCCGGCGGTCGTTATGACCATCCTGGTTGTTCGTGGACTCAACGCCTGGAATACTGTTATGGCGGATGTCAAGGAAGGCGAGGATTATATGGAAATTGAAGCCACTGCCCAGCAGTTTGGCTGGACCATCCGATACCCTGGTCCTGATGGTAAAATTGGTACCCGGGATTACAAAAAGACCACCGGCGCCAATACCTTAGGAATTGACTTTGCTGACCCTAAATCTTGGGATGACCTTGTACCTGGTCAGGAAATCTATTTCCCGGTGGGCAAAAAAGTGCGTGTGCGGATCCTTGCAAAAGACGTACTGCACAACTTCTACCTTCCTCAGTTCCGGGTAAAAATGGATGCGATCCCAGGTCTTCCAACCTACTTTGTATTCACTCCGTCTAAAACAACTGCCGAATACCGGGACGAGCTTCGCAAATACCCGGAGTACAATGAGCCATTTGATCCGGCAGATCCAACAGGACCAAAGCGTTGGGAGAAATTTGACTATGAATTGGCCTGTGCAGAACTTTGTGGCAAAGGCCACTACTCCATGCGTCGGGTCCTTAAGATCGTTACCCAGGAAGAATATGATGCCTGGTTGAAGCAGCAAAAATCATTCTACCTCACAGAAATGCGTGGTAAAGCAGAAGATCCAAACAAGGATAAAGTACTGGACATTGAAGTACAGGAGCGTGCAAAGGAGTTTGGCGCCAATATCAAGAAGGCCGTTGAATCTACCACTGCTGCTGATAAAACCCTTCCGTTGCAGCATATCAGTTTCGAGAGCGGTTCTGCAACCCTTACCTCAAACAGTAAATTCGAATTGGATAACCTGGTTACAGGATTGAATGCTTATCCGGGTCTGAGTATTGAAGTGGCTGGTCATACCGATAATATTGGAGACCCTGCTTCTAATTTGACACTTTCAGCTGCCCGTGCTGCATCGGTGGTGAAATACCTGAGCGATCGCGGTATTTCCAGTGGACGACTTAAGCCCCGTGGATATGGGGATACGAAACCATTGGTACCCAATGACACGCCTGAGAATCAGGCCAAAAACCGTAGAACTGAATTTACCATTTTGAACTAATGAGGTCAGTGTGACGGAAAAAGTCCTTGTGCCTCATCATAAACACTGGGATTATTCCAACTCAAAGCTGATTACATTTTATTCATAGACCACATTCAAAAAGAAAGATATGGCACACGTCACCTCTGTTGCTGATACACTCGAAGATAAGCTCACCCATGAACTAGGATATGATGATCATTTTCATGAGCATCATCATGGGGACAAGTATCAGTCAAATTTTCTGACGAAGTACATCTTTAGCACGGATCACAAAATTATTGGTCGTCAATTCCTGATTACCGGTATTTTCTGGGCCATTATTGGTGCTGCGATGTCCATCGTTTTCCGCCTTCAATTGGGATTTCCGGAAGCGGATATGGCATGGCTTCGTCCTATTTTAGGAAAGTGGATCCAGGTCAACGACGCTGGAATTGGCAAACTTGATCCTGAATTTTATTATTCACTGGTAACCATGCACGGCACCATTCTGGTGTTCTTTGTACTTACGGCTGGTTTGAGTGGAACCTTTGCTAATCTGCTTATTCCATTGCAGATCGGTGCGCGTGACATGGCTTCGCCATTGCTCAACGCATTGTCTTACTGGTTCTTTTTCCTGGCTGGTGTGGTCATGTTCCTCTCGCTGTTCCTCAGCACAGGTCCTTTCTCTGGAGGATGGACCGCATATCCACCCCTCAGTGCCCTTCCGCAGGCTTCGGACGGTTCAGGAGCCGGCATGACGATGTGGATTGTTTCCATGGCTATGTTCATTGTATCCTCTCTTTTGGGAGGGATCAACTATATCACGACCATCCTCAATCTGCGTACCAAAGGAATGAGCCTGTGGCGGATGCCACTCCCAATGTGGGCAATTCTGGTAACGGCCATTCTTGGGGTGCTTTCTTTCCCGGTACTGTTCTCCGGGGTGCTGCTTCTGATGTTTGACCGCAGCATGGGAACCTCTTTCTACCTGAGTGAAATTGTAGTTGGAGGTGAAATACTTGATCGTATTGGTGGTAGTCCGATCTTGTTCCAACACTTATTCTGGTTCCTGGGTCACCCGGAGGTGTATATCATTATCCTCCCGGCTATGGGTATTGTCTCTGAAGTACTTTCAGTGCACTCCCGCAAGCCGATCTTTGGTTATACCGCCATGATCTATTCGATCCTCGCGATCGGTTTCCTTGCCTTTATCGTTTGGGCGCACCACATGTTTATGGCAGGGGTGAATCCATTTATATCGAACTTCTTTGTCATCTTTACCCTGATCATAGCGGTGCCTTCCGCCGTGAAAGTATTCAACTGGATAGGCACTATTTATGGTTCAAACTTCCGCTTTAATTCGGCAAGTTTGTTTGGGGTCGGCTTCGTATCGATGTTTATTTCAGGGGGTCTGACTGGTATCTTCCTGGGTAACTCAGCGATTGACATTGCCTTGCACGACACCTATTTCGTAGTTGCCCACTTCCACATTGTGATGGGTGTAGCTGCGTTCTTCGGGATGTTCGCAGGGGTGTACCACTGGTTCCCCAAGATGTTTGGACGTTTCATGAACGAGACCTTAGGTAAGATTCACTTCTGGGGGACGATGATTGGTGCTTACGCTATTTTCTGGCCTATGCACTACACCGGTATGGCTGGTGTACCACGTCGTTATTATGACGGCGGTGCCTCCTTCGATGCTTTCCGTCACTTCCAGGATCTTAACCAGTTTATTACAGTCGCGGCCATTTTTGTATTCTTCCTTCAGATCTTGTTCGTGATCAACTTCTTCTACTCTATTTTTAGCGGTAAGAAGATGACCACCAAGAATCCATGGGGTGCAAACTCGCTCGAGTGGACTACCCCCATTATTCCTGGTCACGGCAACTGGCCTGGTAATATTCCATCGGTACAACGTTGGGCGTATGACTATGGTAAGGACGGGGAAGAGTTTATTCCACAGTATGTTCCGTTGAAAGAAGGGGAGCATGACCATGGCGAAGGACATTGATCCAATCGTGTTTTAAAAAAAATCAATCCATCAACTATAACCTGCTTAGAATCAGGCAGGTACGAATTAAACCAGGCACATGCAGCGCGAAGAAGCAAAACAGTTTTCAGTTTTTGAGGGCTTGAGACAAGCGGTCGCTGATTTTGGGCTGCTGGTGAAATTCAAGTTGACGCTCTTAGTTCTTTTTTCTGCGGTAATGTCCTTTGCAATTGTAAGTGCAGGGGCCGTAAACTGGGGAGCAATGTTGTTGCTGGCCATGGGTGGCTTTTTGGTCACCGGTTCCGCAAATGCATTGAACCAGGTTTTGGAACGGGATTTTGACAGATTAATGCCTCGAACGGCGAACCGTCCGGTAGTAACAGGTCGAATGAGCATCTCCACAGCCGTTTTACTTGCCGGATTGATGGCTTTGTTGGGCATTTCTATGCTGTCCATTTTCAATCCGCTTACGGGGTTCCTTGGAACACTTTCGCTTATCAGTTATGCCTTTGTGTATACGCCCATGAAGCGATCGACCCCCCTGGCGGTTGTTGTTGGAGCCATTCCCGGAGCATTACCGTTGATTATTGGCTGCGTAGCTCATGAGGGTTTTATCTCTCCTACAGCCTGGATGTTGTTCGGCTTGCAGTTTTTGTGGCAATTTCCACATTTCTGGGCGGTAGCCTGGTTGGCAGATGAGGATTATAAAAAGGCTGGATTTTATCTTTTGCCTTCTAAGAACGGTGAAAAAGATGAAACTACCGGTTTGCTTTCCTTTGTCTTTTGTTTGCTGCTGGTGGGTAGTTCGGTGTTGAGTTTTTTACTTGGATATGTAGGGCCGGTTGCAACCGGTATTTTGGTGGTGCTCAATGTTTACTGGGCCTGGCACTGCTGGAAATTGTATAAAACTTGTGAAAGAACGGCCGCTAGGAAGCAAATGTTCATCTCATTTGTGCATTTGCCCTTGTCGTTGATCGTTTTGCTGTTGGATAGAATCTTGTGATGTATCGTTTGTGATTAAAGCCGAAGACGGCAATTCAATTGAATTAACATGGCAACATTGAGGCAGGAATATAACCAAAGCAAAATCCATCCGCAGAAACTTGCGCTGTGGATCGCTATTGGTTCAATCATTATGATGTTTGCTGCTTTTACAAGCGCTTATGTAGTAAGGCGGGCAGCAGGCAATTGGTTAGAGTTCATACTGCCGGACATTTTTATGGTCAACACGGCCGTGATCTTGTTAAGTAGTGTGACCATCCATCTGGCGTTTCGTGGTTTTAAGCAGGGAAAGGAGAAGCAATATAAAGGGATGTTGATCGCAACGTTTGTATTGGGCTTACTTTTTGTGATCCTGCAGTATCAGGGATGGCAGGCAATGACGGAGATCGGGGCTACATTTACAGTAAACCCATCCAGTTCGTTCATTTTCGTTATTTCCGGGTTGCATGCAGCCCACGTTTTAGGAGGTATGGCAGCTTTGACCGTGGCTTTGGCCCATGCTTATATACTTCCTTATAAACCAACGCTAAGACGCCGGCAACGGTTTGAACTGGTCGTTCATTATTGGCATTTTGTAGACGTGTTATGGGTCTATCTGATGCTGTTTTTTATGATTCAATCTTGAAATTTAGGACGTTCAACTGTCCAATATCCAAAGTCTAATAACAACTGACAATCATGGCAGAAACATCTGTTTCACACGCACACGAGACGCACGAGCACGGCTCAGATGAGCAACTTTGGGAAGGCGGGAAAGAACCTTTGAAGGCGAGCTACGGCAAGCTGATGATGTGGTACTTCCTGGTGTCCGATGCATTTACATTCGCGGGCTTTTTGATCGCTTACGGTGCCATCCGTTTCAGCATGCCAACCTGGCCTGAGCCAGACTATGTTTTTGCATCCTTTCCTTTTGTAAAAGCACACTGGCCGCTGGTCTTTGTGACTTTCATGACGTTCGTCCTTATCTTTAGCTCGGTCACAATGGTTCGGGCGGTGCAGGAAGGTCATCGCGAAAACAGACGGGGCGTTGTGTTCTGGATGTTCCTTACCATTCTGGGTGGTGCAACTTTCCTTGGTTGCCAGGCGTATGAATGGACGGTGCTTATCAAGCATGAAAATGTTTCTGTAAACCGCAATCCTTTCGGCCGATTCACCGCCGATGGAGTTATGGTGGATGCCAATGGCAAAGAAATCATTGAAAATGGGGCGCCTGTTACGGTAAAAAAACATGATTCTTACCTCTTGCACGGACATGAGCATGATGGAAAGATTGAACTGGAAAAGAAATATGTACGCTACACTTCGGGAGCCGATGCAGGCCAAACCCATCAGGTAGAAGAAGGCCCTAAAGCCTTTGGCGCTCTCTTTTTCTTCATCACGGGCTTCCACGGTTTTCACGTATTCTCCGGCGTAGCATTCCTGCTCATCATTATGATCAATGCCATGAGCGGGCTTTATGCCTCTCGTAAAAATGGCTATGAAATGGTCGAGAAGATCGGACTTTACTGGCACTTTGTGGACTTGGTTTGGGTGTTTGTATTCCTGGTGTTCTACCTCCTGTAAATGGAACGTTTGGCAGGGTAGTGCTTGGTTTCGTACCGATCACCCTTCTCCGTTGTGATTTCTCCCAAAACCCAAATCCACCATTCAACAAATCAACATCAATTAGCAATGGCTGCACATCAATCATACGAAGATCAGAAGAAACTTGTGTTCTACGGTTTGAAACTGCTCGGACTTATCACCATTGTAGAGGTGGTTTTCGCACTTTTCGCTAAAGGTCACGTCGTTCCAAGCATTACTTTTGGAAAGGACGGCGGCTTTGGTCAGGCACTTTACATGCTGGCGATGATTGGCGCGAGCCTTTATAAAGCCTATTTCATTGTTTTCTTCTTCATGCACATGGCACATGAGGTGCGTGGACTTGTGCTCAGTGTCTTGT
>Ga0209066_10005445_pt1 | contig 13422 bp, 13 predicted proteins | sample All_14_2_FD_187198 | JGI IMG/M metagenome (GOLD analysis project Ga0209066, IMG submission 187198) | Freshwater microbial communities in response to fracking from Pennsylvania, USA - Allegheny Zone_MetaG_DW_15 (SPAdes) (version 2) ...
CGAGGCGGGCGGTTTCGGAGTCCAACGTCGAAAGTCGAAGGTCGAATGCTGTTTTGAGCGAAGCAATGGAGTTGGATAAATTTTCAAGGTCTTTCAGGTCAGTGGGGAGGTTGTTCGGCTGATTCCGAATGGAGTTTGCATAACCATTCAACCTTCTCTTTAAATCATAATATCGCCACCCAAACCACGCGGCGACGATAGCTAGAATAATAATTAATGGCAACAGAAGTGAATTCATCCCGACTTTCGACCCTTCGACCTGTCTTCATCCTTCATAATTCAGCCTTCATCCTTCAAATCGATACCCGCCGCCTCGAACCGTCACAATGCGCACGGGGTTTGCGGAATCTTTTTCTATTTTTTGGCGCAGCCAGCGGATGTGTACATCCACGGTACGGCTGTCGCCGATGAAGTCCCAGCCCCAAACTCGTTCGAGAACGAATTCGCGCGAGAGCATTTGTCCCTTGTGCTCTGCAAAGAATAAAAGCAATTCATATTCTTTTGGTTTAAGCTGAATGGGAATGTCACTCATCGTCACTTCACGGCGGGTGAGGTTGATAATGAGATCGTCAAATTTCAAGGTTTCATGCTTTACTTCAGAATGATTTGCCTGCCCCATTTCCTCACGCAAGAGGCGGGTACGCCTTAATTGTGCTTTTACCCGGGCGAGCAATTCGCGCATTGAAAAGGGTTTGGTCAGGTAGTCATCTGCACCTACCTCGAGACCAACCACGCGGTCAATTTCATCATCGCGTGCAGTCAGCATGAGAATGGCCGTGGTCATTTCCTTGCGGAGGATGCGCGCCACTTCGAAACCATCCATTTCGGGGAGCATAATGTCAAGGACGATCAGATCAGGTTTCAGTTTGCGGGCTGATTCGAGCGCGGAGCGCCCATCTCCCACCGCTTCCACTTCGTATCCCTCTTTTTTCAAACTATAGACAAGAGTCTCTTGCAGGGATGGTTCATCTTCAACAACAAGTATTTTTTCAGACATAAAAAGGAATATACCATAAAGGAAAAATCTATCTGTTAATGGTGTGTTAAAGAAAAAGGACCTGCCAGCTTTGACAGGTCCTTTTTCTTTATTTAGTTATAGTGAATTCAATTGTTTCATCGAGCGTATTGTTTAGGTAAATTTCTACTTTATATATGCCGGGTGGCAATTTACCCTTGGTGATCGTCAATTTTGCGTTTGGAGGTTCAAGCTTATCCCTAATCTGGTAATAGACACTATCAGTCAGAACGCCAGGGACATCAACTGCACTTACTACTACTTCTATATCGTTTCGGTCTTTGGGATCGTTGAAATTAAAAAATAAATAAACACTTTGATCCTGCCTAAAAGTATCGTCGATGAATGTTCCTTCAAAGTCGAAAGCTAGGAATATATTATAAATACCGGTCTCTTCGGTTGAAGTTGCTGTAGCTATCGCTGTAGCAGTAGGTTCAAGAGTTGGCGTGTGTGTATTGGCGATCGCTATAGCTGTTTTTGTTTCTGTGGCTTCGAGTGGCGCAGTTTCTGTGAATGTAGACAGGATGGCAGTTGGACTTTGGCCTGCTTGCGCCGCTCTATCCAACACCCAGGGGATAATGGCTGCCGCAAGGGTCGCCACAGCACCAATGATTGCAATAACTAAATTCTGATTAAGATGTGCTTTTTGAGGTTGTGGTGAGCTTTCTTCTGTATTATTTGTCATTTCTGCCGCCTTTGTATCGAAGAATTTTAGTACAAAAGAACTTCATGTCAAGCGGGATGTTATGCAATTGCAATCGTTACCTCATTGCAATGCTTCGAGTGGTGGATATGAGTACAATTCTTCCATTATCAAACGTCTGGATGTGTATGACTAAAGAATATCATTATTTATGGACTTGGGATCTTAAATCTTCTCCAGAGGCGCTCTGGCCACTTGTTTCCGATACGAACCGATTCAATCGAGATACGGGTTTGCCATCCATGCAATTACTGGGAATCAGTCACGGCGTTAAGCTTGTAAAATTCAAAGTGCCAATCGTGCAGGTGGAGTGGGAGGAAGAGCCATTTGAATGGACATACCCTTACCGCTTTGGTGTTTTACGCCGCTATCGTAAGGGGCCGTTGGCTGAAATGCGTGTGGATTGCCGCCTTGAGCGGCTTCAGCCTTCGGGCACACGGCTGGCTTATGAAGTATGGGTAAAGCCCAAAAATATTTTGGGTGATATTGGCATTCCATTGGCGATAGGCATTATCAGCGCAAAAAGATTTGGTGATGCCTTCAAGTTATATGATCGAATCGCTTCAAGCGGTGGCTCGGCATTATCCATTTCAATGGGCAGGAACCTATCCCCGGCGGGGCATAATAAGTTCAAGATTTTGAGCGAACACCTGAAAGAGCAGGGTGTTAGTACTGATGTGCTTGAGCGACTGTATGAATTTCTTCATCACGCGGATGACCTTTCTATCCAAAGGATGAGACCTTACGCTCTTGCAGACGGATGGAATCTGCCTCGCCGCGCTGTGCTGGAGGCATTTTTACGCGCCACACGAGTCGGCATGTTGGATATGTACTGGGATTTACTTTGCCCTGAATGTCGTGGCGTTGCAGAGGACCATAAGCACCTCGGTGATCTGTCTGGGACAGCACATTGCAACACCTGCCGAATTGATTTCAATGCAAACTTTGACCACAATGTGGAAGTGATCTTCCGCCCAAACCCATCCCTCCGCGCGGTGGATGCTAATGTAGAATTTTGTGTAGGCAGTCCCCAGCGCCAGCCGCATATCGCATTTTCGCTGATCGTGCCGTCGCGCGAGGAACTTCCCCTTTCCACCATGTTGAATATAGGGCGCTATACCCTGCGAGTTTCTGACTTGCCCGGCTCACAAATTTTGCTGGCAACTGATGGCGGCGCTGAACGAATAGATTTGCGGGCGAGTTCTCAGGGGTGGAATTCGAAAATTGTTGAAACTAGCCTTACGCCTTACATCCGTCTGATCAATGAAACCGAGCAGCCCCAAACCTTTGAATTGGAACGTACTACATGGTCTGACCAGGCGGCCACAGCAGCAGATGTGACGATCTTGCAGGTATTCCGCGATCTTTTTTCGAGCGAAGTATTGCGCCGTGGTGAGGAAATTTCCGTCGGTTCAACGACATTAATGTTCACGGACCTGCGGAATTCTACAAAGCTCTATCGCCAGATCGGTGATGCACCTGCCTTTGGGCGCGTGCGCGAACATTTTGAAATTTTGGAACAAGCCATTGTTGCAGAAGGTGGTTCCATTGTAAAAACAATGGGAGATTCAGTGATGGCTGCATTTCGCAACCCTGTTTCAGCGGTGAAGGCAATTTGGGATGTGCAGAAGCAGTTATCGGCGCGGGGGGAACCGCTCTTATCGATCAAGGCTGGTATTCATCATGGGCCATGTATCGTCGTTAATTTGAATGATCGTTTGGATTACTTTGGTTCCACGGTAAATATTGCGGCACGTCTGCCGCATTTTTCGGTTGGCGGTGAAGCCATCCTCTCTGAGCCGATTCGCAACGACCCTGAAGTACAGGATTTTTTGGCAAAGAATGCTGCTCCAAATTCGTTGAGCCGTTTTCAATCTGAGATACGCGGCTTCGATCAATTGATGGAGTTTTGGAAACTCAAGGTCTAAATTAAAAACGCCAGAATTCAATTCTGGCGTTTTTAATTATGGAGCTTTTGCTTTCTGGTAGGCTGACGATTATGATGTCGGTTTCTTCGGTCTGCGTGTGAACAATTTCCAAAGCAGCCAGAGGAGGAGTACGGGCGGAGCCATGATCGGCACAATTACAACGAAGAACCATATCAACAGATCTACAATGCCTTGATAGGCGCTGATAACAGTTTCCTTCGACTTTTCAAAAGTCTTGCCAGGTTCCCATACGTGTGGCTGTGGAGTAGGTGTAGGGGTGGGCAGAATTTCAGGAAGCACAGGCTCAAAGTTAATCGTAATTGTAGAGTAGGAGGAACGATCCTCAAGATAGTTCATCTGGCCTTTGATCTGTTCGATCTGTGCCTCTATGTTGGAAAGTTCCTGATTGATGCGTAGGGCTTCATCCACTGTTTTTGCCTGATCCAGGAATGATTTGATGCGTTCGCGGGTAGCTTCGAGATTTGTAAGCTGTGATTGCAGATCCACGAATTGGTCGGTTACATCTTCGCCAGAGGCGGTCTCATCTAGTACTTGTACGGCAAGCCCCCGTAGACGGCTGAGAGTCCGCTCAAACTGTTGAACGGGCACGCCAATAGTAATGGTTGCGTATTTGTAGTTTTTTCCATCGTAATATGGCTGGTACCAAACCCGCGAACTGATGATGTATCCGCCAGCATCGCCAACAACCTGGGTGGCGCGATCCATGGCGGTATCTGTGCTTTCCACCAACAATTTGACCTCACCACTTTTAATAATCATGTGGTTGGATGCGGCGGGGGCCTCTGCGCCCGTGTTGAACACAGCATCTCCAGGCAGGGCGGCGGAAGATTCTACTTCCTGTCTGGCGGCTTCATCGGCAGCAGGAGCTTCCATTGCATCTGGGGCTTCCTCAAAAAACATGGCAGGGGCTTCAGTTGCAGCTGGTGCCCCGCATGCGCTGAGTAATAGCGCATTTAACAAAACAAACAATGCAAGTGCTTTAGCATATGACTTCATTTCGTCCTCCAATTTGAAATTTGTATTTCGGCGTTATAAGGTAGACGAAGAGGAAAGTGAAATGTTCCCATCACGTTTCTTTTCTGGACATTGAATTGGTTTCTGCTTTTAACTAAATTCCGCCCCGCGTATTTTAGTTTGGCCATATTTATTCCTCTAAAATTACAGATGTCTTGTTTCCCCAGTTTTGCTTGTTAGATTGCACAACGAATTCCGCCAGTTCATGCGGCAGGACATTCTTTTGCGTAACTTCATCCATTGGCATCCACAGCGGAAGGTATGTCCCATACTTGGGGTCGTACTCCCCATACTCTTCACCCGCACCTGTACCAAATTCCCCGCTAATGCGCTGTACCAAAAAATAAACCTGCCTGCCAGATAGGCGGGGGAGTTCCGCTACTTTATGTTTGATCTCAATCACTATCCCCAATTCTTCATATGCCTCGCGGATGGCAGCCTGCTCTTCACTTTCACCTTCATCAACGCCACCGCCCGGGAAAATGAAATAATGTAAGCCTCCACGATGCCTTTCGATCAGCGCAAGTTTATTCTCTTCAATCAGAATGATCCCTGCGCGGTTTCTCATGAGAGGATTTTCCTTGTCTGATCTACATCGTCATGTATCTGTTTGATGAGTGCATCTACTGATTTGTAGCGGATCTCATCCCGCAGGCGAGTGACAAATTCCAATTGCATGGTCTCGCCGTAGATGTCTCGGTCAAAGTCTAACAGATAGGCTTCCAGGCTGGGTATTTGACGTTCTGGGGTAAAGGTTGGGTTGAGGCCGATGTTGGTAGCAGCCATGAATTTTTGCGCACCCAGATGTGCCCAGCAGGCATAGATGCCATTGGGAGGGATGACTTTCCCCTTTGGATAATTAACGTTTGCGGTGGGGAAGTTGATGGTCTTCCCGCGTCCCTCGCCGTGGATGATTTCTCCGCCGAGTTGATAGCGATAACCAAGCAACTTTGAGGCTTCGTTGATATTGCCTGTGGAAATGAGTTTGCGTATTTCGGTGGATGAAATTACGCCGCTTTCATCGCTGAGGGCTGATACTACCTCGACGGAATAATTCAATTCCAGGCCGATCTCTGTCAGGCGGGCTGCATTGCCTTCACGCCCCTTGCCGAGAGCAAAGTCATACCCAATGAGCAGGTGGGTGAGGCCAAGACTCTCTGTCAGATGAGTCATATATTCAAGAGCAGAGGCAGTTGAAAGGTCCCGTGTGAAGCGCTGGGTGATAACCACATCCACACCAAGCGCGGCGAGCAAATCGGCACGTTCGTCAGGCGTGGTTAGGCATCGAATTTCCTTGCCGGTTAATACAGCCGCAGGGTGCGGGTCAAAGGTCAACACAACAGCTGGGGCATGGTGCGCGTGTGCATCTCTGACGAGTTTTTGAATGATCTCACGATGCCCGCGATGGACGCCATCAAAGACGCCAATGGTGAGCCAGGAGTTTTGAAAAGATGCTGCTTCGAGGGAATGATAATGTTGCATAGTATAAAAAAGCCGCCAGTATGGCGGCTTAAACTAATTTTACTCTGTTTAATCTGAAGTGAAGAAGACTTTCTTTGGCTGCCATTCGGGTGAGCCATCTTCGCCGGTTGCGAGTTCCATCAACGCAACAAGTTCGCCCTGTGTGCTTACGCCACGGACCTTGGTTACGGTGGGTTCGCCTACTACTTTTACACGGTGGCCATGGCGTACACCTTCGACTTCATCCGGGTTGAGTTCAACAGCGGGCCAGTCGCCAAGCGCTTCCGCGGCAGGGATAAGGTATTGATACCAGTTGCCTGCGGTGAAGGCTTCCTGTAATTTCCGCAGAGGTACTGAATCACGCAGGGAGAAACGTCCGCTTTTTGTACGGCGCAGACCAACGAGATACGCGCCACAGCCGAGCTTGACACCGAGATCATTCGCGAGTGAACGGACATAGGTGCCAGAAGAGCAATGTACATCAATGACCACTTCGGGGGGAGTCCATTCAAGGACTTCGAGATGATGCACTGTGATCTTGCGCGGTTCGAGGTCAACTTCCTCGCCTTTGCGAGCCATTTCATAGGCTTTGCGTCCCTGCACTTTGACGGCAGAGTAAGGTGGGGGAGTTTGCTCTATTTCACCTACGAAAGTTTTGAGTGCTTCTTCGAATTGAGCTTCGGTAACATTAAGGGGGTCGTTTGATAAAGTGACCTTGCCCTCAGCATCGAATGTATCAGTGGATCCGCCCAGGCGAATGATGGCCTGATAGCGTTTGTCTGATGCAGACACATATTCACTTAGGCGCACAGCGGGACCAACAAGGATAACAAGTACACCAGAGGCTCGTGGGTCTAGTGTCCCTGTGTGCCCTGCGCGGCGCAGGCCAGTTCCGTTTCGTATTGCCTGAACAACATCATGAGATGTCATACCGACTGGTTTATCTACAACAAGTGCGCCTGAGATGGCATTTTTTATATCTTGACTGTTCATCTAAAGTATTCCTCCTGAATCATCACACGATTCAATTATGACATATTTGTCCTATTTTGCAATAGGGTACCAAAGGGCTATTATTTTTATCAATCCCTACAGATTTAGAAGTTCTCGCGTCTTTTTTAATACTTCTTTTTGTACTTCGCTTAAACTTCCTTCGATATCTGCTCCTGCGGCTGCGGCATGCCCCCCGCCTTTAAAGTGTTGTGCTACGGGTGAAACATTTACTCCTGGTACAAGCGCGCGCCAGGAAATTTTTACATGATTATTGGATTGTTCGACGAAAACCATCCCAACTTTGTTCCCATCAATGGCAGAGATCATATTGATCAAGTCAGCATCGTCATTTCCACCATATCCAGCGGCTTTGCGGTCTGCCACGGTGAGTGTTCCCCATACAATGCCGTTTTTGCTTTCAAGGCTGGAGAGACCTGCACCCCAAAACTTAGCCGCAGGGAATGATTTTCGTACCAGAGAGCGCATGTAGATCTCAGGCATATCTACGCCTGCTTCCATTAAAGTTGCAGCTTGTCGGAGTGCCTCAGGAGTGGTGTTGGATGTGCGGAAACCAAGTGTATCGGTGATGACGCCAGTTAATAATGCGGCGGCAATGGGCTTTGTGATCTTAAATCCCCACTCGGGCAGGTGGTTGGTGAGAATTGCTGCGGTAGCAACCTCTTCTGCCTCAATTAGATTCAATTTTCCAAATTTTTCGTTGGTAACGTGGTGATCTATATTGATGTCAGGCTGTCCAAAATTTTCAAATACTTTTCCTGTACGTTTGAAATCGGCGCAGTCTACTGTGATGAAGGTGTCGTGCTCTCCCTTGGGTTCCTTGTGTATGAGCTCGCTGCCATCCAGGTACTTGAAAGAGGAAGGGACACCATCTGCAAGAACCATTTGCACGGATTTGCCTGCATCACGCAGCGCCAATCCTAGCCCAAGCAATGAACCGATCGCATCCCCATCCGGCCTGACGTGCGAAGCAATAACAATCTTCTTCGCAATGGCTAATCTTTCTTTTATCTCCCCTGTGAGTTGTTTATCCACTATTTCTAATCCTCCAAAATTTATATGCCACTACGAAGACAAAAGCCATCGCAAGCCATATTTTATTTCTTTTCTCTTAAACCTGCCAATATTTTTTCGATATGATCTGCATGTTCCGGGGTTGGGTCCCAATGAAAACGAAGCTTGGGAAATGCACGTACTTCTACTCTTGCAGAGAGGGTTCGTCTTAGGAAACCTGAAGCGGATTCAAGCCCTGCAAGAATTTCAGCAGAGCGCGAAGCGCCTTCCACCGCCGAGACATAGACGTCTGCAAATGCAAGTTCTCTATCTATCTTTACGTCAGTTACGAAAATTTGTTTTAGGCGTGGGTCACTAATCTCGCGAATCAACATCTCTGCGAGCTCTTGTTTAACACGGTCTGCAATACGTTGTAATCGAATTCCTGATGGCATAATTAATAGGGGCGGAGTTTTCACTCCACCCCTTTACCTTTTTATTCCACGATGTAACAAGTCAATATGTCGCCTGGTTGAATGTCATTGAAGCTTTTGAAGCCTACACCACATTCAAATCCCTGGCGGATCTCTTTGACGTCTTCTTTCTCATGACGCAATGAGGAGAGATCACCTTCGTACACAATATCTGTACCGCGGTAGAGACGTACCTTCGCACCGCGTCTGAGTTCACCGTCTACTACCTTGCAGCCTGCAACTCGTCCAAATTTCGACGCGGTGAATACCTGTAAAACCTGGGCACGGCCAAGAGTCTTTTCCACTAGTTTGGGTTCGAGCATACCCTTAAGGGCTTTCTCGATATCCTCGGTCATGCGGTAGATGATTTCGTACAGGCGCAGGTCTACGCCTTCTTTTTCAGCCATACGGCGGGCGTCCACATCTGCCTGGACGTTAAAGCCGATGATAATCGCTTTTGACGCAGATGCAAGCATTACATCATTGTTGCCGATGTTACCTGTTTCTGCATGGAGGATCTTCAACCCGATCTCGCCTTCACCAAGTTTGTTCAACTCAGTAACGATGGGTTCAAGAGAACCCTGTACATCTGCCTTGACAATGAGATTGAGTTCCTTTGCATCTCCTGCTTGAACGTTTGCAAACAGGTCTTCCAGGGAAACTTTCTTGCGGGACTGTGCCTGTGTCTTTATTGCATCAAGGCGTTCTTGAACAATAGCTCGCGCTTCCTTGTCGGTCTTGACGACTTGGAAAATATCTCCAGCGGAGGGAACGTCGCTAAGTCCCATAACAGCTACCGGCGTGGAGGGACCCGCTTTCTTGAGTGGCTTGCCCTTGTAGTCGGTGATCGCACGTAATTTCCCGTGAGCAATACCGGCCACAACGTTATCTCCCGATTCGAGAGTCCCGTTTTGAACGAGTAAAGTTGCCAGCACACCCTTGGATTTATCCAGTTCTGCTTCGATGACTGTACCAATCACTTTACCGTTGGGGTTCGCCTTGATATCGGTGCTGTCTGCTACAAGCAAAATGCCTTCGAGCAGATCTTCAATGCCTTTGTTTTGTTTTGCTGAAACAGGAACAACCATCGTGCTGCCGCCCCAATCATCTGGGACGAGTTCCATTTCTGCAAGTTGTTGTTTCACGCGATCTGGATTTGCATTTGGTTTATCTATTTTGTTCAAAGCGACCATGATCGGTACGCGTGCTGCTTTTGCATGGGCAATCGCTTCTTTTGTCTGAGGCATTACGCCATCGTCTGCGGCGACGACAAGCACCACAATATCTGCACCTTGTGCACCACGAGCACGCATTTGGGTAAATGCGGCATGGCCAGGGGTATCCAGGAAGGTGATGAGACGCCCCTTCTTCTCGACTTGATATGCGCCGATATGTTGGGTAATACCACCTGCTTCGCCTGCGGCTACTTCTGTGGAACGGATCGCATCCAACAGACTGGTCTTGCCATGGTCTACGTGACCAAGGATGGTTACAACGGGCGGGCGAGGCTTCAATTGAGAATTATCTTCCCCGGCGATCATCTGACGCCAGAGAGGGACTTCACCAGCCTCCTCCTTTGTCGCCTCTTCATCTGAGGCTTCAAGAACGGCCTCAAATCCATATTCGCCTACCACGATTGCAGCCGTGTCAAAATCCACGGTCTGGTTAATGGTTGCCATCACACCATTGGTCATTAATTTTTTGATCAGGTCAATAGGGCTTTTTTCGATCTTTTGCGCCAGATCGCGAATTATGATACTGGCGGGTAATTCAATCTTGTTACCGTTGCTGCTCATAGGCCACCTCCTTCTCGAATTGTAGACTTAAAACAAAAGTCCACATACTTCTTAACTTCCCCAACAAGGAGCCTGTCAGCGAGTGGCAAACCGTTTACATGGCTATTACTTGTTGGTCTCCGCATGCCCCGTTGGGGTATCTTGCGGCAATGTATTCATGAAATTTTCCAATTCGCTGCGGTCCTCCGCAGTGAATTCCGCTTTGAGCGCATGGGCCAAAGCTCCCCTCAAGCCGCGCACCCAACATTCGCGGCGGTCATGCATGTACGCGCCTCTGCCGGCTAACTTACCGGTCAAGTCCACGCGTACCCCCTCGGCAGTACGCACGATGCGCAACATTTGCCTCTTGGGCAAAACTTCGCGGCATCCCACACAAGTGCGTTGGGGGATATGCTTCACACGTTGGACAGGTTTCTTCTTCACCTTCAATCATCCCCCTCCTCCGTTTTGGAGGAGGGATTAATTTCTACCAGTCCTCGCCGCCAGCTTCGTCTCCGCGTTTGTGCTTCTTGCGGCCAACGACTGCGCCAAGGTCTTCATCGAACTCAAGGGCAACACCCTTCTTCTTGCCCTTCTTACCTTTTTTCTTATCTTCAGATTCGTCTTCGGTAACCGCTGGGGTCTGGAAGATTTCTGGCTTCATCTTGAACAATTCATCAAGAGAGACACCATCCTTGGCATTCTCATCATCTTCTTCTTCGACGACTTTCTTCGCTTCTTTCTTGCCTTCAACTGCTTTCTTCGGCGCGGGCACTTCTTCCGCTGGAGCAGCTTCCACAGCGACTGTTATAGCCTCAGCAACGACAGGCTCTTCAACCTTCACAGCCTCCGGTTGAGGAGCAGGTTCAGGCTCAGGGAAGGACAAAGCTCCCAATACTTCTTCAATGTTCTGGATCGCCTTCGAGCCAATGCCTGCAAGTCCGAGCACTTTATTGGCATCGGTCTTCATTGCGAACATCAAATCGCCAACGGTTTCAAATCCAGCTTCAACGAGAATATTGAAGATGTGCTCCTTCAAGCCAGCCTGATCAATAGGCATGGTAAATGCAGCGGCAGGGATTTCTGCGCGGGCAGTGGTGGTGCGTTCTTCCACTTCGCGGGCAGCTTCTTCTTTGATCTGGATAGTGCGTCGCTCCACGCGATCCACGAACTGACCGAGCACTGTATATTCTTCAGGCATGATCGGGCGATTTTCAGCCTTCTTCGCCAGAATTTCCTCGATTTGTGGAATTTGTTCCACGACAGCAGGGAGCATTGCCGCGAGGGAAGGATCTCCCTGCAACTTGTTGAGAGAATCTCCAGCTGCTTCACTAAGAGACTTGATATCAATGCGCCAGCCTGTCAACTTCGCAGCGAGGCGGGCATTCTGTCCATCACGTCCAATGGCAAGGCTGAGTTGATCTTCACCCACCACAACTGTGGCAGTGCGCGCGCCTTCATTATCCACCAGATAGACGCCGTTTACACGGGCAGGGCTGATGGCTTTGGAAATATAAACAATAGGGTCTTGATCCCATTGAATAATATCGATCTTTTCATCGTGCAATTCTTTTACGATGGCTTGAATACGAACGCCCTTGATTCCCACGCAAGCGCCCACAGGGTCGATGCCTGGCTGGGTGGCAGAGACCGCCACTTTTGCGCGTGCGCCAGGCTCGCGAGAGATCGCGCGGATCTCCACGATACCGTGATAAATTTCAGGGACTTCATTCTCCAGCAAGCGGCGCAGGAAGTTGCGATGTGCGCGGGACAGAACAATCTGCGGGCCGCGAGTGCCATCCTTCACTTCCATCACCACCGCGCGGACGCGATCGTGTAATTTCAAGCGTTCGCCAGGAATCTTCTGGTTGTTCGGCATCACGCCTTCGGCTTTCATATCCAAACCGATGGTCACACCTTGTGCATTGATTGCCTGTACCAAACCTGAAACGATCTCGCCAACCTGACGTTCGTAGTACGTCATCTGGTTGGAACGTTCCGCCTCGCGGATACGCTGTTGAATAACCTGGCGCGCTGTTTGGGCTGCAACACGACCAAAGTCTGCGGGGGTTGATTCGACAATGAGCATATCACCGGGCTGCACTTCGGGGTTAACCTTGCGGGCCTCATCCAAAAGTACTTCGGTACGTGCATCAATGACGCTGTCTTCCACCACTTCCTTCTCGGCGTAGACAGTGACGAACCCGGTATCAGGATCCAGTTTTGCTTCCACGTGCTGTGCCGTGGACGCGCCCACCGCGCGTCGATAGGCGGATACCATCGCCGATTCAATTGCTGAAACGACAATATCCTTGGCTAGCTGTTTTTCCTCAAGCACTTCATTAAATGCTAATGCGAAATCGTTTTTTGCCATGCTACCTGCTCCATACTCCTATTTAACAAGCGAAGAAGTGGGGGCTACCCACTTCTCGGCGTCTTCTCTATTGGGTTGTCCTTACAGCTAAAATTTTAGCATAGAGACAGTGAAGGCGCAAGGTATAATCTTCTTTATGACTGAAAGAGATATGCAAAAGGCCGCGTTACGCGGTGAACCTTCCTATGTATGGCGCGCCGGACAACAACGCCGCCTTGAGATGATCGAAAGATTTGCCGGAGAACGTGTTTGCGGGCAGGTGTTGGAAAATGGCTGCGGGGTGGGAATGTATGTAGAAAAGCTGACAGCCCTCGGCGCGGATGTGATCGGATTGGAATATGATTTGGAGCGTGCGCAGGATGCCAGAGTCAATTCAGATAAGATTATCAACGCTGCAGGTGAATCCATCCCGCTTCCTGCTTCGACTTTTGACCTGATTCTCAGCCACGAAGTGATCGAACACGTACAGAGTGACCGCTCCGCGATTGCTGAGATGATTCGCGTTTTGAAGGTGGGTGGGCGCGCAGCGATCTTTTGCCCGAACCGCGGCTATCCATTTGAAACACATGGAATTTTTTGGAATGGGAAATATTATTTTGGCAACAAGCCCTTTGTAAATTATTTACCGCGTGCGCTACGCGATAAACTTGCTCC
>Ga0209066_10005446_pt1 | contig 13421 bp, 10 predicted proteins | sample All_14_2_FD_187198 | JGI IMG/M metagenome (GOLD analysis project Ga0209066, IMG submission 187198) | Freshwater microbial communities in response to fracking from Pennsylvania, USA - Allegheny Zone_MetaG_DW_15 (SPAdes) (version 2) ...
ATAAGTGGGACGGTAACAGGCAACATAAATTGCTGTGTGTCAGTTTCATTGTCCACAGCAGCACCTATGGCAGCAAACATTGCTCCATACAGAAGGTATCCGGCAAGGAAATAGAAAAGGAATGCAAATATCATTACCCCGTAGTCAATGCTGCCAAGAGCCTCTGTTATCATGCCCATGGCACCTTTGGGAGCCTCTTCTTCCTGAGGGGCAACTTTACCTAATCCCGCAGGCAGGTTATTATTCTGCTGGAAAACCTCAGTTTGAGCTGCTTTAGATACATTATCGGGCATTGACGCCTGGAACACTGTAACAATCAGCAAGGTAAGTACAACCCACAGGGCAAATTGCGTAAGTCCTACCAATGCAACACCTACTATCTTGCCCATCATGAGTTGGAATGGCTTAACCGAAGAAATGATAACTTCAACTATCCTGCTTACTTTCTCTTCAATAACTCCCCTCATTACCTGTGCACCAAAAAGGAAGATAAAGAAATAGATCAGAATACCGGCAAACATGCCGACGCCCATACTGGCTTCAGCATAGCTCTTTTCTTCTTTGCCTTCTTCCTTTATCTGGATAGATGTGAGGTTAATCTCCGACTTGATGTTCTTAAAGATCTCACTGCTCCTGAGGCTTTCGGGAGTGATACTGTCACTTCGCATTGCCTGTGCATTGGGATTGTTCTTATTGATCTCCTTGAATATTTCAGCACTTAGCTTCTGCTGTTCAATTTCTTTGGTCATTACATTGCTGATGTAACTCTTTACGTCAACACTTACCTGCTTCCTGCTGTAGATCATTGCCTCATTAGGAATGGCAACCGAAGGTTTTGGTATATAAAGCAGGGCATAGCCACCCTGGTCGCTGAGATTCTTTTTGGCAGTTTCAACATCAGTATAGACTCCTTCAAACACATACCTGTCGGAGTTCTCAAACTTATTGAAGAACCAGCCTGTTTCGTCAAGGATAAGGATCTTCTTGGTCTCATCCGTCATCTGTGATAGTACAACCGGCACAATGAACAGCGCAGCCATAAGTATCGGGCCGAGTATGGTCATTACGATGAATGATTTCTTCTGTACTCTTGAGAGGTACTCACGTTTAATGACTAGTAATATCTTGTTCATGGCTGGTTAGTTTTGTGTAATACTTTCAGGTTGGCTGTTCAAAGAGGCTTGCCTTACAGTTTGAATGAATATTTCATTCATGGTCGGGATAATCTCGTGCAGCCCGAGAATGGTGACATGGGGAAGCAATGATGCAAGAAGGTGGTTGGGTGTGCTTCCGTGATTCAGCCTGATCTCACAACGGTAAGCTTCATCGTGTGACTCCTGCTTTAAGAGTTCAGCACCTGCAGGAAGATAGGGCAGGAGGGAGGACCCTGTGCCTGTATAGCTTACTGCGAAGGTATTTGTTTTGTAAGTGTTCTTGATGTCCTTAACACTGCCGTCGAGTATCTTCTTTGAATTATTGATAAGGGCAATGTGGTTACACAATTCCTCAACTGAAGCCATGTTATGGGTTGAGAAGATTACTGTGCTTCCTTTAGCTTGTAATTCAAGTATTTCTTCTTTGAGGAGGTTAACATTGATTGGGTCGAAACCACTGAATGGCTCATCGAAGATCAGCAGGTCGGGTTCATGGATAATGGTTACGATGAACTGCACTTTTTGCTGCATACCTTTCGACAATTCCTCTACTTTCCTGTTCCACCATCCCTGTATCTCAAACTTTTCAAAGAGTATTTTGAGTTTGCGCATAGCATCGTGCTTACTTACTCCTTTGAGCTGAGCCAGGTACAGTGCCTGTTCGCCGACTTTCATTTTCTTGTAAAGTCCGCGCTCTTCAGGAAGGTAGCCGATCTCTTCAATGTGCTTTGGTGAAAGGCGTATACCGTTGAATAAGATCTCTCCCTCATCAGGGCCGGTAATCTGGTTAATGATCCGGATAAGAGATGTTTTGCCTGCACCGTTTGGACCAAGCAACCCAAAGATGCTTTGCCTTGGAATGTCGATGCTTACATTGCTTAATGCGGTATGGTTGGCATACCTCTTAGTTACATTCCTTGCAGATAGTATGGTCATATAGGTTGTTTATTGAAAGTACTCTTTCATACGGTCGAAGAACGACCTGTCGCGTGATGTTGGATTGGGCCTGAAGTTCTCTGAATCCTTAAGCTTTTCCAACAGATCATGCTCCTGTTTGCTCAGGTTTTTAGGGGTCCACACGTTGATATTTATCAGCTGGTCGCCCTTCTCATAACCATTGAGCGATGGTATTCCCTTGCCTTTAAGGCGAAGTACTTTACCACCCTGTGTTCCCGGGTCAATCTTTATCCTTACCCTGCCATCAATAGTGGGTACTTCCACTGAGGTGCCCAATGCAGCATCAGGGAAGCTTATATAGTGCTCATAAAGTATATTGGTGCCATCCCTTACCAATTCAGGATCAGGAATTTCTTCTATTTGTACAATCAGGTTGCCCGGTACACCGCCTCTTGGGGCAGCATTGCCTTTACCACCGACTGATAACTGGATGCCATCAGTAACGCCTGCAGGGATATTAAGGCTTATAACCTCTTCATCCTTAACTGTTCCGCTGCCTCCGCAGGTTTCACATTTGCGTGTTATAGTACGACCTTCACCTCCGCAGTACGGACAAGTGGAAGAAGTTTGCATCTGGCCAAGGAAGGTATTGGTTACCCTTGTTATTTGTCCTGTACCATGGCAGTGCTGGCAGGTATTGAAAGATGAGCCGTCTGCGGCACCACTGCCATTGCAGGTCTGGCATCCTACCAGTTTATTTACTTTAATTTTTTTCTCTACTCCTTTGGCTATCTCTTTGAGTGAAAGCTTCACCTTCACCCTCAGGTCGGTACCTTTGTTTACCCTCCTTCGTGAACCGCCGCCTCCGCCAAAGCCACTGAAGCCTCCGCCAAAAGCACTGCCAAAGATATCGCCAAACTGGCTGAAGATATCCTCCATGCTCATGCCACCGCCAAATCCTCCACCCGGTCCGCCTCTTAGTCCGTCATGGCCATACTGGTCATACCTGGCGCGTTTTTCTGAATTAGATAAAACTTCGTAGGCTTCGGCTGCTTCCTTGAATTTTTCTTCAGCCTCCTTATTGCCAGGGTTCTTATCGGGGTGGTACTGCAGAGCCATCTTGCGATAGGCTTTCTTGATCTCAGCCTCATTCGCATTCTTTGCAACACCTAATATTTCGTAATAATCTCTTTTAGCCACTTTATAATTTTATTTCGCAACAACAACCTTGGCAAAACGGATAACTTTTCCATTCAGCAGGTATCCTTTTTGCGTTACATCGATCACTTTGTTTTTCTGTTCATCTGAAGTTGCCTGCACATTGGCAATAGCTTCATGATAATCTGTATCGAATTCCTTACCCATCGCCTCAATTTCAGTAAGGCCTTTCTGTGTAAGATTGCTTTTGAATTTATTAAAAATCAGCGTTGTACCTTCTTTGATCGGCTCAACAGTTTCAACCTTGTCGTAGGATGCGATGGCTCTTTCAAAGTCATCGAGTATAGTAAGCAGATCAGCAATTACCTGCTCCGAAGCAGTCTTACTCAGTTCTATACGTTCCTTTATGGCCCTCTTCCTGAAGTTGTCGAATTCAGAATAAAGCCTCAGGTATTTGTCATTCATTTCATCATACTTCGCTTTCCACTCTTTTGCTTCCTCTTCAGCCTTATTGTTTACTTCCTGTCCGTTAACAGGGTTGTTTGCCGACTCCGGAGTTTCATTTACCTGGCCGCTTCCTTCCATTCCTTCAAGGGTTTCTTCGGTTCCTTCTTTATGCTTCTTACGCTGTTTCATCATTTCAATTAAATTTAAGTATTGCTACAAGCAATTCTTGTGTAGCAAAATGCTTGCCATCCGGTAACCTGCGACATTTTGTCAGTCTTTTAGGTTCAGGTGAACACCGTAAGGGACAAAAGGTTACATAACACGCTCTATTGAAGCTCCCAATGCGTTTAAACGTGTGTCGATATTCTGGTAACCGCGGTCAATCTGTTCAATATTGTCAATACGGCTCTTTCCTTTGGCTGAAAGTGCGGCTATGAGCAGTGCAACGCCTGCCCTGATATCAGGAGAGGCCATTGTAATTCCGCGAAGCATGATCTGCCGGTTGAGTCCGATAACTGTTGCACGGTGGGGGTCACAAAGTATTATCTGTGCACCCATCTCTATCAGCTTGTCAACAAAGAAAAGCCTGCTTTCAAACATCTTCTGGTGAATGAGCACACTTCCTTTAGCCTGGGTGGCAACCACCAGTGCTATACTTACAAGGTCGGGGGTAAAGCCAGGCCATGGTGAGTCGGCGATGGTCATAATTGAGCCATCCATAAAAGTTTCAACCTCGTAGTTATCCTGCTCAGGTATGATGATATCATCATTTTCAACGTTCATTTTTATGCCCAGCCGCCTGAACACCTCAGGTATTATACCGAGTTCCGGATAATTAACATTCTTTATGGTAACGGCCGATTGTGTCATGGCGGCCATGCCAATAAAGCTCCCTATTTCAATCATGTCAGGAAGCATTGTATGTTCGGTGCCTTTAAGTTCATCAACACCTTCAATTGTGAGGAGGTTTGAACCAACACCACTGATCCTGGCGCCCATCCTGTTGAGCATTCTGCACAACTGTACCAGGTATGGTTCGCAGGCAGCATTGAAGATCGTTGTTTTGCCTTTGGCCAGCACTGCTGCCATGAGTATATTGGCAGTTCCGGTAACTGATGCCTCATCAAGAAGCATGTACGTACCTTTTAATTCTGGCGCTGAAACACTATAGAAGGTATTTACATTCTCAAAGTCGAACTTTGCGCCCAGGTTCTGTAAGCCTATGAAGTGGGTATCAAGTCTCCGCCTGCCGATTTTATCACCTCCGGGGTGTGGCATATAGGCTTTGCCAAATCGCCCGAGCAGTGGGCCGATAAGCATTATAGAGCCCCTCAGGCCTCCGCCCTTCTTCCTGAATTCCTGCGATTTAAGGTATTCAAGGTTAACATCCTCAGCCTGGAAACTATAACTTCCTGTTGCCAGTTTTTCAACTTTCACACCCATGCCGGCCAAAAGCTCAATAAGCTTATTGACATCAAGGATATCAGGAATGTTGTGTATAATGACTTTTTCTGGAGTAAGGAGCACTGCACATAGTATCTGCAATGCTTCGTTTTTGGCTCCCTGCGGTACTATTTCACCCGAAAGCCTGCAGTTGCCCTCAATAATAAATGAACCCATGATCAAGCTTGTTATTTGCCGGAAAAATGGGGCAAGTTAACTCTTTTTGCGATTCCTCATATCGCGGAAGTTGTTATTCTTATCCTTGGGATTGAATTTCTTTTTCCTGTTCTGGCCCATTGATGATGACCCGCCGGGCTGGCCTCCGTTACGTGCAAGCAGTTCATTGGTATGGGTCAGGCGGGTGTCTTCGCTGAGTTTTAACTTGCCATGTGATAACTCGGCAAGGTGGTCGGTAATAAGCTCATCATTTACCGAATCGCGGTTCCAGTTGAGGTATGATTTCTTAAGGTGGTTTGCGATGTTCTTTACAAGGGCATCTTTTTCGGCGCCATCCTCAAAGGTGGTTGCCTTTTCAATGATCTTGGCAATATTCTTACCGTAAGGCCTGAACTTTATAATTTCCTGCGGATAAGGTATCCTCTGCGGCCTACCAAGTCTTTCCTCCGGTGAAGGGGCAGGGAAAGGACCGTCAACATCAAGCTGATAACCTGATATGATATAGAGATGATCCCATAATTTCCTTCTGTAATCTGTGGTGTCGCGCTGTTCAGGATGCAACTGGGCCATTATATTTACAAGTGCTTTGCAAAGGTTGGTGCGCTTATCGCGGTCTTCGACGGTGAGAACATATGCGACCATTTTCTGAACATTGCGGCCGTACTCAGGAATAATGAGCTTCTCTCTTGTGCTGTTATAATCCATAAAATGTTTTGAGGATAATCGTCTATAATGAATGATTACCGGGGTTGTATAATTTAATGTCTGTTAAGGAGATACTTTAACACAACAGACGTTGCAAATATAATGCAATAAATTCAATTTAGTTCATTGAAGCGAAGTATTTTTTAGCGGCTGTCAAATTTCCATTAAAATTATTATTGGAAGCATGGTCAATTAATTAATAAAAACTAATATATTTATTGCTTAATTCGCCACCATATGAAACCACTCAATGTTCTTGCTTTATTTTTCATCAGTTTTACAGTCACTGCGCAGAATTACAGCCTTTTCAATCCAGCCTCAGGAAAGTCATTTATCACTGATGATACTCTCACCAAAACATACAACCTTTCCTTTGACTCGGTGACTTATCTTGGAGAAACAGTATTCTTTCATCCGTATAAGGATTTAAATTTGGAGGAATATATTGATGATCCTGATTGCCAGCATTGGGGAGATTGCATTCGTAAGAATAAAGGCAGATGGATTGGTGACTCTGTTGTGCAGAACGGTAATGTTTATGATTTTGAAAACAGGTGGGGCAACCATGTAACTTTCAACTTTAACCTTGCCCTGAATGAGTCGACGGTGTTTTTTGAAGATGTGATGCAAAGGTTTTCCATGACACTTGAAGCATATGATTTGATAGATTTCCATGGATATGCAGACAGTGTGAAACGATACCGTATTGCACATACTGACCTTGAAGGAAACCCCCAAAACTCACCTCTCAACAACCGGGAAATAATCATCGGAAAGAGCCTTGGATTAATTTCATTTTTCAGGATCGATAGTTTCCCTCTTGTGGAAGTTCCCCTTCAATTAAATGGGAATATGGCTCCAGATGCTGGTTTTTATCAGTTGACTAATAAAGATATTTTTGATTACTATCCCGGAGATGTAATTCAGTACGTGGATTACCACAGCTGGCCATGGTATGGTTTGTATTCCAGGACTTATATCAAACATCAATTCCTTGAAAGAAATGAAACCCCCGATCAGTTGAACTATAAGGTCAGAAGAGAAAGTTTTCATGAGGATTCAACTTTTATAACCATTGACACGATAAACCTGAGTTATGATAAGAGTGAAGTTGTAGCAACTATACCTTTCGATAATAATTCTGATGGCTTTATCTATGGTAACAGATTACTGGAGGTTTACGATTATTGTGGACTTCCGTTATGGACATACTTTATGTATGATAGTGATTATGAATATTATCCGGAGTGTGACCTTTGGTGCATGGTAGATGTGGGAGGTACTCTGGGTTGGAATTATAAGAGATATGTCGCCGGACTTGGAATTTATGATGATAGTTTTTCATCAGCACGGCCTGAAGGGAATTCTTATGGAACTGTGATAGTCTACTTCAGTAAAAACGGCCATACCTGCGGCACAGAGGTTATAGGTTACCCGGATAAAAAGGATTTCACGCAAGAAGTTAAGATCATTCCAAATCCGGCTTCAGAGAGCTTTGTTGTAAGAGGTGAAATCAGCGTTTCTGATCTCACCCTTACTAACATTGATGGAAAGATAGTTATGCAAGTACCTTCTTATAAAGGAGAGAGCCTCAATATAAGTAACCTGAAGCCGGGAATTTACATTGTTACCGTAAAGAATAATGAACAGCTTGGTTTCTGTAAGCTTGTTGTATACTAGGGCATTAATCTAATTCGCAAGATAACTGTATTACCCAAAAACTAGTTTCTCACGCCGGATAATAAATTCCTGCATATCCCTTTCAGCTTTTCCGGCTTTGAGCTTATACCTTTTATCACGTCCTGCAAGTAGCCTGAATGTGCTGAGTAGTTCTTCGATATCCTCATCGGTGGTGCCAATGCCAAAGCTTACCCTTCCAACACCGGGGAAGCTGAGTTTAGGAAATAGTTTCTGAATGAGCCACTGGATGTTTTCAAACACCGGCTTCATTCCAACCAGCCGCTTTACAATAATATGGGCACAGTGACAGCCAGACCTTATGCCGATTCCTCCATGCAGGGCAAGGTTCTTTGAGGTAGTGTGTGCAACTTCATTGCCGAGGTTAAAAGGAATCACCCCAAGCTTACTTTTGAATTCCTCGCCATCTGTCTCACAAATTCCATAAAGCTTCATCCCTTTTATTGCCTTCATACCTGTGAGTGCCCTTGCAGTTATCCTGCTTTCTTCTTCACTTATATGGTTGAAACCAACCCTGTTTAACAGAAGCAGTGATTTACCCAGGGCTGCTACTCCGGGATAATTTTCTTCGCCTGATGCCGTAACAGCCTGCCGTTCTTCTTCACAGATATTAAGCAGGCCTTTTCTTGCGACAAGAAGACCACTTCCGAAGGGAGCATAGATTTTATGTGCGGAGAAAGCAAGGTAATCGATACCATCAGCAAACATATTTATCTTACGGTGGGCAACCAGTTGTGCAGCATCAACAAGGAGTCTTGAATCATACTTATGCACTAAGTCGCTTATCTCCCTGATATTGTTACAGGTGCCCAACACATTTGAAGCGCCTGTTAAGGCTACCAGTGTAATCCGCTTTTTATCCTTTCGTGCTGCGGTATTATACTTTTCAAGAAGCTGTGTTAATTGTCCGGTATCAAAGAATCCGTTCTTATCTACATTAAGCCTCAGCAGTTCAGCACCTTCAATGTACCTCCATGGAAGATCGTTTGATGAGTGCTCCAGTACACTGTTTACAACCACCGGGGCAATTCCATTCATTACTTCACTGTTCTGGTTCCTGGCGAGAATATTAAGGGCTTCAGTAGTATTGGATGTAAAAATAAACTCATACTCTTCTGACGGAGCTGAGAGGAAATCAGAGCATACCGCCTTTACTTCATTCACCAGTAAAGTACCTGTACCCGATGGTTGCCTGAGTGCTTTGCGGTAAGTTTCCCATACCTGGCTGAAAGCCGGAGTGCTGGCACTGCTGTCGAGGTTGATAAAAGGCTTCTCTCCACTGCTTACGGGCACTTTTACACCTTTCCCTATGATTCCGGTCCTTAGATTATGAAGTAGCTCAATACCTGACAGGTTGTCAAGGCCGTCATTCAGTAAAATCTCATAGCACGATTGTTCAGCATCTGGCTTGCTCTTGAAGATATCCTTTCCATATTTCTCTGTGATCATAAGAGCTTTCGCAAAAGCTATGGCATTAATTACAGCCGGAGTGCCTGCTTCATACCTGTCGGGAGCACCATCCCAAATAACCCAGTTGCGCGAGGTGAGCTTTGTAGTACCTCCGCCTGTATCGGTACTCCTGACCCTGTATAGTTCTTTTTTACTTACAGCAAGGGCTTCTATTCCAAGAGGCAAACCTAAATCCCTGCTGCTTAAGCTGCGCCAGTTGTCCTCGTTTAGTTGCATTTTTATTGCAGTGGCTCTTGCAGGTGTAAGGAAGAGTAAAACAAAATGCTGTTTATCAAGCTTCAGGTGATTCAGGACAATTTCCCTTGCTTTTTCGTAAAGGTGGGTGGATACCCGTGAAAAATGGCCGCTGCCCCTGTGTACATTGGAATATGTTTGCAATGCCTTTATAATGGCATCCTCAAGTTCACTGAATGCCCTTTGTGAGGCAGGACTATCGGTGTCAGTTGTGCCTTTAATCTCCGGGGTTCCTGATGTTTGTGACATGGTTGCTGATTTGTGTAACAAATATAGCAATACCATGTAATCGTTACTGTAAAATCCAGTTTTTGCCGTTTACAAACCTGAAACCTATAATTCCTACTGCTGTGGAATAGAAAACTGTATCTCTTACGGAGTTGTCCAGATATTCGTATTTACCAGGGAAGGCATAAACGTTTCTGAACGTCCGTCCGCCTAAGGTAAGTGAATCATAGAAAGGCTGGCCTTTGGTATTATCACCCATTACTGAATCAACCGACACATTGGCAAAGTAGTAATCGAACGGGGGATTAACAGTCTGGTCAATAAAGTTTATAGTTAAAACCGGTGAAATACGCTCAGAATTGAATGGATTTGTCTGGTTACGAATCAAGATTGTGATCATTGACCGAGGATCAGCACTCTGGAAAATTGTTTTATCTTCAGCCTGTACCACGCAGTAATCACTGCAGGATATTCCCTGGTGTTCGAAATATTCGGATTCAACGATATTGCGGCGTCCATTACCAAAGAGGATCACTTTTCCTGTATCATCAACAAACCTCAGGTCTTCAATGCCTGAATAAGGATTTGCCTGCAGGTCTGACTTTGAGAACTTAAGTTCACCACGGTATTCCGATTTGCAGCACGAGCTCAGGAGTATAGTTATGAGAGTAAAAAATAAGAAGAATTTCATGTTACTGTATTTTCATACAGTATAAACAGCATATCAGCGCCGTTTACTATTACATAATTTTAATGTAACCAGGTGTTATTGTGTAAGATGTCGATCAGAGTATCTTAAGTTTTGCAAACCTCAGCAACAACTGTTTCTGTCCATGGATTTTGAAATGTACGGTAGCCTTAGTGTTTGGGCCTGAGCCTTCAACTGCAATTACTTTGCCGATCCCGAAGCGTTCATGTTCCACCTCTGCACCAGGAATAACTTTATCAACTGGAGTAACATAGTTAGCTTCAAACATGGTACTCTCAACCTTTGCCGTTTGTTGCATTGGTTTCTTCTGGAATACCGGCACTCTCTGCATCTGTGGCATTCCACCGGCCTGCACAGGCTTGCGCTTCAGGCTGCGTTCAAGGAACTGCTCATCTATTTCCGATAAAAACCTGCTTGGCTCGTTAGCTGTCATATTGCCCCAGCGGTACCTTGTCTCAGCAAAGGTTAAGGTAACTCTCTTCTCAGCCCTGGTTAGTGCTACATAGAATAACCGCCTCTCTTCTTCTATCTCAGCCCTGGTGGAGAGTGACATGTTTGAAGGAAACAGGTTTTCTTCCATACCTACGATAAATACATAAGGGAATTCAAGTCCTTTTGCCGCATGTATCGTCATCAGAACCACCTTATTGTTATTATTGTCCTTATCATCATCTGCATCAGTCATAAGGGCTATATCCTGCATGAAAACATCCAGTGTGCGTTTATCACTGATAATTTCATCTTCATCCAGCAGGGGCATCGGCTCTTCTTCCTTTTCAACAAAGTCCTTGACTGCATTGATAAGTTCTTCTGTATTCTGGTACCTGCTCAATCCTTCCTCAGTCTTATCTGCCATCAGTTCCCTGATTATCCCTGAGGCCGATCCAATCTTACGGGCAAGGTCGTATGCATCTGTCTTATGTAACTGGTAATGCAGGCTCATGATCATCGTGCCGAACTGCTCCAGCTTTCCTGTAGTGCCTGAAGGCAGTGTTGGAAGGTATTTCTCCGGTTCCATACAAACTGTCATGCAGCTTACACTGTTCTCGCCTGCAGCAAGTTCAAGCTTTTCAAGCGTTGTTTTGCCGATGCCCCTTGCGGGATAGTTGACTATACGCTTGAATGCTTCGTCATCCGAAGGATTAACAACCAGCCTGAAGTAAGAAAGGAGATCCTTGATCTCTGCCCTTTTATAAAACGACAGTCCACCATAGATCCGGTAGGGTATATTGAGTTTTCTCAAAGCCTCCTCCACAGCCCTCGACTGTGAGTTTGTGCGATAGAGCACTGCAAAGGAACTGTTGGGCAGCTGCTGGTTCATCTTTATCTCAAAGATGTTATTCGCAACTATTGCCCCTTCCTCAGTTTCCGAAGCAGCTTTAAGCACCTGTATCAGGTTGCCTTCTTCATTATCGGTCCATACTTCCTTAAAGATCTGGTCCCTGTTATTGGCGATAATACTGTTGGCAGCATTAACAATGGTCTTTGTCGACCTGTAGTTCTGCTCAAGCTTGAATATTTTAACATCAGGATAGTCGCTCTTGAAGTTGAGGATATTCTGGATGTTGGCACCCCTGAATGAATATATGCTCTGTGCATCATCACCCACCACGCAGATATTCTCATACATGGCCGCCAGTTGCTTTACAATCAGGTACTGTGCAAAGTTGGTGTCCTGGTACTCATCAACCAGAATATATTTGAACTTGTTCTGGTATTTGTAGAGCACCTCAGGAAAATCACGCAACAGGATATTCATTTTGAAAAGGAGGTCGTCGAAATCCATAGCACCTGCTTTGAAACAACGAGCCTCATAGTACGTGTAGATCTCTCCCAGCATGGGCTTCTGGGCTGTATTATCTTCTGTCAGTATCTGTCCGCTGGCATTGTATTCAGCCGCTGAAATCAGGTTTGCCTTGGCCTGTGAAATCCTTGCAAGAACTGATCCCGGGGGATATTGCTTTGCATCAAGGTTAAGGTCTTTGAGTATGCCTTTAATCACACTCTTCGAGTCATCCGTATCGTAGATGGTAAAGTTGGAAGGATAACCCAGCCTGTGGCCTTCAATCCTCAGGATTCTGGCAAAGATAGAATGGAAGGTGCCCATCCACACATTACGTCCCTCAGTGGAACCCACCAGGTCCATAATACGGCTTTTCATTTCGCGGGCAGCCTTATTGGTAAAAGTAAGCGCTAGTATATTGAACGGGTCAATACCCTGGTTAAGCATGTAGGCAATGCGGTAAGTAAGCACTCGTGTCTTGCCCGATCCTGCACCGGCAATAACCATCACAGGGCCATCAGAGCAAATCACCGCCTGTTTTTGGGCATCATTAAGTTGATCAAGTATTTCAGTCACTGATAGAAAACAATTTTAGGTCGCAAAATTACGATAAAAGTTGACACCTCACCCGGCCCTCTCCTCGAGGAGAGGGTGTCAGCCTTATAGATGATACTCAAAAGGAAAGGGTTCTTACGGTCCTTAAAGTCCTTAAAGTCTCTTGAATCCGGCAATTCTCCCTCTCCTTGAGGAGAGGGCAGGGGTGAGGTGCTAATTTTTTTTTATTCCCCCCGTTACTTTTCCTATTTCCTGATATTAAGTAATACCTAACACCAAATTTTTGTGAAGCAACAGCAGACAATCAGGGCAATCATCGAAAATATAGTTGAAAGGCAGTTAAGATATAATCAACCCCCCGAGACCTTTCAGGCATACGAGCGATTAGTAAGAGATGAGTCGTTTACCGATGAAGAAGCACGAATTCTAATTGGGAGGACTATACAGGTTGAATTATTCAGGCTTATGCGGTTCGCTGAACCGTTTAACCAAAAGAGGTTTATAAAGAACCTTGAGAAGTTACCTGATCTGCCTAATGTAGATTAAGAAAAGGACACAAGATATTCAAACCCCCGGGCCACTTTCTTGAGAGGGGAGGGGAACCTCCAGACTCCTGCAAGGTTAATTCCTTACAGGAGTTCTCGTTTAAGTATGAAAGTGTTTAAGTTTTACCGCCCCTTCGAAGGTCTGAATTTCATTGCTTAAAAATTATTTAACGTTATGTAGTGTCTGTAACTACCATAAAAACAGTGAAATAGAATGG
>Ga0209066_10005447_pt1 | contig 13416 bp, 13 predicted proteins | sample All_14_2_FD_187198 | JGI IMG/M metagenome (GOLD analysis project Ga0209066, IMG submission 187198) | Freshwater microbial communities in response to fracking from Pennsylvania, USA - Allegheny Zone_MetaG_DW_15 (SPAdes) (version 2) ...
CGGTAGAACACTTCGCCCAAGAAGAGCGCTGGATGCTCGCCACCGGCTTTTCTGCCGACAACTGCCACGCCAGCCACCACGCCACCATTTTGGAGACCATGCGCGCTGTGGTGGAGCATTACCAAAAAGAAGACAAGGAAATCATTACCCGCCTGGCCGAAGCCCTGGCCGAATGGTTTCCCCAGCATGCTGCCAGCATGGACGCTGGCTTGGCCCTGCACCTGAAAGAAGTGGGCTTTGACTCCCGCACCGAAACCCTGACCGATCCCGGGAAAGTGCGCCCAGCCAGCATGAGCGGTTGCGGCAGCGTGACCTGCAGCTGAACACGCCTCTGGCCTTATCGGCAGTTTCGTCCTGCCGATGGCGCACACGACGGGTAAGACCCTTTGACAAAGGCGGTCGCGAACCGAAGGCCCTGCCTGGGTGGTGCGTTAAGCTTCACGCACTTTGAGCGGGTATCCCCATGCTCTAGCCACCGGAGCATCAACATAGCCACCAAGCCCCTGCCTCACCCACGCCAGAACCATTTACTGGCCGCCTTGTCACCAGAGGTTCAAGACCGGCTGTTCCCTTATCTGGAGCTGGTTGAGCTTCCGTTGCGCGCGCTCATGTACGAATCGGGGCGCCCCATGCGCCATGTCTACTTCCCCACGGACGCGATCATCTCGCTGCAATACGTGATGGAAAACGGCGCTTCCACCGCCATCTTGGTGGTGGGCAATGAAGGCCTGATGGGCATCACTTTGTTCATGGGTGGCGAAAGCACGCCCAGCCGCTCCATGGTGCAGAGCGCAGGCCATGCTTACCGCCTGCCCCGATCGCGGGTCAAGGACGAATTCAAGCGCCATGGCGAACTGCTGGTGTTGATGCTGCGCTACACACAGGCGCTGATCACCCAAGTCGCTCAGACCGCCGTGTGCAACCGGCACCACGCGATTGACCAACAACTCTGCCGCTGGTTGCTGCTGTCGATGGACCGCCTGTCGAACAACCAACTGACCATGACGCAGGAATTCATCGCCAACATGCTCGGCGTGCGCCGCGAGGGTGTGACCCAGGCAGCACTGAAACTGCAACAGCTGGGGGTGATTTCTTACAAACGCGGATTGATCACGGTGCTGGACCGACCCCAGCTCGAATCCCTGAGCTGCGAATGTTATGCCGTGGTCAAGAAGGAAACCGACGCACTGCTGCACTACATGCCACAGCGCCAGGTGATCAAGGACGCCAGCACCATCCCGACGGTGACGCTTCCCACCGGCAACGCCGTTCTGTCGGGCTGAGAGACGGAGCCCTGCGGGCACCAGGGACAGCCGAGTCACGCACCGCGACGGCCCACTCGCACCACCAACCAACACAAAAACGCCCAAGCTGGTGCGTTTTTTGCTTATGCCTGGTGCGAACCGCCATGCAAGCCCTGTTTTGGCGTTCTTAACGCACCAAAACAAGTTTCTTGCACGGAGATATTTCATGGACGCACTAAAACAGGGCGCAGATGCCCTGTTCATTCTGCTCGGTGGCATCATGGTTTTGGCCATGCACGCCGGTTTTGCCTTTCTGGAACTCGGCACGGTTCGCAAGAAGAACCAGGTCAACGCCCTTGTCAAGATCCTGGTGGACTTTTCGGTCTCCACCATCGCCTACTTTGTCGTCGGCTACGGCGTCGCCTACGGCGCCTCGTTCTTTGTGGGCGCAGAAACGCTGGCTCAGAAAAACGGCTACGAGCTGGTGAAGTTCTTTTTCTTGCTCACCTTCGCTGCGGCCATACCGGCCATCATCTCGGGCGGCATTGCTGAGCGGGCCAAGTTCTGGCCGCAACTGATCGCCACCGCGGTCATTGTGGGGTTTTTCTACCCGTTCTTTGAAGGTATCGCCTGGAACGGTCACTTGGGCGTGCAAGCCTGGATCACCGAAACCACCGGCTTCGCCTTCCACGATTTCGCCGGCTCCGTGGTGGTGCACGCCGTGGGTGGCTGGATTGCGTTGCCCGCCGTGGTGCTGCTGGGCGCGCGCGCCAACCGCTACCGCAAAGACGGCGGCATCTCGGCCCACCCGCCGTCCAGCATTCCGTTTCTGGCGCTGGGTGCCTGGATCCTGTGCGTGGGCTGGTTTGGCTTCAACGTGATGAGCGCGCAGCGCCTGGAAAACATCTCGGGCCTGGTGGCCGTGAACTCGCTCATGGCCATGGTGGGCGGCACGCTGGCCGCACTCATTGCCGGCAAAAACGACCCGGGCTTTGTGCACAACGGCCCCCTGGCCGGTCTGGTGGCCGTGTGCGCCGGGTCAGACCTGATGCACCCGCTCGGTGCGCTGGTGGTGGGTGCGGTGGCCGGCGTGTTGTTTGTGGTCATGTTCACCGCCACCCAGAACCGCTGGAAGATTGACGACGTGCTGGGCGTCTGGCCGCTGCACGGGTTGTGTGGCACCTGGGGCGGTGTTGCCGCAGGCCTCTTCGGCCAGCAAGCGCTGGGCGGCCTGGGTGGCGTCAGCTTCAGCGCGCAACTCATCGGCACCGCTCTGGGCGTGGCCTGGGCGCTGCTGGGCGGCGTGGTGGTGTACGGCACCCTCAAAGCCACCCTGGGCCTGCGCTTGAGCCAGGAAGAAGAGTACGACGGCGCGGATTTGACCATCCACCGCATCAGCGCCACTCCCGACCGGGAAGTGAGCTGGTGAGCGGGATCGGGGTCACTTGCGCTGGTCGCTGATCCAGTCGGCCAGAGCAAACAGCAGGCCCGACACCACAAAGGTCAGGTGGATGGCGATCTTCCACTTCAGCTGCTCGCTGGTGAGCGTGGTGCTGACCAGGAAAGCCTTGAGCAGTTCCACGGCCGAAATCGCCACGATGGCACCGATCAGCTTCATCTTCAGGTCCGAGAAACCGACCTTGCCCATCCAGGCCGGGCGGTCCTCGTGGTCGCCAATGCTCAGCTTGGAGACGAAGTTCTCGTAGGCGCTGAACACGATGATCAGCAGCAGCACCGCGATCAGCGCCGTGTCCACCAGCGTCAGGATGGAGATCACCGTGTCGTGCTCAACGATGCCCAGCACCCCCTGGATCAGCAACGCCAACTCCTTGAAGAACTTGATCAGCAGCACCGCCATGCCGACGATGAGGCCCAGGAAGAACGGCACGAGCAGCCAGCGGCTGGAGAAGATGAACCTCTCCAGGGTCAGCTCGAATTTGTTGGGGGAGGCGGACATGGTAAAGGGGGTGCGTGGCGGAAGGGCGCAAGGATACCCAAAGACGGCGGCAGGGTCGTGACGCTGCGTTTGGCGGCAGCGCGGGTACGCTTCGGCCCATGAGCCTTTCCACCCACCCGACGCCGGACACGCCACCCGCCAAGGCGACCCGCCGCGAGTGGTGGGGCCTGGCCATGATCGCCCTGCCCTGCCTGGTCTACGCCATGGACCTCACGGTGCTCAACCTGGCCGTGCCCGCGCTCAGCCGGGCGCTCGCGCCCAGCGCCTCGCAACTGCTGTGGATCATCGACATCTACGGCTTTTTCGTCGCCGGCTTCCTGATCACCATGGGCACGCTGGGCGACCGCATCGGGCGCCGCCGCCTGCTGCTGATCGGTGCGGCCTTCTTCGCCGTGGCCTCGGTGCTGGCGGCGTTCGCACGCACGCCCGCCGAGCTGATCGTGCTGCGCGCGCTGCTGGGCATCGCCGGCGCCACGCTCGCGCCGTCCACGCTCTCGCTGATCCGCAACATGTTCCACGACGAGACGCAGCGCCAGTTCGCCATCGGCGTGTGGATCACCGCGTTCTCGGTCGGCAGCGCCATCGGCCCGCTGGTGGGCGGCTGGCTGCTGGAGCACTTCTGGTGGGGCTCGGTGTTCCTGCCCGCCGTGCCGGTGATGGCGCTGCTGCTGGTGCTCGGGCCGCGCCTGCTGCCCGAATACCGCGATGAAAACGCCGGCCGCATCGACCCGCCCAGCGTGCTGCTCTCGCTGAGCGCCGTGCTCAGCCTGATCTACGCCATCAAGGCCATGGCCGAACACGGACCGAGCTGGGGGCGGCTGGCGCTGCTGCTCGCCGGAGTGGCCCTCGGCGTGGCGTTCGTGCGGCGCCAGAAGCGCATCGACTACCCGCTGCTTGAACTGCGGCTGTTCGCCATCCCCACCTTCCGCACGGCCATCATGGCCTACGGGCTGTCGTGCCTGGCCATGTTCGGCATCTACATCTTCATTGCTCAATACCTGCAGATGGTGCTGGCGCTCTCGCCGCTGCAGGCCGGCTGGGCCACGGTGCCGTGGGCGGGCGGCTTCGTGTTCGGCTCCATGGTGCTGGCGCCCTGGCTGTCGCGGCGCTTCGGGCCCGGGCCGGTCATGGTGTGGTGCCTCGCGGCGGCAGCGGCCGGCATGCTGCTGATGGTGTGGGCCGACGGCCCCTGGGCGCTGTGGGTGCTGGTGGCCGGCATGGTCGTGGTCAGCCTTGGCATGGCGCCGGTGTTCGCCATCGGCACCGAGCAGATCATCACCTCGGCGCCGCCCGAACGCGCGGGCGCCGCCTCGGCCATCGCCGAAACCAGCTCCGAATTCTGTGGCGCGCTGGGCATCGCGCTGTTTGGCAGCGCCGGCACGCTGATCTACCGCCAGCAACTCACGCAGGCCGGCGGCGAAGGCCTGCCGCCTGAAGCGCTGGCCACCCTGGGCGGCGCCCTCGCAGTGGCCGAACGCCTGCCCGCCGAAGCGGCGCAAACGCTGATCCTCATGGCCCGCGCCGCCTTCACCGACGCGCTGCAGTTCACGGCGCTCACCGGCAGCGTGCTGGTGCTGCTGGCCAGCGTGCTGGCTGCGCGGATGTTGCGGCGGCGGTAGCGACAGCGCTGGCATCGGGCCAGCGCATGGACTCGGCCAGCCTCAGTGGTAATCATCTTCCAGCTGGTGGCGCACCGCCAGGATGGTCACGGTCGAAGCGTCTTCGATCTCGAAGAGCGCAACGTAGCCACTGTGCCCAAACGGGATCAGCAGCTCACGCAGAAACGGGCTCTGGCCTGCCTTGCGGTAGATGAAGGGTGAACGGCCAAGGCTGTCCATCGCGCTGGAGATCGCATTCAGCGCCTGCTCGGCCAGATCCAGATCCTCGACCGTGCTGGCCCGGTCCAGCAAGAACTGGTAGAGGCGGATCAGGTCGTCGCGGGCGCCGGCGCTGTACCGGACCGCGAAGCTCAACCCTGCACCCGCTTCTGCACCTTCGCCCGGGCCTGGCTCAGCAGCCCACCCAATTCGGCATGCACCTCGCTCGCAGCAAAGTAGACGCCCGTGGCCCGCGCCTGATCTCGCGAAGCCAGCCCACGCGCCACGAACTCGGCGCGTGTACGCCGGCGCTCGATGGTTTCGCGCACCGAGGCCTCGATGAAGCCCGACAAAGTCTCGCCCTCCTGCAGCACGCTCTGGGCGGCATCACGCAATTGGGGATCGACGCGAAGCGAAGGCAAGGTGGCGGTTTTCATGGGATGGTCTTGGCGCGTTGCAGTTGCGATGCATTCTAGGCCTTGGCCGTTGCGGGCTCTACACCTCCACAAACCCCTCCCCCCGAAACGCACGCGCCGCGTTCCCGCGCTCCACGCCGTGGTGCTGGCGCCAGCGTTGGTGGCGGGCTGCGCTGGCGGCGTCGTCCGCCTGGGCCGCCAGCTTGTGCGCCAGCAGGGCGCGCGCGAGGCGCTTGTTGGCGTGCTGGCTGCGCTCGGTCTGCACCTTCACGCTCAGGCCGCTTGGAACGTGCGTGGCGCGCACGGCCGAATCGGTCTTGTTGACGTGCTGGCCGCCCGGCCCGCTGGCGCGCAAGGTCTCGAAACGCAGGTCCTTGTCGTGCAGCAGCTCGCCGGTCGCGCCCGGCGCATCGGTCTCGAAGACCTCTACGCCGATGAACCAGTTCTTCCGTCGGTGCCCCGGCCGGTAAGGGCTGGGGCAGCTCCATAACACGCTGCCGCTCCAGCGCGATGCCAGGGCCAGCGCCTGCGCACCTTCCAGCGCCAGCAGCACCGAGCGGAAGTTGCCCGGCACATCGCTGGCCACGTGCTCCAGCAGCTCGGCGCGCACATCCGCACCTTCGCTTTCACGCAGCAGTTGCGCCAGCGCCTTGCGCACGGCCAGGCAGCACTCTTCAGGGCCCGTGTTGGCGGTGAGTTGAAGCAAGATCATTCGCCACACTCCCCACGGGTCTTGTAGGTCAGCACCGGCTTGGTCCGGGCCAGCAGCTCGATCAGGCCCGCCCCCACCAGCGACTGCACCACGCTGTCGATGCCTTTGTAGGCCTGCGGTGCTTCCTCATAGATCAGCTGCCGGTCGTTGCAGATCACGCGGCTGCCCAGCGCCGTGCGCCCCATCTGCGTGGGCGTCATCAGCTTGAACAGGCGGTCCTTGCAGGCCGAGCGAATCCACTTGCGCCCCGCGCCGTGCGCCAGCGACAACAAGGTGTCGTGACACAAGCGCGTCGGCCGCACCAGGTGGCTGTAATCCCCGCGCGAGCCGGGAATCAACACCGGCCCGACGTCCGACGGCGTCGCGCCCTTGCGGTGCAGCCAGCCCGCCTGCCCGTCGATGACGGACGGCGCCACAAAGTTGTGGTGCACGTCCAGCACGCAGCGGCCCTCGGCCCGCACATTGCCCAGCAACCGCTGCGCCACCAACTGGCGGTTGCAACGCGCGTAGCGCAAGGCCGAGTCGTGCTGCGCCAGGTAGGCGGCGGCCTCTGGCGAGTCGGCCTCCAGACCGCGATGCCCGAAGGCATCGACATGCTGACGCAGGATGCGCTCGCCCAAACCCCGCGAGCCGCTGTGCACCAACAGCAGCAGACGCTGCGGGTGAATGCCCAGCGCGGCCAGGGCCTCGGGCGCGTGCACGGTGTCCACCTGCTGAAACTCGGCAAAGTGGTTGCCACCGCCAATGGTGCCCAGCGAGGCCTCGTGGCCACAGGGCTGAACCCCGGCGTCCGACACGGCCTGCGCCCGCGCGTCCGCATCATCCATCGGCCCATCGATGTTGCCCACGCGCTTCTCCAGCTTGTCCAGCCGGACCGCGCTCGCCTGCAAGTCGGTCTGCCACAGCGCCATGCCGCAGCCGATGTCGTTGCCCACCAGCGCGGGGTAGAAACGCTCCGTCGAAAAAAACGCAGCGCCGACCGGGTAACCGCGGCCGGGATGCAGATCGGGCATGCCAGCGACCCGCTGCATGCCCTCGAGTTGTGACGTGGTGATCAGCTGCGCGATGGCAGCATCTTCCATCCACGTCGTGTCGGACGCGACCACGCAGGCGCGCTCCGACAGCTTCTTGACAAAATTGCCCATGACAAATCCAGATTCAAAAACGTTGAAACCGGACCGGGACAGACGCGCGCGCACCACCATCGCGCGGCCAACGCTTTCGCGTCAGGCCGCGCACCGGGGGGCGCGGAACCAATTAGGAAGGAGGAGGCTTAAATCGAAAGCCCCGCCACCGCTGACCCAGCCCACAGGGAGGTCGTGTTCTTTTGCATGTTGTTCTCCTTGGTGGGTGGAAGAAAGGGTGGGGATCACCGCGCTCGGAAGGTCAATGAGAGACCTCGGCAAAACGGCGAGGGACGAACTGTAGCGGGTGATGTGCGAAATGGCCAAACGCATCGCGGCCAAGCTGATGCATTTGCGCGACACCGTCTGTCACGCGCCTCGCGTCAAGCCAGCGTGTTGACCTGCGTGCCCACCGACCCACCACTGGCCAACGGCAGATCGTCCGCCACGGCATTCAGCAGCGCCGCGGACGCGGACTCCTGCATGTCCATGGCTTTTTTCATGACGAGGATTTGCGCTTCCTGCGCGGTCTGGCTGTTGCCCATCTGAAGCACGCGGTCCACGAGCAGAGCGGGAGAGACATTCATGTCCATGCTGAATCCTTGAGCGGTGTTCAGTGCTTATCGGCCCCCCGCACCCACAACTTGACTCGCCACGTCACCCCGCCCCGTTCGTGTCGCTTGCCACATCGGTAACAAAACGTACACAATGGCCGCAGAGCCAACAGCCGACACCAACGCCACCCGGGGAGGGAAGCCACATGAACGACGCACAGCCGCGCCCGTTCCACATCCGCATCGACCGCGAACTCACGCACCCGCAGGTGATCGCCCTGCTGGAGGAGCACCTCGCCGGCATGCGCGCCGAGTCACCGCCCGAGTGCGTGTTTGCTCTGGACCTCGACGGCCTGCGCCGGCCGGAGATCACCTTCCTCACCGCCTGGCGCCGCGCGCCTTCTGATTCATCCGGCGACGCCGACGACGAACTGCTCGCCATGGGCGCCATCAAGGAACTGGCGCCCACCACCGCCACCGCCACCGCCACCGCAGGCGGCCACGGTGAACTCAAATCCATGCGCACCAGCGCACGCCACCTGCGCCAGGGTGCCGCGCAGGCCATCCTGACCGAACTGCTCCGGCTCGCCCGTGAGCGCGGCTATGCGCGGGTCAGCCTGGAAACCGGCACCACGCCTGGTTTTGATGCGGCGGTGGCGATGTACCGGCACTTCGAGTTTGTGGATTGCGAGCCGTTTGCGGATTACCGGGAGGATCCGTTCAGTCGGTTTATGATTCTCGAATCAAATTGCAGCAAATGAATCACAGTTTTTGATAACACCCACATACCCAGTATTTCCAATAATAGCCCACCATCATCATGAACATTTCCAATATCGCACGAGCAGCACTATTCATAACTACAGCCATATTTATCAGTGGATGTGGCGGTGGGGGGGCATCACCGACCAGCCAAACTCAACCAGAAATCAGCACCCCCACCGAACCCGTTCAACCATGGGGTGCAGTGAAAGATTTTCCATACGCATTCGATGTAGATGCACCTAAAATCGCACGGTTACCGAGCGGACACTATCTATCAGCCGTCTATCCCACTGGAAACGGCCTGTATACCACCACATTCGTTACCTTCAGCGATCCGTCCAAACCAACCTTATCATTCGAAATTTCACAATCCGAACTCCGCAATTTTGATTTCGGATCTGATTCAAGGGGCAATATCCACGTCGTAGGCAGAGGTGGAAATGCCATCACTCTTGGTCGAGAGATAGTGAATTCGTTGATCTTCAATGAGCGAACAGGAGCAACCAAAGTCACAAGCATCGACAAAGACGTATCCGCGAGCTATATGTTCAGTCATGAGCTGGCAACATCGAAGTCAGGATCTGCGATGACTGTGATCTCATATGACACAGCAATATTTGGCAACACAGATCCAAATAAAGGCTCCGTTCTTTTCGCTTCCCTTTACTCAGCGCAGTCAGGCTGGTCATCACCCGTGCAAATTTCCGAGGTCGCCGAGTACGGTCTCCCAATAGCATTCAAAGTTGCCGCCTCAGACAACGGAAAGTTCGCTGTCATCTGGGAAATACAGACAAAAGGTACGGCGACAAGGTTCAATCCAACAGCCCTCGTCGCAAGAACCTACGATCCTATTTCTGGGTGGAGCCCTCAGTTCACACTTCACACCGACATTGGGAGCAACGAGGGCGCTGGAAATTACTGGCTGCAAACATCAATCACCAATGATGGCACGGTAGTCGCTGCTTGGAAACTTCATCGAACCTACGACACCACACAAACTCCAAAAGACATCGGGATCTACGACCCAAAGACTCAATCTTGGGAGTATGATTTCATTGATTTTCCAGGGCGCCGTTTTTTCACCCTCAACTCAGAAGGGGATGGAATCATTCTCTGGGAGCAAACCATCAATGGATGCCAAGATGGCCTACTGAGCATCCGCTTCAAAGCGGATGGCACCACTACAGAAACTGAAAACTTGACCAAGGACTTTAACTGCCTCACAAGTGTGTACCAAACCGAGCTATTCTTCGAAAGCTTTGAAAAAGCAGCTGTGGTCTGGTCAGAAATTATGGCAGGGGAAAATAGTGGGAGCATTGGCGGAACCCGACTGGAAACGACAGGCAACTGGTCAAAGCCGCTCAGATTCGCCAAAGACACTTACTTCTACGGAGTTAAGTCAAACATAGAAGGCGGACGTGCCGGGGTCAGCTGGAGAGGGGATTCATCGAGCGATTTCTCAAAGAAGAAGTTTCTCGATTTCTCAATAACCCCTTGATTCAGGAAATCTGGGCGAGGGCATCGTGGTCCAGTCTTGCTTTTTCACCTGGGTCATGGGGGCTTGGGCATCGGGGTCAGAGCATCGAAGTCAGGTCTTGCCTTTTGCCTACTCCATCGCCCGCTCCCGCAGCACCGTCTTCAACACCTTCCCGTAGTTGTTCTTCGGCAGTGCGTCCACCACCTGGTAGCGCTTGGGCCGTTTGAAGCGTGCCATCTGATCGAGACAGAAAGCATCCAACGTGTGGGCGTCCAGCACCACGCCGGGCTGCGGCACCACGAACGCCACCACGATTTCGCCCCACTCCGGGTCGGGTGCGCCGACCACCGCCACCTCGGCCACACCGGGCGCAGTGAGCAGCGCCTCCTCCACCTCGCGGGGGTAGATGTTGCTGCCGCCGCTGATGATCAGGTCTTTGCTGCGGTCTTTCAGGGTCAAAAAGCCGTCGGCATCGAGCGCGCCCATGTCGCCCGTCCAGAGCCAGCCGTCGCGCACGGCGGCTGCGGTGGCCTCGGGGTTGCGCCAATAGCCGGCCATGACACTGTCGCCCTGAATCAGCACTTCGCCCACCTCGCCCACAGGCAGCGGCTGGCCGTCTGGCCCGGCCACGCGAATGCGCACGGGCGTTTGCGCCACACCCACGGAGGCGATGCGTTCGGCGTGGCGCGGGTGCGCGGTGTCGGCCAGGTGGGCACGGCCGAGCGCCGTGCCCACCATGGGGCTTTCGCCCTGACCGTAGATTTGCACGAAGCGCGGCCCCATGGTGCGCAGGGCGCGCTGGATGTCGGCGGCGTACATGGGCGCGCCGCCGTAGACGATGGTCTTGAAGCTCTGGCCGCACTGCGCGGGCGTGAGGTTTTGCACCTGCGCTTCGTCCACGATGCGTTTGACGATGGTGGGCGCGGCAAACAGCGACAGCGGGCCGAGTTGGCGGCCCAGCGCGAACAGCTCGGCGGCGTCGAACCCGCCCGAGGCGGGTACCACATGGCGCGCGCCGGCCATGAGGTGCGGGATGGCGTAGATGCCTGCGCCGTGTGACATGGGCGCGGCGTAGGCGATGGCGTCTTGTGGGTCGATGGGGTCGACGTCGTTGAAGTAAGTGAGCCCCATGGTCATGAGGTTGCGGTGCGTGAGCATCACGCCCTTGGGGCGGCCGGTGGTGCCGCTGGTGTAGAACAACCAGGCGGTGTCGGTGGGCGCGCGTTCGGTGGTGGCGGGCAAACCTTCTCCAGACTCCAGCCAGGCATCGCACGCGGCACTGTCGGCGTCCATCACGCCACTCAGCCCCGTGAGTGCCGTTGGGGTGGGCGCCACATCCGCCGTCACAAAGGCCCAGCGCGCCTGGGCGTTGTCCACGATCCACTGCACTTCTTTCAGGTGCAGCTTGGCATTGACCGGCACCACCACCAACCCGGCCCACCAGGCGCCCCACAGCAGCTCCAGGTAGCGCGGGTGGTTGCGCATGAAGAGCACCACCCGGTCGCCGGGCTGCAGGCCCGCTGCGCGCAGGTGAGCGCCCACACGCGCGGCACGATCGGCCCACTGGCCGTGGGTGGCCACGCACTGGGTGCCGTTGAAAATAGCGGGTCGGGCGCGGTCTTGCAGCGCTGCGCGTTCGAGCAGGTGGGCGAGGTTCATGGTGGCTGAAGGGTGAAGGAATCGCTGTCGGCCCATTTTCACCGTTCAAGCGGTCTGTCAGGCAGTTTCAAGCTGTGCTGGCTTACATTGATCGGCATGAACGATGCGCTGCCGCCCTTGATATCCGCGCTGCTGAACCCGGCACTGTATGCCGACATGCAACCGCACGCGGTGGCGCGTGTCGAGCTGGTGGAAACGCACGGCGCCTGGGTGCTGCTGGCGGGCGCATTGGCCTACAAAATCAAGAAACCGGTGCGCTTTCCGTTCATGGACTTCAGCACGCTGGCCCTGCGCCGCCAAGCCTGCGAGACCGAAATTCGGGTCAACCGGCGCTTTCAGCAAGTGGACCAGCCCGCCACGCAGCTGTATCTGGGCGTGCTGCCCATTGTGGGCACACCACAGCAGCCGCGCTGGGGCCAGCCTGGCGCGGTCGATGCGGCACAGGCCATTGAGTTTGCCGTGAAGATGCGGCGCTTTGACGAAGCTGCACGGCTGGACCACCTGTGCGAGCGCGGGGAACTGACACCCGAGCACATGACCGGGCTGGCCCGGCGCATGGCAGCGTTTCAGGCCCGCGCGGCGGTGGCCGACAACGGCCAACCCTGGGGCCATGCAGCCGCTGCCATGCGCTGGCCGCGCGACAACTTCGCCACCCTGCGCACCGCCTTGACAGAGCCGGCCGATGCCGCGCAGGTGCGTGCGTTGAGCGCCTGGACCGAGCAACGGTTCAACGCCATCGAACCGCTGCTGTCGCGTCGGCGCCAAAAAGAGCGCGTGCGCGAAGGCCACGGCGACCTGCACCTGGCCAACCTGGTGCTGGTTCGAGGTGACCACGAGAACAGCGACAGCGTGCTGCCGTTTGACGCGATCGAGTTCAACGACGGGTTGCGCTGGATCGATGTGGCCAACGACATGGCCTTTGCCTGGATGGACCTGCTGGGCCACGGCCGTCCGGGTCTGGCCAACGTGTTGCTGAGCGCATGGCTGGATGCCAGCGGCGACGTATCGGCCCCCACGGTATGGACCTTTTTTGCGAGCTACCGCGCCGGGGTGCGCGCCAAGGTGGCGGCCATCCGCCTGGGGCAACTGGGCGGCGCAGGCACATCCTCCGACGCCCATGCCTGCCTGGCCGATGCCCGGCGCTACCTGGCGCTGGCGCAGGACATTGCCCACCCGCCCGCACCGCAATTGGTGGTCACCCATGGCCTGTCGGGCAGTGGCAAAACCTGGGCCTCCAGCCGCTGGCTGGCCGCTGAGGCCACGGGCCGCGCCATCCGCCTGCGCTCGGATGTGGAACGCAAGCGCCTGCACGGCGTGAGCGCACTGGCGCCCAGCGGCTCGGGGCTGAACACGGGGCTTTACAGCCCGCAGGCGCACGGTGACACCTACGCCTCGCTGCTGCAGCGCACGCGCATGTTGCTCGACGACGGCTGGACGGTGCTGGTGGATGCGGCCTTTCTGCGTCAGCAAGAGCGCACAGCGTTTGCCACACTGGCGCAAACAGCCGGTGTGCCGTTTCACATTCTGGCCTGCGAGGCGCCCCTGGACGTGCTGCGCCAGCGCATCACCGAGCGGCAGGCCCGTGGAACCGATGCCTCCGAGGCCACCGTGGCCGTGCTGGAACAACAACTGGGGTGGCTGGAGCCGCTGAGCACCGCTGAGCGGGCTGTGTGCCTGCCGTGAACCGGCTC
>Ga0209066_10005448_pt1 | contig 13416 bp, 13 predicted proteins | sample All_14_2_FD_187198 | JGI IMG/M metagenome (GOLD analysis project Ga0209066, IMG submission 187198) | Freshwater microbial communities in response to fracking from Pennsylvania, USA - Allegheny Zone_MetaG_DW_15 (SPAdes) (version 2) ...
AGCTGTGGATGAAGGTGGCGGTGGTGATGACCTTGACGGTCAATGGCTGGTTCCTGCACCGATACGCCTTTGGTTTCATCAGGCTGGATGCTCGCTTGAGCGACGCACCTGTGCGCCATCGGTCGGTACTGAGCCTTCTGGCTTGTCTGAGCTCCACGAGTTGGCTGTTTGCCAGCTTCCTGGGCATTGCCCGGGCCCTCAATCATCGCAACAACCTGGGGGATTTGGTGGAGCTCTACCTGGTCGCCTTGAGCATGGCCCTGTGTGCGTCCATGGTGGTGACCCGGTCGTTGGTGCGGGCGCATCGCAAAGGTGCGTCGGCCCAGGTGCTGGGCCTGGTTCGTCGCCCCGCCAATTCACGGGCGCAGGACAAACAGGCTGCGTGATCGAGGTGCTGGCGATTTTCAGCCAGCACTCGACGCCATGTTCAGCAGTTGCTCGATGAGGGCCACGCTGCGCACCGATCGTGCGGCTTCCGCCATCGGAGGCGGCCCCCCTTGCAGGTGGTCGATGAACGCTTTCAGCTCCAGCAGCAGTGGCATCTCGGTGCCAACGGGGATTCGCTGCGCTGGTTCGTCGACCGGGCTGGCGGCGGCTTTGAACAGGATGTGATCGGCCATGGGGTCGACCATGCTCAGAGCCCCACCTTCCAGGCTCACCAAGAGTGAACGTTCCTTGTGAGCGGACAGGCTGGAAATGGTGATGAACACCTCGACATCCTGTGCCCTGAGTTTGGCGTGGAGGCTCAGGGCCTCTCCGTTCGGTCCATGGGTTGCATCGGCAGCAATGGCCGTGGGCAACTCGCCCAGGATGTGATCCACGATGGAGAGGTCGTGAGGCAGCAGGGTCCAGATGGGGTTGACGTCCCGTTGACTCTGTCCCGACTGCACCCTGCGGCAATGGATGGCCCGTACCTTGCCCAATCTCCCGGAGCGACACAGGTCGGCGATGGCCTGAACGCCGCCGTGGTACCGCCACTTTTCCATCACGAAGAGTCCGTGGGGAGCGTTCTCTGCCAGGGACCGTGCCGTGCGCGCGGAGTCAGTCAGTGGCTTTTCGACATAGATCGGACGACCGCGATCCAGCAGCGACAGGATCACCTCATGGTGCGTGCTGGCTGGGGTGGCCACGATGTAGCCGTCCAGCTCACGAGGCAACTCACTGGCGTGGCGCACGCAGTCCCCGGCGCCCAGGCCCATCGCAAGTTCACGGCCTGGCGCAGACAGGTCCGCCACCACGCAATGGCACCCCAGGCTGATCAGGTCTCTGAGGATCCACTGTCCCCATTGACCGCAGCCCACCAGCCCAATGCGGGGTGGCCGACTCAAGACGATCTCCAGGCCTCTTCAAATGCCAGCCTCATGCCCGCCAGCCCTGGGGACTGCTGGTCCAGCTCGGACACGATGGGACGGCTGGCGGGCCAGTCCAGACCGAGATCGGGATCCTGCCACGCACAACGGTGGTCGTCGGTGCCGGACCAGAGCGTGGTCATGCCCTGGAGGTAGATCGTGTCAACCGGGAAGTAGAACCCATGAAGGACCCCCGTGGGAATCACCAGGGCCTTTCGGCTGTCAGCGCTGAGGCGGATCATGCAGGAGCGTCCCTGCGTGGGCGAGTCGGGGCGAAGGTCGTACAGCCCGGCCATGATTTCGCCGCTGGCCACGCAAAGGTAATCGGTCCGGAACCGATGGACCTGCATGCCGCGCAGACTGTTCGCACCCGATTCGATCAGGTTCCATTGGGGCAGTTCAAGCCCATCTTCCCAGGACGCCCGGTAGATCTCGGTGGTACTGCCTCGTGCGCAGCCATGGGCCTTCAGTGGCCGCAGCGTCACGCCGTTCAATGAAAGAGCTTCCACCAGAGTCCTTTCGGTGTTGGTGCCGGGGAGGGAGCAGGCGGCCAGGGGCCTACCTCGGTCCAGCCCACTGCCACACCCAGCCAGCGCCGATCATTGCTCAGGCCCAGGTCGATGGGGCGCCAGTTGCGGGCGACCGTCAGGGCCAGCCGCAACTCGTCCCGACCTTGCTCAGGCAGGTGATCCGGGTTGATGCTGCCGTGCAGGACCAGTGTGCCATCGTCCTGTGGTGTGAGTGCCATGTCGATGGGCACTTCGTTGGCTGTCAGCGTAAGGGAGTGCAGGACGTCATCCGTGATGTGGTGCAGCAGTTGCAGCCGAATCTCGGTGGGCGCCATGATGCGCTCGGGCAGCACGATGTGTGAGCGCGTGCAGGGGCCACTCCAGCGAAAGTCGCCTCGCTTGGGGTCGTGCTCCATGCCGTGCCATTCAAAGCCGGCATAGGCCGGGCTGGGCGGATACCGGCGCCGACCCTGAACGATCGTGGGTGCTTGCGGGCGGTTGGTTTTTCTGCTGCCTTTGAACTGGTGGTTGATGGCCGAGCTGACGGCCGCACTGTCCTTGGCATCTGCTGCCACATCCACCTTGAGCAACTTGTCGTGGCTGGCCGCCTCGAGGGCTCGTGTCAGTTCTCCCAGCCTGAAGGCATCCCCGCGTTGGTCTGCCTGAGCCATGAACTCGCGTTGTTGTTGCGGATCCTTGGTCAGGTAGGCATCGCGGCGCCAGGCGGCATTGAACTTGAATGTGGTGAAGTCTTTGGTGGCGACCACGCGAGCACCGGCCTCGTGACATCGACGCAGGAAGTCGACATCAACGGCCACGGTCGCTTCCTCGGGTGAGCGCCAGCCGCCCACCGCCTGCGCGATGTCCAGTCGGTGGGCCATGGACGATGGCACAAAAAAATGGCGCGGAGAGAACCGATCGTTCGGAAAAAAACCGCTGATGGCCCGAATGCCCGAATCCTCCGGGCCGTACATCAGGGTGGCGGCCGCGGCGAAGTCCGCATCGCCACTGTCCAGTGCCTCGTGAGCCCGGGCCAGGTGAGTGGGCCACCAAAGGTCGTCGTGACCCAAATAAGCGATGTACTTGCCGCGTGCCAGGCTCAGCCCGTGGTTGTTCGGAGCCCATTGGCTGCCGTGGTTCTTTGGCAAGTTGTGCCACTGCAATCGAGGGTCGCCCAGCGAGGCCACCACTTCGGCGCTGTTGTCGGTGCAGCCGTCACCGACAACCAGCACCTCGAAACGCGAGAACGTCTGATTCAACACCGACCTCAGGGCCAGACGCAAAGCCGAGCTCCAGTTGTAGGTCGCGATGATCACTGAAAATACGGGGGGTGTCGCCTGAGTCATGGTGATGCAAGGCCGCAGACATGGACGCGCTGGCGATCTTTGCTGGCGTGGATGGTGCCCCGGACCGGAATCGAACCGGTACGCCGCTTGCGCAGGCGGCAGATTTTAAGTCTGCAGTGTCTACCAGTTTCACCACCGGGGCTGCCCATTGAGTGTAGCGGTGAAAGCGCAAAATTTTTTTGGTGTGCTTGCGTGAAGGATCAAAATCGTTGTATAGTTCAACTCTTCGTTGATCGCGACACCAGAAACGATCGGACATCAGTCAAAACGAAGAAATTGCGCAAGCAATGTGCGGGATTAGCTCAGTTGGTAGAGCGATACCTTGCCAAGGTATAGGTCGAGAGTTCGAGTCTCTTATCCCGCTCCAAATCCTGAAGGGAAGTCAATGTAAGTTGACTTCCCTTTTTCGCAGAGGCCCACGGGTTCTCTCGAACGCTGATACGCTTGTCAGCAGGTTCCTGAGGCGCGATAGCAAAGCGGTTATGCAACGGATTGCAAATCCGTCTAGCCCGGTTCGACTCCGGGTCGCGCCTCCACTCCACCTCTTCCCCCTCCCGCCCGCTACAATTGCGGTCTGGCGTGTCGCATGCATGCGCCCTGTGCAACGGTAAGGAACGAGAAAGGCATCCCCGGTTATGACACCGCGAACTTCGACCTCCCCCTTGACCTCGACCGAGGTCTGATCGGCTGGCCGCTGCTTTTGCATTTCTCACCTTGACTGAAAAGCGCGGCGACCACCGCGCTTTTTTGTTGTCCGTCCATCACACCCCATACCCCGCTGAACACCATGATCTCGATCCAATTGCCTGATGGCTCCAAACGCGAATTCCCGGGTCCTGTGACCATTGCCGAGGTGGCTGCTTCCATCGGTGCCGGTCTGGCCAAGGCCGCACTGGCTGGCCGCGTGGGGCAGGGCGCAGCGGCCCGTCTGGTCGACACCAGTCACCTGATCGAGTCCGACACCCAACTGGCCATCATCACCGAGAAGGATGCCGACGGCCTGGATGTGATCCGCCACTCCACGGCGCACTTGCTGGCCTATGCCGTCAAGGAATTGTTCCCCGAGGCGCAGGTCACCATCGGCCCCACGATCGAGGATGGCTTCTATTACGACTTTGCCTACAAACGCCCCTTCACGCCTGAAGACCTGGCGGCCATCGAGAAGAAGATGGGCGAGCTGGCCAAGAAGGACGAGAAGGTCGAGCGCAAGGTGGTCTCGCGCGACGAGGCGGTGTCTTACTTCAAGGGCCTGGGCGAGCACTACAAGGCCGAGATCATCGAGAGCATCCCCGCTGATCAGGATGTCTCGCTGTACAGCGAAGGCGCGTTCACCGACCTGTGCCGTGGCCCTCACGTGCCCAGCACCGGCAAGCTCAAGCACTTCAAGCTGATGAAGGTGGCGGGCGCTTACTGGCGTGGTGACCACCGCAATGAGCAATTGCAGCGCATCTACGGCACGGCCTGGACCAGCAAGGATGACCTGGCCCAATACCTGACCCGCCTGGAAGAGGCTGAAAAGCGCGACCACCGCAAGCTGGGCCGCGAGCTGGACCTGTTCCACATCGATGAGCACGCCCCTGGCGTGGTGTTCTGGCACCCCAAGGGCTGGACCGTCTGGCAGGCCGTTGAGCAATACATGCGTCAGGTCTACATCGACAACGGCTACCAGGAAGTCAAGGGCCCGCAGATCATCGACAAGACCCTGTGGGAAAAGACCGGCCACTGGGACAAGTACCGCGACAACATGTTCACCACCGAGAGTGAAAAGCGCGACTACGCCCTCAAGCCCATGAATTGCCCGGGCCACATCCTGATTTTCAATTCGGGCCTCAAGAGCTACCGCGACCTGCCGCTGCGCTTTGGTGAGTTTGGCCAGTGCCACCGCAATGAGCCCACGGGTGGTCTGCACGGCATCATGCGCGTGCGCGGCTTCACGCAGGATGACGGCCACATCTTCTGCACCGAAGACCAGATCCTGCAGGAGTGCGTGAACTTCACGGCCTTGCTGCAGGCGGTCTACAAGGACTTTGGCTTTACCGACATCATCTACAAGGTGGCCACCCGTCCTGAGCAGCGCATTGGTTCGGACGAGAGCTGGGACAAGGCCGAGCAGGCCCTGATGGCCAGCCTGCGCGCCACCGACAGCGAGTTCCAGATCGCCCCGGGCGACGGCGCTTTCTACGGCCCCAAGATCGAGTACACCCTGAAAGACGCCCTGGGCCGCCACTGGCAGTGCGGCACCATTCAGGTTGACTTCTCGATGCCCGAGCGCCTGGGTGCCGAGTACGTGACCGAGACCAGCGACCGCAAACACCCCGTGATGCTGCACCGCGCCATCCTGGGCAGCCTGGAGCGTTTCATCGGCATTTTGATTGAGCAGCATGCCGGCGCCTTGCCGATCTGGCTGGCGCCCACGCAGGTGGTGGTGCTCAACATCACCGATGCGCAGGCCGATTACGCGCAGGAAATTGCCAAATCGCTGCAGAAACAAGGACTTAGGGTTCAGTTGGATTTGCGCAACGAGAAAATCACGTATAAAATCCGCGAGCATTCGTTGCAGAAGGTGCCTTACTTCGTCGTTGTCGGTGACAAAGAGAAGCTCGATGGCACCATCGCCGTGCGCGCCCGGGGTAATCAAAACCTTGGCGTGATGTCACTCGATGACTTCTCCCAGAAGATCGCTCAAGACATCGCCAGCAAGGCCTGAAGCGAACCTGCGTGCGTCCCGTTGTCAAGGGCGCGCGCAAGTCGCCGGGTTTGCCTGGGTGCGTGATCGTGTTTTACCGGTGCAGGCGTGAAGTGCCTGTCGCCAAAAGGAATTTGACATCGCTAACTTTTTTGACCGCCGTACGCGCAATGATGAGCGTAAGCACCGGCTGAATCGTGAAATCATGGCTCCCGAAGTCCGCCTCAATGGCGTCGAGAACGAGCCCCTTGGTATTGTCAGCATCCAGGAGGCCCTGCGCCTTGCTGGCGAAGCCGACGTGGACCTGGTTGAAGTCGCAGCCACGGCAGACCCTCCTGTCTGCCGCCTGATGGACTACGGCAAGTTCAAGTACCAGGAGCAGAAAAAGGCTCACGATGCCAAGCTCAAGCAAAAGGTCATCGAAGTCAAGGAAGTCAAGTTCCGTCCGGGTACCGACGAGGGCGACTACCAGATCAAGCTGCGCAACCTGCGCCGCTTCCTGGAAGAAGGCGACAAGGGCAAAGTGACCCTGCGCTTCCGTGGTCGTGAAATCACCCACCAGGAAATCGGCCTGCGCCTGCTGGAGCGCGTGCGTGATGACCTGACCGATTGCTCGCTGGTCGAGAACATGCCCAAGCTCGAAGGACGCCAGATGATCATGATTCTGGGTCCCAAGAAGAAGAAGTAAGCCCAAGCGGCTGAATTTCTTCTACAATACCGGGTTTCGCCCGAGCCTCTTTGGGTTCGGGTGCGAAGGTCTGGTGTCGGGGCGCAAGCCTTGATGCCGACAAACGAGGGGTGGTTTGGTCACCGCCTCATCGATCAAAGTGCCTGCAGGCTATCAAGACATGGATGTGGACGTCCGTGGCGCCTGGCGGGAACAACGTAAAAGGAGCAGAACATGCCCAAAATGAAGACCAAGAGCAGTGCGAAGAAGCGTTTTCGCGTGCGTCCGGGTGGTACCGTCAAGCGCGGTCAAGCCTTCAAGCGTCACATCCTGACCAAGAAGTCCACGAAGAACAAGCGCCACCTCCGCGGCGCAGTCTGCGTGCATGACACCGACATGGGTTCCATCGCCAAGATGCTGCCCATGGCTGGTCTCTGATCTTTTTGCCCCGATTAATCGCTGAAGGAGTCCATCCATGCCTCGCGTCAAACGTGGTGTAACAGCCCGCGCTCGTCACAAAAAAGTTCTCGCCCTGGCCAAGGGTTTCCGCGGCCGCCGCAAGAACGTATTCCGCATCGCCAAACAAGCTGTCATGAAGGCTGGGCAATATGCCTACCGTGACCGCCGCGCCAAGAAGCGTGAGTTCCGCCGTCTGTGGATCGCACGTATCAACGCCGGAGCTCGTTCGTTGGGCCTGACCTACAGCAAGTTCATTGCTGGCATCAAGAAGGCTTCGATCGAGATCGACCGCAAGGTGCTGGCTGACATGGCTGTCAACGACCCCGCTGCTTTTGCCAGCATCGTTGAAAAGGCCAAGGCTCAACTGGCTGCTTGATTCACATTGAGCAGACAGCAAAGATGCTGCACTGGTCCAAGCCGATGACCTTGTGTCAAAGGCCTGGTCAGTGATCCAAAGGCCAACAGTTTGTTGGCCTTTTTTTTCGACACTCGACGAAGAACCGCTCGAACGATGACCGACCAGCCAAGCGATCTCCAGGCACTCGTGCAATCGGCCCAGGAGGCTTTTGCCACTGCAGCCACCCCTGCTGACCTCGAAAACGCCAAGGCGCGTTTCCTGGGCAAGTCCGGCAGCGTGACCGAACTGCTCAAGGGCATGGGGGCACTCAGCCCCGAAGAGAAAAAAACCCGTGGCGCGGCCATCAATCTGGCCAAGCAGCAGGTCGAGGCCTTGCTCAACGCGCGCCGTCAGGCCCTGCAGGATGCCGAGCTGGCGCAGCAACTCCAGGCCGAACGCCTGGACGTGACCTTGCCCGGTCGTCGCCGGGGTGAGGGCGGTCTGCATCCGGTCTCTTTGAGCATCGAGCGCATCGAGGCCATTTTTGGCTCGATGGGCTTCGCGGTGGCCGATGGCCCCGAGATCGAGGCGGACTGGTTCAACTTCACGGCGCTCAACACGCCCGAGGACCACCCTGCGCGCTCCATGCATGACACCTTCTATGTGGAAGGGGGCCACTAGCTGCGCACGCACACCAGCCCCATGCAGGTTCGTTACGCCGTTCAGCACGTGCAGGACCATGCCGAGCAGATCGCCAAGGGTGAGCGCATCCCCGAGATCCGCGTGATTGCCCCGGGCCGCACCTACCGCGTCGACAGCGATGCCACCCACTCGCCCATGTTCCACCAGTGCGAAGGCCTGTGGATTGGTGAGTCGGTCAGTTTTGCCGACCTCAAGGCCGTGCTGGGCGATTTTTTCAGCACCTTCTTTGAGACGGACGAGCTGGACATTCGATTCCGCCCGTCCTTCTTCCCGTTCACCGAGCCGTCGGCCGAGGTGGACATTGCCTTCTCGTCCGGCCCGCTCAAAGGGCGCTGGCTGGAAGTGGGCGGTGCCGGCCAGGTGCACCCCAACGTGGTTCGCAACTTCGGGTTGGACCCGGAGCAGTACATTGGCTTTGCCTTTGGCCTGGGTCCTGATCGCCTGACCATGCTGCGCTATGGTGTGAACGACCTGCGCCTGTTCTACGAGGGCGACCTGCGCTTTTTGCAGCAGTTCCAGTGACCGTGGCTTGCCACCCCCTGACCTGATTTGAGAGGACCGAGACATGAGCACACCGACCACCATCCGTGCCTGGGCCGCCCAGGAAGCTGCCAAGCCCGTCGTGCCGTTCAGCTACGACCCCGGCCCTCTGGGGACGGAAGAGGTGGAGATCCGCGTCGAGCACTGCGGCCTGTGCCACTCCGACCTGTCGGTGATCGACAGCGAATGGGGCCCCATGGGGTACCCCATCGTGGGCGGCCATGAGGTCATCGGCACGGTGGTGGCCCTGGGCGCCGGTACCCGCGGCCTCAAGCTGGGTCAGCGCGTGGGCCTGGGCTGGTTGAGCGGCAGTTGCATGTCGTGCACCGTGTGCCTGGGCGGACAGCCTCAGCTGTGTCGCGCCGGTCAGCCCACCATCATTGGTCACCACGGCGGCTTTGCCGAGCGCGTGCGTGCGCACTGGCTGTGGGCTTGCCCCATCCCGGAGGCTCTGAACCCCGCCAAGGCGGGACCGCTGCTGTGTGGCGGTGTGACGGTGTTCTCGCCCTTTTTGAACTTTGACATCAAGCCCACGCACCGCGTCGGTGTGGTCGGCATCGGCGGGCTGGGCCACCTGGCCCTGAAGTTTGCGCGCGCCTGGGGCTGCGAGGTCACGGCCTTCACGTCCAGTGACTCCAAGCGCGACGAGGCGCTTCAACTGGGGGCTCATCGCGTGGTCTCCAGCGTGGACGCCGACGCCATGAAAGCCGTCCGTGGTCGCCTGGACCTGGTCCTGGTCACCGTGAACGTGATGCTCAACTGGAAGGCCCTGATGGGCACGCTGGCGCCCAATGGTCGCCTGCACCTGGTGGGCGTGCTGCCTCAGCCGATGGAGGTCGAGGCTGGCCCCCTGATCGGTGGTCAGCGCAGTGTGTCGGGCTCGCCCACGGGCTCGCGCCAGGACATCGACACCATGCTGGAGTTTGCCGCCCGTCACGGCATCGAACCGCAGACCGAACATTTCCCCATGAGCCGCCTCAACGATGCGCTGGATCACCTGCGCGCAGGCAAGGCTCGTTACCGTGTGGTGCTGGACGCCGATTTCACACAGGCCTGATCGCCCGCACGGCTCTCTGAATCAAGATTCCCAAGGATCCCTGACATGCAATTTCCCGAGTCCTGGCTGCGGTCGTTCTGCAACCCCGACCTGACCACCCAGCAACTGGCCGATCTGCTGACCATGGCCGGCCTGGAGGTGGAAGAACTTGAGCCCGTGGCGCCAGCCTTCACCGGCGTGGTGGTGGGGCATGTGCTCGAAGTGGCCAAGCACCCGGATGCGGACCGTCTGAACGTGTGCAAGGTCGACGCCGGCACCGGCGAGATCCTGCAGATCGTGTGTGGCGCCCCCAACGTGCGCCCCGGCATCAAGATCCCGTGTGCCACCGTGGGCGCCGAGCTGCCCCCTGGTGCCGATGGCAAGACCTTCAAGATCAAGCTGGGCAAGCTGCGCGGTGTCGAGAGCCAGGGCATGCTTTGCTCGGCGCGCGAGCTGGGCATCTCCGAAGAATCCAACGGCCTGCACATCCTCAAGGACGATGCGCCCATTGGTCAGAACATCCGTGAGCACCTCCAGCTGGACGACACGCTGTTCACCCTCAAGCTCACGCCCAACCTGGCGCACTGCTTGAGCGTGGCCGGCATCGCCCGCGAAGTCTCGGCCTTGACGGGCACGCCCATGACGCTGTCGAGCATCGACCCGGTCAAGCCCGAGATCGACGACCGCCTGCCCGTCACGGTGGACGCGCCCGAGCTGTGTGGCCGCTTTGTGGGACGCGTGATTCGCGGCGTCAACCCCCAGGCTCAGACGCCTGAGTGGATGGTCGAGCGGCTGGCGCGCTGCGGTCAGCGTTCGGTCTCGCCCTTGGTGGACATCTCCAACTACGTGATGTTCGAGCTGGGGCAACCTTCCCATGTCTTTGATCTGGACAAGATCGAGGGCGGGCTGCAGGTGCGTTGGGGGCAGGCCGGTGAGAGCCTCAAGCTGCTCAATGGTCAGACCATCACGGTGGACGACCAAGTGGGCGTGATCGCCGCCGGCTCGCAACTGGAGTCGCTGGCCGGCATCATGGGCGGCGACGCCACGTCGGTGGGAGACGACACCCGCAACGTGTACCTGGAGGCCGCTTTTTGGTGGCCCAAGTCCATTGCGGGTCGTGCACGCCGCTACAACTTCTCGACCGATGCATCGCACCGCTACGAGCGCGGCGTGGACCCGGCACCCACAGCTCAATACGTCGAGCGCATCACCCGCCTGATCCTGGAGATCTGCGGTGGTCAGGCCGGCCCGCTGGACGATCAGACCCTCAAGGCTGCTGAGCGCAAGGACGTGACCCTGCGTCTGTCGCGGGCCCAGCGCGTGATCGGCATGCCCGTCACCCTGGTGGATTGCCAGACCGTGTTCCAGCGACTGGGCCTGTCGTACGGCACCCAGGCCCATGGCGAAGACAGCCACCTGGTGGTCACGCCACCCAGCTGGCGCTTTGACCTGCAGGTGGAGGAGGACCTGATCGAAGAGGTGGTGCGTGTCATCGGCTTTGACAAGCTGCCCAAGCGTGCGCCCAAGGCCCCGGTGGTCTCTGAAGTGCGCCCTGAAAAGCAGCGCAGCCTGTATGCCGTGCGTCGTTCTGTGGCGGCCCGTGGCTACCAGGAAGCCATCACCTTCAGCTTTGTGCAAGAGCGTTGGGAGGCTGACTTTGCCGGCAACACCCAGCCCATCCGCGTGCTCAACCCGATCGCCAGCCCGTTGTCGGTGATGCGCTCCAGCCTGATCGGCAGCCTGGTCGATGTGCTGAGCACCAACCTGTCCCGCAAGGCCGACCGCGTCCGCGTGTTCGAAGTGGGCCGTGTGTTCAAGCGCGACGATGCGGTCAAGGACAGCAACCAGACCGTGGGCGGTTTTGACCAACCTGTGCGCGTCTCGGGCCTGGCCTACGGTCCGGCCGATGCCCAGCAATGGGGCACTGCTTCGCGTCAGGTCGACTTCTTTGATGTCAAAGGCGATGTGGAGGCCTTGCTGGCACCGCGTCAAGCCAGCTTTGTGGCGACAGAGCACCCGGCCTTCCACCCGGGGCGCTGTGCTCAGGTCGTGGTGGACGGCCGTGCCGTGGGCTTTGTGGGCGAGTTGCACCCCAAGTGGCGTCAGGCCTATGACCTGCCGCAGGCCCCGGTTCTGTTTGAGCTCGATGCTGCCATCCTGACCGAGCGTGTGGTGCCCGCCTTTACCTCGGTGCCCAAGATGCAGTCGGTGTTCCGTGACCTGGCACTGGTTGTGCATGACCAGACCGCGCACGATGCCGTGATCCGGGCCATCACCTCGGCGCCGTCTGACGGCCTGGTGCGTGGCGCGCGCCTGTTTGACATCTACAAGCCCAAGACCCCGGTGGCGGGCATGGCCGACCATGAGCGCAGCCTGGCGGTGCGTGTCGAGTTGCGCGATGACGAGCAGACCCTGACTGACGATCGCATCGACGTCGCCATGAAGGCCGTGTTGGCCAGTGTGGCCGAGGGCGTTGGTGCCCGCGTGCGTGCTTGAACCCCATCGATCCGGAAGGCCAGGACCATGAATGACAAGATCAGCGACCTGACGGTGCTGCTGCCCACGATCGAGACGCCCACACTGACCAAGGCCGAGTTGTCGGACCTGCTGTTTGAGCGCCTGGGTCTGAACAAGCGCGAGTCCAAGGACATGGTCGAAGCCTTCTTCGAGCTGGTTCATGGCTCCCTGGTGCAGGGCACGGACGTCAAACTGTCCGGTTTTGGCAACTTCCAGATCCGCCAGAAGGCGGCCCGTCCGGGGCGCAATCCTCGCACGGGTGAAGTCATTCCCATCGAGGCCCGCCAGGTGGTGACCTTTCACGCCAGTGCCAAGCTCAAGGGCATGGTGCAAGGCGATGTTCCCACCGAAGACGAGTTGGAGTAAAGTGCTCCTTCGCCGATTCGCTTCGGTAGCAACCAGGGACACCACGTTTGGTCCTTGTCCCGTGCTGGGGCAGGGTCGGCAGGCTCACCACCATGGATTTGGAACAAATCGACGCAGCGTCCACGCCCGAGCGCCTTGATGGCGCCCCTTCGTCACCCCAGGCGGGCGTGACGTCGGTGGCGGTCGCCTCGGTACCAGCCCGTCCCCGTGCGGTGTCCAAGGCTTTGTCACGCCAGGAATCCCCAAGCGATGGCCGTGTCGAAACGCGTGTCAGTGCGGTGCCTGTGGTCCCGGTGTCTGCCTTGCCTCCCATCCCTGCCAAACGATACTTCACCATCGGTGAGGTGAGTGACCTGTGCGGCGTCAAGCCCTATGTGCTGCGGTACTGGGAGCAGGAGTTCACACAACTGCGTCCCATGAAGCGCCGTGGCAACCGCCGTTATTACCAGCACCATGAAGTGCTGCTGGTGCGCCGCATCCGCGAACTGCTCTACGAGCAAGGCTTCACCATCAGCGGTGCACGCAATCAGTTGTCAGACCACACTGGAGGGGCGCACCCTTCCGCGAGCAAGCCGGCAACGGCTGTGCAGGACGCATCCTCGGATGCGGTCGCATGGAGAGGGCCTGATCTGATGGAGATGGCACTGCAACACCCGCAAGCCGCGGCCGAGTTGCGTGCGGCCCTGGTGTCGATTCGGGATTTGCTGGGTTGAGCAATTTTTTTGGAGCCGGTTTGGGAAGCCAAAAAACCGTGCTATAGTCTAACTCTTGTCGGGGCGTAGCGCAGCCAGGTAGCGCACTTGCATGGGGTGCAAGGGGTCGTGAGTTCGAATCCCACCGCCCCGACCAAGAAATCACGAGCGGTAGTAAGGAAACTTACTACCGCTTTCGTGTTTCTGGGC
>Ga0209066_10005449_pt1 | contig 13414 bp, 9 predicted proteins | sample All_14_2_FD_187198 | JGI IMG/M metagenome (GOLD analysis project Ga0209066, IMG submission 187198) | Freshwater microbial communities in response to fracking from Pennsylvania, USA - Allegheny Zone_MetaG_DW_15 (SPAdes) (version 2) ...
ACTCAAGGCCCTGGCCGCCGGGGACCGGGACGCCTTCATCGAGACCGAGATGGCCGAGCGGGAAGCCGCGGCGCTGCCACCCCATGGTCGGCTGGCAGCTCTGATCCTGTCGGGCGAGGATGCCGGTGCCGTCGAACGGGTCGCCCAGGCCCTGGCCCAGGCCATTCCCAATGCCGAACGTCTGGAGGTCTATGGCCCCGCCGACGCCCCCCTGGGGCTGATCCGGGGGCGACGGCGCAAGCGACTGCTGGTCCGCGCGGATCGGGATGTGGACCTGCAAGGCTTCCTGCGGTCATGGCTGGCTCGCGTGAAGGTGCCGGGATCGGTGCGTCTGAGCGTGGACGTGGATCCCTACAGTTTTCTCTGAGGCGACGGTCGGAGATCAGTCGTGGCGGGCCTTCTCCAGCCAGGAGCGGCTGGACATCTCGCGCAGACGCGAGACCGTGCGTTCGAACTCGAAGGCCCCGTCGCCCCTGGGATAGAGTTGTTCGGGCTCGGCGGCCGAGGTCGCCACCAGCCGCGTCCCGGCCTCGTACAGGGCGTCGATCAGGGTGACAAACCGCGCCGCCTCCTGGCGATTGTCCGGACTCAGCGTGGGGATGGTCTCGATGAAAAGCGTATGGAACCGCCGGGCGATCGCCAGATAGTCCTGCGGACCCAGGGGGCGGGAACACAGGTCGGCAAAGGCGCTGCGCGCCAGCCCTCCGGCCGTCCGCTCGACCATCACGTCGCGGGCCAGCACCAGAAGGTGGGCAGGCTCCTCGGTCTCGCCGCCCTTGAGATCGTACCAGAGGGTCTCGAAGGCCTGGCGACCCGCAGCATCATCGCCGAACCAGACTGGCGATCCCATCAGCCGGTCGAGACGCCAGTCACGGCTGCCCTCGATGCCGACCACCTCGCAGCGGGTCTTAAGGGCCTCGATGAAGGGCAGGAACAGCTGGCGGTTCAGGCCGTTCTTGTAGAGCTGGTCCGGCGCGCGATTGGAGGTCACTGCCAGGACGACCTTCCTCTCGAACAGGGCCTCGAACAGCCGGCCCAGGATCATGGCGTCGGCGATGTCGGTGACCTGAAGCTCGTCGAAACACAGCAGCCGGGCCTCGGAGGCGATCAGGTCGGCGACCGGTCCGATCGGATCATCGCCCTTGTGGGTGCCGAACACGGCCTTTCGGGTCTTCCTGTCGCCCTCGCGCCACTGACGGACCAGGTCGTGGACTCGGGCCATGAAGGCGTGGAAATGGGCCCGCATCTTCCTCGGTTCTGGCGAGGCCGAGACGAACAGGTCCATCATCATGGACTTGCCCCGCCCCGGTGGCCCCCAGATGTAGAGCCCCTTCACCTCGGGCTGACTCCCGAACATGCCTTTCCTCGCCAGCCGCGTTTCCAGCCGCTCCATGGCGACAAGCAGGGGCAACTGCGCCGGATCGGGCGCGATCACGCCTTCATCGAGGCGGATGTCATAAGCAGAACGGATGCGGGAGGTCATCGAACTGGGGCATAACCTTGCGCAGCTTCTGTGAAAAGCGATGACTTCGCGCGCGCGAAGGCTTATGTGCCTCGCCCTGCCGCAAGAAACATCAGGCGGCAGGCATCACGCCTAACTCCACGCACCAAATCGCGCACAAGCAGCGAGGCTCCGCGAGCCGAGCGAAAGCGCGTTCGAAGGACTAACCCGCGCTCAAGCCGCAAGCCACCTTGTGGCGAGCGTTAGCGCACTAAGGAAGAATGCCATGGGCTATCGCGTCGCCGTCGTAGGCGCCACCGGCAATGTCGGCCGGGAAATGCTGACCATCCTCGAGGAACTGAACTTCCCCGTCGACAAGATGCACGCGATCGCCTCGCGAAAATCCAAGGGTATGGATGTGGCCTGGGGCGACAGGACCATCAAGTGCGAGGACATGGAGACGTTCGATTTTTCCACCGTCGACATCGTGCTGATGTCGGCCGGCGGAACTGTGTCGCGCGAATGGTCCGAGAAGATCGGTGCGGCTGGCCCCATTGTCATCGACAACTCCTCGGTCTTCCGCATGGACCCCGATGTGCCCTTGATCGTGCCCGAGGTGAACCCGGACGCAGTCAAGCACATCAAGAAGAACATCATCGCCAACCCGAACTGCTCGACGGCCCAGCTGGTCGTGGCGCTCAAGCCCCTGCATGACGCCGCCAGGATCAAGCGGGTCGTGGTCTCGACCTATCAATCGGTCTCCGGCGCGGGCAAGGAGGGCATGGACGAGCTGTGGAACCAGACCAAGGCCATCTACGGCCTGGGCGACGCCAAGCCGAAGAAATTCCCCAAGCAGATCGCCTTCAACGTCATCCCCTACATCGGATCCTTCAACGAGGACGGCTACACCGACGAAGAGGCCAAGATGTGGAACGAGGTCCACAAGATGATGGACCCCGAGATCAAGCTGACGGTCACCTGCGTGCGCGTGCCGGTCTTCGTCGGCCACTCCGAGGCCGTGACGGTCGAGTTCGACCGGCCCATCAGCCCCGATGAGGCCCGCACCATACTGCGCGAGGCCCCCGGTGTCCTGGTCATCGATAAACAGGAACACGACGGCTACATCACCCCGGTCGATGCGGCCGGCGAGCACGCCGTCTATGTGTCGCGCATCAGGAAGGACCACACGGTCGAGAACGGCCTGGTGTTCTGGGTTGTGTCCGACAACCTGAGAAAGGGCGCGGCGCTGAACGCCGTCCAGATCGCCCAGCTTCTGGACGAGACCGGGACGATCAAGCCCGCGACCGGCTATCGGTCGATCGCAGTTTAACGCCGTCTCTCACAGGGGGAGGCGACAGGAATTTTCGATGTCTTCCTCCCTCGCGCCTTCCGAATCCCGCAACGCCCTGTTTGCAGGCATCGCCTGCTACACGATGTGGGGCTTCATTCCGCTGGTCTTTCAGGCCATGGCGCGCGCCGGGGCAGACCCGTTCGAGATCATGGCCCACCGTACCGCCTGGGCCGTGCTGTGGGCCGGCGGCCTGGTCCTTCTGGTCGGTCAGGGACGACAGGTGGCCTCGGTCCTGCGCGATCCCCGGGTGATGGGCTGGATCGGCCTGTCCACCACCCTGATCGCGATCAACTGGACCACCTATGTCGCGGCCGTGAACCAGGGCCGGACGCTGGACGCCAGCCTGGGCTACTATCTCAATCCCCTGCTCAACATGGCCGCCGGGGCCTGGCTGTTCCGCGAGCGGATCTCTCGCCTCGGCATGGTCGCCATCGGTCTGGCCAGCGTCGGCGTGGTCCTGCAGGCCGTCGCCCTGGGCCACCTGCCCTGGGTGTCGCTGATCCTTGCGTTCTCCTTCTGCGCCTATGGCGTGATCCGCAAACGCGTCGCCGTCGACGCCCAGAGCGGCCTGTTTCTCGAATGCCTGCTGCTCGCCCCGCTTGGCCTCGCCTGGGTCCTGTGGATCGGTGCCCATGGCCAGGGCCATTTCGGGCAATCGACTGCCGCCACCTTCTGGCTGCTGGTGGCCGGCCCGGTCACTGTCGTGCCGATGGTTCTGTTCGCCTGGGCTGCGCGCCGGATGCCCCTGTCGACCATGGGCTTCATCCAGTTCGTCGCCCCCACGATCGTCTTCATCATCGGCGTCAGCCAGGGCGAGCCTTTCGGCTGGCTGCGCGGAGTCTCGTTCGGCTTCATCTGGGCCGGGGCGGTGGTCTATGCGATGGGCGCGATGCTGTCGCGGCGCGAAGAGGCCCCCGCCGGTCCGCTCGCGCCCGAGCCAGGCCTTCTGGACGACCCGGCCGAGGACCGAGCCGGCAAGACATAGTCAGACGGCCGAATAAAGGGCTTCGATCAACCGTTGAGCGCGCGGGTCTCCGATCAGGTGGGGGGACTGGCGGGTCATGACATAGGCCCCCGATATCCGGTTCTTTGCATCGGCAAAGGCGCAGCTACCGCCCCAGCCGCTGTGACCGACCGTTTCCGGGTTTGGACCAAAGGCGTTCAGCCCGGCGTTGCGCATCAGTCCGGCGGCCCAGCTCATCGTGAACGGCACGACCTTGTCGAGACCATGGATGCGTTCGCACGTCGCCTGCGACAGAACCTCGGGCGAAAGGACGACCTTGCCGTCCAGCAGACCACCGTTGGCCAGGACGCCAAGAATGCGGGCCAGGTCCAGGGCCGTGCCGTGCAGGTTGGCCGAAGGGATCTCGATCGTACGCCATTCGGCCGAACCCCGCCCCCCGGGTGCCGAACCCCGGTCGAGGAAGGCCGCCTTCTTGATGGCGTCCACCGGGCCCAATCTGGCCGCCGCCATGGGCTTGCGCAGGGTGGCGACCCGGCCATGTTCGGCCTGCGGCAGGCCGATCCACAGGTCCAGGTCGAAGGGCACCGAGAAATCCTCACGCAGGGCCGTGCCCAGGGTGCGGCCGTCGGTCCGCCGGAACACCTCCCCCGCCAGATAGCCGATGGTGATGGGGTGATAGCCCGACGCTGTTCCCGGAGGCCACATCGGGGTCTGGGCACACAGCCGATCCAGCACCGCCTGGCGATCGAACCAGATGGCCGGATCGACCTCGGTATCGAAGCCCGGCAGGCCGTCCTGATGCGACATCATCTGGCCGAGCGTGATCTCCGCCTTGCCCGCCTGACCGTATTCGGGCCAGATTTCGGCGACCGGCCGGTCGTAGTCGAGCAGGCCGCGTTCGACACAGGTGGCGATCATCAGGGCCATGACCGCCTTGCCGGTCGAGAAGACCGGGGCCAGGGTCTCTTGCGTGAACGACGTGCCCGCCTTCGGATCGGCCAGGCCGGCCCACAGGTCGATGACCGTCTCGCCCTCGATACAGACGCTGAACCGCGCGGCCTGTTCGTTCAGGCCCTCGGGCGCATCGATGAAGTTGCGGACGAAGGCGTCCTTTAGCGCGCCGAAACGGTCGGGGCAGAGGCCGTGAAGTTCGGGGAGGTCGGTCATGGGTCTATGCGGCAGGTGCCGCCTAGTCCTGTTCCAGGTCCGGGTCCGGACCCTCGCCGGCCTCGAAGGCGGCCTGGGCAGCCTTCTTTTCGGCTTTCCTGGCGGCCTTTTCGGCGGCCTTCTTGGCGTCAGCGCGATCGCGCTCCTGACGTTCGAAACTGTAGTTGGGCTTCCTGGCCATCGATTGTGGAACTTTCTTTTCTAGGACTCGCCAAACACGACATGGGCAGGGCCATGAGCGCGTGACCCCGCGTCGTCGTGACACCTGGCCCCTGTGTGAGGCAAGATGGGGTGCGCGACAACCATTGACCACAGGATGGCGACCACAAGGGGCATCGAACTGCGCCCGCCATCAGCCAGGAGTGGGGGCTTGAGGCGAGGGCTGCGATCCGTCACCCTGTAGCCGTCCCATGAATGCTTCGCCTTCCCTTCAACCCAAGACGGTCCTGACCGGCGTCGCCACGACCGATGGCGTGACCCCCGTGATGGCCCAGTTCCTGGCGGCCAAGGCGGCTCAGCCGGACGCCATCGTCTTCTTCCGGATGGGCGACTTCTACGAGCTGTTCTTTCAGGACGCCGAGATCGCTGCGGGCCTGCTGGGCATCACCCTGACGCGGCGGGGCAAGCATCAGGGTCAGGACATCCCCATGGCGGGCGTGCCGGTCCATGCCCTGGACGGCTATCTGGCCCGGCTGATCCGGGCCGGTCAGCGCGTCGCCATCTGCGACCAGATCGAGACCCCGGCCGAGGCGAGAAAACGCGGGTCGAAATCCATCGTTGCGCGCGACATCGTGCGGGTGGTGACGCCGGGCACCCTGACCGAAGACACGCTTCTGGACGCAAGGGGTGCCAACCGGCTCGCCGCCGTGGCGGTACGCAGGGGTCGGGCGGCGGTGGCCGTGGTCGAGTTGTCCGCCGGGGCGGTAGATTCGGTGGCCTGCGACCTCATCGATCTGGCCGCGACACTCGCGGCCTTTCGCCCGTCCGAGGTGCTGGTCACCGACAAGGCCTTCTCCGATCCGGACCTGAAGACCGCGCTGGACGGCTCGGGCGGGGTCGTCCAGGCGATGGCCGGAGCGGTGGCCGAGACGGGCGCGGCCCGCAGCCGGGTCGAGCGGTTGTACGGCTTGGCGTCTCTGGACGGATTCGGTGCCTTCGAGGAGGCCGAGGTCGCTGCGCTGGGACTGATCGCCGCCTATCTGGAGACGACCCAGGCCGGGCGTTTGCCTGCCCTCGCTCCCCCACGCCGGTCGGGCGAGAGAGGGTTTCTGGCCATTGATCCCGCGACCCGCCAGAGCCTGGAAATCGACCGCAGCCAGAGGGGCGAACGCGAGGGGTCGCTGCTGGCCTGTATCGACCGGACGCTGACGTCGGGTGGAGCGCGGGCCCTGGCCGAACGAATCGCCCGACCGCTGCGCGATCCTGGCAAGATCAATGATGGACTCGACGCCGTCGAATGGCTGCTCGAACGGCGCGACCTTCGGCGCGACCTGAGAGAGGCCCTCAAGGCTTCCGCCGACGTGGCGCGGGCCGTGTCGCGCCTTGCGCTTGGACGCGGCGGCCCGCGCGATCTCGCTGCGATCCGCTCGGGCCTGACCATCGCGGAGGACATCGCCGGGCTCTTCGTGCGGTCACCCCATCCCCTGACCGGGCCGTCGGTTCGGATCGTCGCCTGCCTCGACCGGCTGACCCTGTCCCCCGATCTCGCCGGGTTGAGAGGGGAGCTGGCCGAGGGACTGGTCGCCGAGCCGCCCCATCTGGCGCGTGACGGCGGCTTCGTGCGCCCGGGCTTTCGGCCCGAGCTCGACGAGGCCTTGGCTCTGCGCGACGACAGCCGCCGGGTGGTCGCCGATCTGGAGGCGCGGGCTGTGCGTGAAAGCGGGGTGCCGTTCAAGGTGCGCCACAATGCCGTGCTCGGCTATTTCCTTGAGACCACGGCCAAACACGCCGAGCCATTGTTCCGGGCAGGCCTCGAGAGCCCTTTTATCCACCGCCAGACCCTGGCCGCCCAGGTTCGGTTCACCACCGTCGAACTGTCGGAACTGGATGCGAAGATCAACCAGGCCGGCCACCGGGCCCTGGCCATGGAGGGCGAAACCTTCGACGGGTGGCGGCGGGCGGTCCAGCGTCTGGCCTCGCCGCTTCAGGCGCTCGCCGATGCGCTCGCCGAACTGGATGCCACCGCCTCCCTGGCAGAGTGGGCCGAGGAGGTCGGGGGAGTCCGGCCGGTCGTGGACGACAGTCTGGTGTTCGAGGTCCAGGCCGGGCGGCACCCGGTGGTCGAGGCGGCGGTCAGGAAGGCGGGCGATCCCTTCACCCCGAATGACTGCAGGATGGACGGTGCGCCCTTGCCGGGGGCCGGTTGCCCGCGCCTGTCGATCGTGACCGGGCCAAACATGGCCGGCAAGTCGACCTTCCTGCGCCAGAATGCGCTTCTGGTCGTGCTGGCCCAGGCCGGGTGTTTCGTGCCCGCCCGATCGATGCGACTGGGCGTCGTGGACCGGCTGTTTTCCCGCGTGGGCGCGGGCGACGACCTGGCGCGGGGCCGTTCCACCTTCATGATGGAGATGGTCGAGACCGCTGCCATCCTGACCCAGGCGACGGATCGAAGCTTCGTCGTGCTGGACGAGATCGGGCGGGGCACGGCGACCTACGACGGCCTGGCCATTGCCTGGGCCTGTGCCGAGGCCCTGCATGAGACGAACCGCGCGCGGACGCTTTTCGCCACCCACTATCATGAGCTGGCCCGGCTGGAGGAGCGGCTGGACCATGTCAGCAACCTGTCGATGAAGGCGCGCGAATGGAACGGCGAGCTGGTCTTCCTGCATGAGGCGGTGCCGGGGGCGGCCGACCGGTCCTACGGGGTTCAGGTGGCGAAACTGGCCGGCGTGCCGCCCTCGGTCGTCGCCAGGGCCCGGGCGGTTCTGGACCGTCTGGAAGCCGAAAAGGCTGCCCACGACCGGCTCGACGACCTGCCCCTGTTCGCCATGATGGAGCCCGCCTCGCCACCGATGCGGTCTGCCGTGGACGAGGCGGTGGCGGCGCTCGATCCGGATGCGATGACCCCGCGCGAGGCGCTGGAGGCGCTGTACCGGCTGAAGGCGCTGAAGGGATAGAGGCAGTCGCCTCCCCAGCGCCAGGCGGCGACAGGGAAGACTCAGGTCAGGGCATTGCCGCCCGCGCCGCGCCCGCAGGTTTTCTCGGGGCATAGCCGTAGTCGATCACGCACATATAGCTGAACACCGTGTGCGGGCCGCAGCCCACGCCGGCGCGGACATAGCCGGGGCGGAACAGGTTCACGCGGTGGCCGCGGTCCAGAACATTGTCATCGACCAGCAGCTGGATGATCACTTCACGCGCGGTGTCATAGCCATAGGAGATGTTCTCGCCGCCATACGGCTCGCCGCCGCGACGCGACACCCGTGTGGCGAAATCCCAGCCGTCCGAGGAATAGTGGCCCGTATAGCCGGCCGGGCCCTGATCCAGCGCATGGTCGGCGGCCGCCAGCCCCAGGATGGCGTCGGGCTGCAGCGGCGGCATGGGCGACTGCCGTTGCAGGAAGCGGATCGCCTCGTCGACGGCGGCGACCCCCTCTCGGGTCTGGATGCTGATGCGACCGGGACGGATGACGACATCGCCCCGGAACTGGGCGCGATAGGCCTGGAGGACCGCGACATAGGCCTGGGGGTCGGCCCGCATGAGGTTCATTTCGTCGAAGACCTCACGCGAGATCTGGGCATGGCCTCCGACCGGACCGGCGCTGGCCGGCATTGAGGTGACGAGTCGATCCGCCGGGCCCAGGGCCATCAGGCCCGGGGCAGCGAAAAGCATCGCTGCGGCAAGGATCGAAGATTTCAAGACAGCAGGCCCCGGTCGTCATGATCACCCTGCCTCAAGACACCGCCGGTTTCCAGAGCGCACGCCCATCGCGCGAGGTTCGATTTCGAGACTGTCGCTTCAGGTCCACAGAATCGATCCTCAGCCGCCTCATGCATGGGGCAAGGAAGAATGTGAGGACTGAGGAATAGGCGCAGAATGGCAAGGATTAGGCTCTATACCGTCAGGAGCCATGTCCCCCTCCCCGACTTCCGCCACGCTTTCCGACCTCGACCGCCGCCTGGACGCCCTCGTCTCGGGGCCGAACGTGCGCGCGGGCGTAGCCGCAATCCTGGGAGCCCATCATGCCGCCGCGCGACACAGGATCGCGGCGAAACTGGCGGGTGGTCTGGGCGGGGTGGAGGTCGCGCGCCTGTACTGCCAGGCGGCCGACGAGATCCTCATCGCCCTGTGGCGGTTCACCACCGAGACCCTTTACCCCTCGCCCAATCCGACCGAGGCCGAAAAACTGTCGCTGATCGCAGTGGGGGGCTATGGCCGGGGCGTGCTGGCGCCGTTTTCGGATCTGGACCTTTTGTTCCTGCGCCCCTGGAAGACGACGGCCCGCACCGAGACGGTGGCCGAGTTCGTTCTCTATGTGCTGTGGGACCTGGGGCTTAAGGTCGGGTCGGCGGCGCGGGCGGTCGAGGAATGCCTGGTGCTCGCCCGCACCGACATGGTGGTTCGCACCTCGCTGCTGGAGGCGCGACCGCTGGCTGGAGACGAACCCCTGACTCGCGAGTTCCTGTGGCGGTTCCGGGCCATGGTGACCAATGCCGATCCGCGCCCCTTCATCGCCGCCAAGCTGGAAGAGCGCGCGGCGCGCCACACCAAGGCCGGGGCCGTGCGTTACCGCGTCGAGCCCAATATCAAGGACGGCAAGGGCGGGCTCAGGGATCTCAATGCCCTGTTCTGGATCGCCCGGTCCCTGGCCCCGAACTCGGTGCTGGGGGCCGAGGTTCTTGACGACCTGCTGACCGCGCGCGAACGCCGCACCTTCGAGGAAGCGTTCGACTTCCTGTGGCGGGTACGGGCCCATCTGCACCTGACCGCCGGACGGCCCGAGGAAAAATTGACCTTCGACATGCAGCCCGAGGTGGCCCGCCGCATGGGCTGGCGCGGGCGCGGGGACGAACCGGCGGTGGAGCGGTTCATGCGTCGATATTTCCTGGTCGCGCGCGACGTCGGGGCCCTGACCCGGGCGATGAGCGCCACCCTGGAGGCGCGCCAGCAGAAGAATACCCTGAGCCTGTCGCGTCTGATCCCGGGCCGGAGACGCAACCTGGGTGTGCCCGGCTTCATCGAGGACGGCGGACGCCTGTCGGTGACGGGCCCCGAGGTGTTCGCCGAGGACCCCGTCAAGCTGCTGAAACTGTTCGTCTGCGCCGACCAGCACGACCTCGACGTCCATCCGCACGCCTTTTCGGCGGTGACGCGGTCGCTGGGGCTGGTGAGCCCCAGGCTGCGGCGGAACCCGGAGGCGGCGGCGGCCTTTCTGCACATCCTGGCGCACGGATCGCGGCCTTACCGGGTGCTGACGATCATGAACGAGACGGGTCTGCTGGGCCGTTTCCTGCCCGAATGGGGGCGGATCGTCGGCCAGACCCAGTTCAATATGTACCACGCCTATACCGTCGACGAGCACTCCTTGCAGGCCATCGGCATCATCAATGACATCTCGCGCGGCAAGCTGAAACACGACCATCCCAACGCCTCGGCCATCATCCACCTGATCGCCGATCCCGAGGTGCTGATGCTGGCCATGCTGCTGCACGATGTCGGCAAGGGGGGCGAGCGGGGCCAGCTGGAAGACGGCGCCATCGCCGCGCGCCGGGCCTGCGAACGGCTGGGCGTCGATCCCCGACGCATCGAACTGGTCGTCTGGCTGGTGCGTCACCACCTGGCCCTGTCGGACTATGCCCAGAAGCGCGACACCTCTGACCCGGCCACCATCCGTGCCTTTGCCGAACTGGTCGGTGATCCCGAGCGGCTGCGCCTGCTCCAGGTGCTGACCGTCGCCGACATCCGGGCGGTGGGTCCAGGCGTCTGGAACAGCTGGAAGGGTCAGTTGATCACCAGCCTTTACAATGCCGTCGAGGCCCTGTTCCGGGGTGAGGACGTGCAGATGCTGGACCCCCTCGCCGATCACCTGGCTCTGGTGGCCCACGCCGGCGAGACCGGTGCCGCGGTCGAGACCCGCCACGGGCCCGGCCGGATCGAGTCGACGACCGAGATCGCCATCGCTGCCCGCGACCGACCCGGCCTGTTCGCCGACCTGACGGCCGTTCTGGCCGCTGCGGGAGCCGATGTGACCGGCGCACGGGTGGCCACCGGACCCGACGGAACGGCGCTGGACATCTTCCAGGTCCAGGACGGGGCTGACGCGCCCTATGGCCAGAACGAACCGCGACGGTTGCAGACCCTGGTCGCCGCCCTGGAAGCCGCTGCACGCGGCGAGACGCCGGTCGCACCTCCGCCGATGCCGACCGCAACGCCGAGGCGGGCGGTGTTCGACGTGCGGCCTGTCGTGATGATCGACACCGGGGCCTCCGAGGCCGCCACGGTGATCGAGGTGTCGGGGGCCGACCGGCCCGGCCTGCTGGCCGAACTGTCACGGACCCTGACCGACCTGGGCCTGTCTATCCGCTCGGCCCATGTGGCCGGATTCGGGGAGCGGGCGGTGGACAGCTTCTATGTCGTCGATCGCAAGGGCCGGAAGGTCTATGCCGAACAGGTGCTGATCGAGATCCAGACCGCGCTGGAGGCGGTGCTGGAACGTACCCCTGCCGCTCCGGCGGGACGCCGGATCACCGCCGTAAGGGCCAGCGCTCGCGACGTCTCGGACCTGAACCGCCCGATCCGCGCCAGGGCCGTTCCGTCCGCGACCGAAGCGCGCTAGGCGTGACGCTCCTCCTCCTGATCGAGTTTCGCCCGATGAGCGCCGCCTGATGTCCCTCGCGCGAAACACCATCGTCCAGTCCACCCTGACCCTGGGCAGCCGCTTGCTGGGGTTCGCGCGCGACCTCGTCCTGTCGGCCCGCTTCGGCCAGGGACCGATGATGGATGCCTTCACCACCGCCCTTATGCTGCCCAACATGTTCCGCCGCCTGTTTGCCGAAGGGGCCTTTGCCCAGGCCTTTGTGCCGATCTATGGCGGCGTGCGGGCGGCCGAAGGCGAGGACGCGGCGGCCGTCACGGCGTCAGAGGCGCTTTCGTTCCTCTTCGCCATCGTCGCGGCCTTCTGCATCGTGTTGCAGGTCGCCATGCCATGGATCATGCCCTGGCTGCTGTCGGCCTGGCGCGACGATCAGGGCGTGATGACAGCAGCCATCACAGCGGCCCAGCTGACCATGCCCTATCTGGTCTTCATGACCATCGCGTCGCTGTTGTCGGGCGTCCTGAATACCGGGGGCCGTTTTGCTTTGTCAGCGGGGGTCCCCGTCTTTCTCAACCTGTGCACCCTGGCCGCCCTGTTCACCCCCAGCTTCATTCCGATGCGCCAGCCCGACATCCTGCTGGCCGTATCGGCCGCAGTCTCTGTGTCGGGTATCATCCAGGCGGGCCTCCTGTGGTGGGGTGTCCGCCGCCTCGGCATCCGGCTACGTCTGTCATGGCCGGGGCTCACCGCCGGGGTGAAGAAGACCCTGACCCTGGCAATTCCCGGCGTCCTGGCGGGGGGTGCTCTCCAGATCAACTCCCTGGTCAGCCAGTTCCTGACCGGCTCGGACGTGGGCGCGCGGTCGGTGCTCTACAATGCCGATCGCCTGTATCAACTCCCGCTCGGCCTGGTCGGGGTCGCCATCGGCATGGCGCTGGTGCCTCGGCTGACCCGGGCCTTCGTTTCGGGCGATGACGAGGGCGGACAGAGGACGCTGGACGACGGCATCAGCCTGGCCATGGCCTTCACCCTCCCGGCGGCCGTCGCCCTGTTCGTCATTCCCTTCTTTGTCATCGATGCGACCGTCACGCGCGGTGCCTTCACCTCGGACGATGCGGCCCGCACGGCTGACGTCCTGCGCCAGTTCGCCTGGGGAGTGCCCGCCTTCGTCCTGGCCAAGGTGCTGACGCCACCCTTCTTCGCCCGAATGGACACCCGCCGACCGATGATCTTCGCCATCACTTCGGTGGTCATCACCGTGGTCCTGGGGGCCGGGCTGTTCTTCTGGTTCAGCAGGATGGACATCGACGGCGTGCTGGGCCTGGCCATCGCCACGTCCGTCTCGGCCTGGGTCAATGTCGCCCTGCTGGGCGGAACCCTGATCCGCGAAGGAGCCTGGTTTGCCTCGTCCCGGTTCGTCTCGCGCATCAGTCGGGTGCTGGCCGCCAGCGTTGTCATGGCCGCCGTCCTGCTCGCCGCCAGCATCGGGTATCCAGTGCTCAAGGACCTGCTTCTGGCCAAGGAGATCGCGGTCCTGGCGGTCTGTGGGGTCGGCGGTCTGGTCTATGGTGGCTGCCTGTTCGCCTTTGGGGCCGTCACCCTCGCCGAGATGAAGGCCGTGCTGCGTCGTGAACCGGGTGCGGCGAACGTGAGCGGCGGTTTGGAATAGTCGTCTCCTCCCCATCGGCCAAGCAGTCGACCGGGAGGAGAGTCTTGCCCTTCGCGCCCCGCTAGGGC
>Ga0209066_10005450_pt1 | contig 13413 bp, 19 predicted proteins | sample All_14_2_FD_187198 | JGI IMG/M metagenome (GOLD analysis project Ga0209066, IMG submission 187198) | Freshwater microbial communities in response to fracking from Pennsylvania, USA - Allegheny Zone_MetaG_DW_15 (SPAdes) (version 2) ...
CCGTATAATTTAATGGTGAAACCATCTTGAACTGGAATCTGGCGGGTGATCCCTAGTGCTTCGACAAATTTGGAAAAATTTTGACCAAAGCGTGAGGTATAGTCGATTGATTTAGCTTCTAATGCTTGGAAGTTTAAAGTATCTTGTTGGTTTGTTTCTGGAAAAGTTCGTGTTGCCATATTTTATTTCTCTCCTTTTAATTTAAAATAAGTGTCGGTTTTCTTGAATCAATTTTTGACGCTCGTTTGCATCAGTTACATTCATAATTTCTTCTTTAGTCCACGCTTTGCCTACGTTATTAAACTTAGCTGGTGCCTCACCAGACAATGCTTTCTTAACCGCTTGTTCAACCGCTGAATTGAACGATTCTGCAAACACCTTGATATTGTTTTGAGTGGTTTCTGCATCGTCACCGATTACAGTTTTAAGCAACTCATCATCAATATCAATGCCTTCTGATTTAAGCATGCTATCAGCTTCTTTTAAAAGACCTTGCACTGCTTCACGTTTTCTATACTCCGCTAACTCATCTTCTAGCTTTTGACGTTCGTATTTCTCTTTGTCATCGGCATTCATCTTCGCTAGCTTTTCCGCTTCTGCTACTGCGTTCGCTTTTTCTTTTTCAGCTCGAGCTAATTTCTTCTTAACGATTGCATCCACATCAGCATCAGTATATTTAAATTCTGGTTGGTTGTCGTCACCTTCATCATTTGAAGTTTCTACATTGTTTGTTTCTACATCATTAGTTTCTGCATCTTCGGCAAAGTATTGTAAATCAAATTTCATTATGTATATCTCCTTCCATACCTTTTTGAGTGAATGAATGCTTGCACTTTAACCATAGCTTTTAATGTCGTCAATGCTTGGACTTAATCATGTAATTAAAGTCAGTTAGATACTTGCATTTTTCAGCATTGGATCACGCTACCTTTCGACTTTGTTATCCATAAAACTACCTCTTTTACTTTATTTGCTCGATTACGTGCGTTCTACCCTACCCGCAACCGAGCACCGACAAAAGGGTGCATTGGCGCTGCATTCTCACCAGCACGCATATCAGTTACATTGAATATTTTTCCATTTAAAGCACCGCAAATCTTACAAGCGGTAGGCTCTGCAATGTAAACATACTTGTTAATATCGTATTCTTCAAAACTCAATCTTTGTGTCGCTGTTTGAACTCTAGCGCCTTCAGTAATTGCCAATCGTTCGCTTACGTAAGTTACTGTTTCCGTAACGTCTTTAACATACTTTCTAATATTTCTCGCTGCAACTCGTGGGTTTTCACCTTGTATCAATACTTGTCGCATGCCTTTTTCTAGGTCAGCGTTGAATGCGTCTGACTTGTTCCAAAGTCTGTCGCTAAAGTGTGCGCCTTGAAAATCTGATTCCAAAACTGCTTTTACAGAACGCTTTAATAGCTCTGGACTTGGTACAGTCATACCTAAAATACCAGCTTGTCGCTTCATTTCGTTAATAGCGGTGTCTGTTAGGTATTTCTCAATCAAGCCCATTTCGTCATCAGTCAGTCTTACAACATTCAAATTGATATATGCTTGCATCAATTCCAGTCTGTTTGTTCGCATTGTTACGTTATATCTACGCAAGCGTCTATTCGCTTCTGGACTAAAGTCTTTTTCGTCAACCATTCGTTTTGCGGTACGTTTGAAACGGTCAACGTCAAACTGTTTAATTGTTCGCTTGGCTTCGGCATAGCTAACACTATCACTATTCGATAAGAAGGTAATTTCACGATTCAACTCATCATCAATACTGTCATAAGCATTCATGTATATACGTTTCAATTCTTCTTTATAAGTCTTATCACGAATGATTTCGTCTTGGATATGTTGTTGTTCTAAGTTTCGATTGATCCAATAATTGTCTACCATGGTTAATCACCAAATTTCTGAAAGTCGTATTGTTCTTCTTCTGGTTTCTCTGATTTCAATTTGTCAATTTCTTCTTTCGCATCGTCAATGAACGATAGCTGGCTTAGTTGCGTTTCCTTGCTCACGATACCTTCAAGGTTTCTTGCGTTTTCTACTTCATCGCTGATATTGCGTGGCATATTCTGTGTGAATGTGTATTGAATATTTTGCCACTCATTTTTATATCCAACTGGAATGTTAGTAGGTAGATTAAACACTAGCTTATATCTATCTTGCATCGCTGATTTAAACTTTCGTTCTTTAGTCAATGCTAGATTTGACATTGGTTGTAATTTAATTTCAAGTGCAATACCCGATGATTTACTGAATTTATCATCATTTACATTCGATACCATTGCCGTTTGATAGATTAAATCTAATAACCAGTTGATTGTGTTTTCTTGCGTTGTGTCAGAACTTGGTTTCTCAAGGAATTTAATCGTCACCTTGTCTGCACCATCGCCATCAAGGTTAATCACCCGATTTTCAAGCAATCTAGCCAAGTCAGCATCTTCAATTTCTGCGCCCAGTATCGCAAGATACGCATCAGCAAAGTATTCAATATCATCAACCTTAGCTGACAGGACTTTATTTAATGCGTTAATAAGCGACTTCACATTCTCAAAAATTGATTGACGTTCTGAATTTTGTAAGTATTCAACTACTGGTAGTCCACCGTAATAGTGTCTTGTTTCGTTGCTAGGCACTTCAATCGCCATATCAAATACATTGTCTTGTTTAAACGACAAGTAATCAGTGTGCGTAATCAATTCACCGTACACCCTGCCTTGTTCGTCATAGTCATAGCGAACTGCATACATTGGTTTCTTTTTGATTGTATCGTCATAAATAATGAACATACCTAAAGGTGTTTCATATACCACTTCTGTTTCTGCATTCTCATCTTGGAAGATATATTCAAATGAATGTCCATAGATAGATGCGATTTTACTTAATTCTGCTTCGTGGTCATCTAAATTGTTCCGTCTGTTAAAATCAAGAACGAATTTGTTAATTAGTTCATTTTCATGGCTTTCTTTAACTGGTTTACCCATGAAGAAACCGTTAAACGTATCCACAATGTATTTAGCCAAGTTTACCGTCAAACGATTGTCTGGCTTGTGATACGCTCTGTCTAATCTGTGCATAATACCGTAATCATTCTCGTACATTCGTTTTGATTCAAGGTATTTAGGTACATATTGCTTATGTTTATCAATCATTTCACGAAGTAACTTACCAGTCATAGCAGTGCCTTTTGGTAATATAAATTCATTCTTCACACCTTCTGGCAGCATGACGACTGATTCCCCATCGTGAAACGATATGTATTGTGTGTTCATTACACCCCTCCTTTAAATAGTTTTACTTTGATTTTGCCTTTTCGTTCGGTGAATAAGGCGTACCTAATGGAATCGAGTATGTCGTCCCATTCCTTGATAGGCTCATCTTTCACTGAATTAACTTTCCATCGGTATTGATATATTTCATCTTCAAATCTTGGAATGGTGTCTTTAACATAGAAAAGCTTGTTCTCCTTGAACGATTTGGCAACTTCTTCAATACCTGCGATAACCTCTTTCTTAGCGTGCATTGCCTTGATGTTATTACGCTTGAAGTCAGCGATATGTTCTGGTCTAGCGGTATCACAATAGAACTTAATGTTTCCGTACTTTTCGATGAACTCTTTCGCACGCTCTACCCACCAGTCGATGTGCTTATACTGTTCAGCTATACCATCTACAATGTACGCTACACCATCATCGGTTTCGCCAATAATCACAATAGAGCCGAAGTGATCATATCCCCAGTCGACCCCCGCGTAATATCTTGCGATGTTATTAGGTGGGTTATCCACGATATGAATGTTCTTGTCAAAGTCTGCATAGATTGCACCTTCTGCTACAGTCCATTTTCCTTCTATATCCCGTGAGTAGAACTTACCGCTCGGTGTCGCTGCCTTAATAGACCGCTTATAACGTTCTGACAAAAATGTATTGTCGTCTAGTTTAAAGTGAAAGTTGATAATCATATCGTCATCAGAATCTATATAGTCCTGTTTAAGCCAGTGGTTCGGGTTATCCGGGTTAGTATCGAACACTATCCTAGCACCCTCACCAGAACACCTAGAAATGATTTCTTTGAACACTTGCTCATTGGCTAGTGACGCTTCGTTTATATAAGCGCCATAAGCGGTGAAACCCCTAGCTCGTTTTAAACCACTGATTGAGCCTGTATAAACTTGAACAACTTTCACGCCTTTAAATACGAATGAGCCATGCTTATCATACTTAGGCTCGAACTCATACTTGTTGTATAGTTCTTGTAGTACGTTATTTTGAATTGATGTTGATGACGTGCCAGCTAATATATACATCGGCTCGTCTACACCTTGTTCATCAGCTATCCGTCTTACACGTAACAGTTCACTGATAAAGGCATCATTATTAACTACCGTCTTACCAGCACGTTTAGCACCATGTAACCCACAAATGAAAAAATCGTCATTCCAAATGCGATCTAACACTTGTAACTGTTTAGGTGTGTATAAATCACTAATCGCCATCTCGCACCTCGTCTTTCAACATAGAAATGAAGTCGGCAATCTTGTCGTCTTGTTGTTCGTTACCGCCAATCTGTGATTGTAGTTTCTCAATTTCAAGGTTTAGTTTCTTGAGTTCGACATTAGTTGGGTAGCGTTTCAACAATTCTTTACTTGCACTAATCACGTCTTTAGTAGTCGGTTTGTTCTCCAGTGTTTCTACCTTACCAGTCAGTGGGTTAATAGTTTGCTGTTCCTCTGTGAACTCTAGCCTAATAATCGATGTTAGTACCTGTAAGACCTCATCAGCGGTTGCTATCTTATGGCTTTCGATTTGTTTAAACCGCTCTGCTATATATTCCTTAATTGTAGTGTTTTGTAGTAATTTGCTTGCGTTGGTATTTGCATACTTCTTGCTATACCCAGCTTCAATTGCTGACTGTGTCGCATTGCCTGTGATGATGTACTCATCAGCGAATTTCTTTTGTTTCGGTGTTAAATTTGCGATTTTCCATCACCCCTTTCATTTCTTATAAATAATAAATAGCTGACCTTTTCACATCATCAAATTCCAATAACATCAAGCCATCTTCTGAAGTCACATATCCCATTCGCTTGTCATAGCTAGATGGTTTCGATGGGCTCATCACTTGATAGTGTGTGATACCAGCATTGCTTAATGTTCGCTCGTGGTGTAAATGTCCTGTAACCAAGTATCTGCTTTCAGCTTGACCCCATTCTTTGGCGTACTCTGATACAATCACTTCAATGATTTTATTACTTGCTTTTCTTTTATCGCCGTGGTGCATAAAGATAGCGTGATTATTTAACCAAGCGTGTTTAAACTCCGTAATAGCATCATCAACATTTAAATCGGGATAAGTAGCTTTGATAATTTGCATCAGCATATAATCGTTCGATGGTGCATGATTCCCAGGAAGGTAAGTTAGTTTTACATTTGGACAATACTGTAACGCTGTTTCGATAATCGCTTTTAGAAACTTAGTCGCATCACTCACAGCTTTCTCAAAGTCCACAGTGTCGATGTAAGTACCTCTTTCTGTCGTGCCTTGTAGGTTATCGACATGGATATAATCTCCACCAACAATGATTAAAATTTCCTCGTATGTGTTTTCGATGATATCCACAATTCTAGCTAGCAAGTAGCTATAATCTTCAAAGGTGTTTAAACCAAAGTGCATGTCGTAAAATGGCAAGCATAGATATTGTTCTGGCACTTCGTCTGCTAATAACTCGATTGTTACTGGCGCAACATCCTTAATGATTTCAGCTACACGATCTAAAGTGAGCTGTTTTGATTTCGGTTTAGCTGTTAGTTTCGATTGATAGTTCCAATACTTATCCCCTGAGCCATTAGTCATAGACCATTCATTGGATGTGATTGTGTTGATTTCAAACTCATCGGCGTTGATGCCGTGTAACTCTAATAACTCGTCTTGCGTAAAGGTGCGTTTCTCATCTAATCGCTTGCGGATGAAACTGGAAATTGTGCCATCGGCTTTTTTAGTTTTCTTGTCGATTTCCGATGAACCGTTAGCGCTCTGTTGCTTGATACCATCGTAGTAGTCTGAATGCCTAGCAATCATGCGCACTTGGTCATAGCCTAAATTCAACGTGTCGGCAATCTCTTGCCACGATAAGCCATCTTCTTTTAAGTCTTTGATAGCTTCGCCATATTTTTCTTTGTCTGTCACTTTTTCACCACCATAAAAAAAGCCACCGGTTAAGGTGACTTGATGTTATTTTTATTGCTCAAAACTACCAACCGCAAGTAGACCACTAGTGATTTTAATATATCTACTTTGCAAGCATGCTATTTTAAGCGATTGGTACTTTTCAATAAAGCAAGGTTAGTCAGTTGATGATTAAATGTATAATGTATTTGAGCTGACTGTGCCTTGCTAATGATACTAGATAGCCTTGCAACTATCATGGTGGCTCGTCCACTTAGTACCTGTTATATATCCACAGGATGAACCTGCGTTTGCTTTAACATATTTCCGTACGATAAAGACTTTCCACTAAGGAGGTGGCTATGTGTTTAAGTGGCTTTGCCACAATAACATTATCTCACTTACTTTACGGACATACCATGACATCAACTGACATCTTTTAAAACATTTTGAAATGCCAACAAAGCTTCGCCATGAATGCGATGTAAGTGTCTTTCTGTGTATCCTAATATGTCTGAAATCTCACAGAATGATAAGCCATTGATGTAATGCTCTCTGAGTATTACCCTGTGTCGCTCGTCTTCCAGTTGATTGATATGATTACCCATCGTGATTTTAAAGTCCACTAGTTCATCAATCTTTAGATCAATATCACTAGACTTATCAGCTAACTTAATCAACTTATCTTCACTGGTATTCCGCTTGGTAGTCGCCACTGGCTCATTGGAGTAGTCTGTCGCTTTGAGTAGCGTTGACTTAACACTTTCGTGTTCCCGTATCAACGAATTGATTTCTGCATCTAAGAACGCAATTTTCTGTAATAAGTATTTAGCTTCACTCATTTAGTCCCTCCACTTGTTCCATACATTATTCGTTCATTATTTTGCTAATCATCATATTCAACTCTTACCAATTGGTCTATGTCATATACTTCATGAACTTCAAAACTATGTTTACCATGCCAATTATTTCTTTGTCTTTCTTCATGTTCATCGCACACCTTTTGAGCTTTATTAAATTCTGTGAAAACCCCCATCACAGATGTTTTCTCTCCACAATCAATACAACCTACATCGACTGCAACATATAATTTATACATATTTATTCCCTCCGCTTATTCCGTTCTCTTGCCTGTTGGTGTTCTTCAATCGTATCTTCAATCACGACCATCATTATTCCAATGAACGATCCGACCACTACAATCAGTGAGAATGCACCTATGCCTAATAACAGTTGAGTTAGTATATCCATCTATTCCACCAACTCTGCCAATTTGTCTGGTTGATACCCACTCCAGCTTTCATCGCCAGCAACAACTACTGGCAATTCTTGGTAACCCATTTCAATCACTTCATTTCGTGCATCCTCGTCTAAGTCAGTACGCTTTTCTTCGTAGGGAATACCTTTAGATTCAAGCCACTTCTTCGTGAATACACATTTCCCACACGCTGTTTTGCTGTATACGGTTACTTTATTCATAATTAAATTCCTCTCCAAAAATTTTCTTAATTTCAATTTCAACAATTTCAGTCTTTATATCTTTGTGTATCTTACCCGTCAAATGTTGCTCGTTTTTAGCTTCGATATTTTGGTAGGTATGTTTACCTTCGTTGGTAGTTACAATAGCGTCATACATCATTGTTTCACTTCCTGTCTGCTTTTAAACAACTCTTTAAATATCGCTTCAAGCACGTCTACCACGATGCTATTTCCTGATTGATGATACAATGTACCGTTTAAATAACTTTGTCGTCTTGGGTGTGCTTTTTCAGCGTTATCAAAATCTTCATCACTGAAGCCCATCAATCGCCAGCATTCACGCTCTGTTAGCAAGCGATACTGACCGTTCCCAATGCTGACAATACCACTGTTAGGGCATCGCATTTGCTTAGTAGTAATCGTCCACACATAATCTTTTATAGGCTTCAAGGTCCTTGTACCTGTTGCGTTGATCTTTGCTAACATGCTAGGTTGTGTGATTGTGTACCTATCATCAACATCCTCTTCTAGAAATCCACTAATATCCCGCATCTTCTTAAATTCTAAATTATCGAAATTAAAGTATTCGCCACCTAAAATACTAACTGTAAATATTCGTTCTCTAGCCTGTGGAATACCAAAATTTCTTGCATCCAAAACCTCAAAACTATTGGTATACCCTAACGCTTCCATATCATGTAGATAGTGATTGAATGCAGGTATCATCTTCTTGGATAATACATTCTTTACGTTTTCCCAAATCACCACTTTCGGTTTCCAAATACCCAGATTTTCAATGATTTTAATCGTTTCAAATAACAAACTTGATCTTGTGCCGTCTTCGATATTCCCACCGTATTGTTTACCTGCAATGCTAAAATCTTGACAAGGACTACCGTGAACCAAGATGTCTGGTTGCAAGTTATATCCAACTACAGACTCTGGCTGGTATCTATTATCAAATATGGCATTATAGCTTCGGACCGCTTTCTCATTCCATTCAACATAATCAATAGACTTGTGTTTCACACCTAGGTTTATTAGTGCTTTCCTAGGCGCTCCTATACCACCGAATAATTCTAATATTTTAATCATTTTCCGTTTTCTCCACCATTTTCGTAAGTTGCCAGTAAATCGGAAATTTTAGTTGGCTCATCGTCTGTCCATTTAACTTCGGGGAAGTTGTCGTTATAAATTCTCTTAACGTAACTAATACTACACCACTTATTTCCTTGTTTTGTTGGAGGGTAACTATGAGTCCAAAGCTCACCGCTCTCATCCCTAGCTAAATAATCATAACCGTCACTTTGCAATTGTTTTAATAAATCATCATGGTAAGGATAAACATTTTCTAAATACTGACCAGCGGTTTTAGTTTTAACGCCGTCGAAAGCTTTAGCCATATCATTAAAAGCTTCTTGTGGTGTCTTTGTGTTCTTTTTGGCGTATTGAATCTCTTTCTCTTTCAAACGTCTTATGGTTTCCACACATTTTTCCAAATCTTCAACACGACTGACCTTATTCCGTCTTAAATACTTTTCAGCGTGTGACTGCATGATTGCTCGATACTGTTCGAACGGATAGGTTAGATACCATTCTTCGAAAAGGTCTATTTCTCCTTTTCGGTAATGTTCTGGTTTAATGTTGTCTGTCATACTTAATCCTCCTCAATCAATTCAATCGCTACACTTTCACTAACTCCCAATACATACATTACAGTTTTTACACCTAATTCAGTGTCAGGCACTCGCCCTTTACTCTGCCACCGTGTATACGTGGCACTCGGTACACCAATACTCCCCCCAAACTTACGCATTGATAACCCAGTTTTTGCCCGTTCCTGTTCTAGTTTAATAATTGCTTGGGTGCGTGTGCATTTATCACGTTTTACGATGTACCGATAACCGTCATGACCTTCATAGATAGCTGTGTGGGTTAGTTCTGTTACTTTCTCCCTTGGTTCAAAATAAACACCGTTTACATCAATCATAATTATTCACTCCAATTCAGATATCCGCTAACTGCCACAATTGCGTATGCTGCGAACGATGCAACTAAAATCCAGTTACCAACTGATGCCCATACAATGATGTTAATGATGTTAGATAGCACCCATAGTAGCCAACCATCAGCATTACCGTTCATTTGACGTAACTGTGCAGCAATTGCGATACCGTTTTGAACGCTATCTAGCACCACCATATTGCCATCGAAGAACTTACTTACTAACCCCATTGCCAGCGTACCGAACGCAATATATGTAACGATTTTGATTGGCTCGAACTCCGATTTGGTTACTACCTCGCCAGTTTCGTCTTTATGTTTCTTGAAATAAGGAATACCTTGTAACGCTTGTGTTAAGAAGTAAATGATATTCATTCCGACTTCAGCAAAGAAACGGTTTTGGAAACTCAAGATACCACCTAAAATGTTATTAGACATATTCAATGCGAACGTACTTGATTTTTTGTGCGCTAGTAGGATATTACCGAATAGACCAAGTAAACCCATTGCTGTGGACATCAAGTCAAACGATTGTAAGTTGTTGTAAAGCATGTTTCCCAGTAAGTAAACTGTCGCAACTACCTGTAAGCCGATGATGATTTTCTTTTTATTTGTCATTCTTCTTCTCCAATTTTTCGATACGTTTTTCTAATTCTTCAATGCGATCTAATAAGACTTTCTTTTCTAACTTTTCAATATCTGGATGCTTCATGGTTTAGTCCTCCACTCCAAAAATATATTTCTTGATACGGTCAGCGCCGATTTCGCCAGTTGCTTGGTGAGCCCTTTTCAAGCTATCAAAATAAATGACACCTTGTATCGGGTCTATGCTGTCATTCATATAATAAATTTCAAAAGCATCACCCAAAGCCATATACCAATTATCCTCCCCTTCGATAAAAGGTCTACTAAACTTCCGCAACTCCGCTTCTACTTTTAGTTTTTTCACTGCAAATTCAGCTTGTTCTTTGGTTTTGAATACGTTGTCGATTGATAATCGACCTTGGTCATATTCATTTCCTTGCCATTCCATTTCCATAACTTCTCCATCGTTATCTATATACCAATACATATCTCCAGCCTGTGGAAACTCTTGTTCCTCTTTTGCTAGTTCTTCCAATTCAGCAATACGTTCTTTTAACGCTTTAATTTCATCTTGTGTGTTCATAACTAGTCCTCCACTTCAATTGGTTCATCACCAAGCCATACTCGCACAAAGCGTCGTGTGTCTTTTGTGAACTCTGGGAACACGGTATAAAAAAATGGTTGCGTGTGATAATGATGGTTTAAATATTTATCGGCGATATCTAAGCAATCGAGGAAGTAAATCAAATCATTGTAATGTTCTCCAGCTTCTTCAACAGAGCCCTCCCAGACTTCATACTGTGCTTTTGTCATTTTCATCGTTAGTCCTCCTCTTTGTAAATGTTCCGTTGGTTGTGTTTGTAATTACTGTGAGCCACATTGATTTCGTGGATAAATTGATTCTCGGTAGTCTCACCAGCGTTTAAATGGTCTAATGCCTTACCGACTTTTCGTTCAAAGGTATCCATGCTATGTTCAATTCGTTCTTTCTTGGTAGGTTTATATCCCTGTTTATTAAATCTGATTGTCATATTAGTTCCTCCTTAAATTAAGTGGCATATATCACAAAATCACATCCGTACTTTTATTACTGCCTGTTGTAACTAATTCGATTGCATCTTCCACACTCCTAGCGATGCCTACTACTGCACCTTTAGCTTTCATTGCTTTTAAGAATGTCACTTGATCAGGTCTAACTTTCCCTATTTCTGTTTTAATTTCCACAAAACAAATCTTATTGTCTGCAAACCTAAAACCAAACAAATCACTAAATCCTTTTGGAAGTCCTGTATCGAAGTAACGGCCGTCTGCCATCCTTACTTTACCCACATTGGCTCTAAAGAATATGCCGTAATCAGAAAGTGCAACTCTAATTTTGTTTTGAATAATCGTTTCTTTGTTGCTAATGGTGAACAACTCCTTCCATTCGTGCACCACCTACAAACGTTGTTATATCAACTGTTTTGCTACCTAAAAATTGTATAGTTGCACGAATTGACCCCTATTTGTACTTCTTTCTTATATAATTATTAATTTATTTAAAAGATTATAAATATCGTGCAATTCGTGCACCCTACACAAGTAAACCCTTACTGCCACAAGGGATTTAATAGGTGCACGATTGAAATTTCGCTTTCACTTTCATGCACCTTTTTACCCCAATTCTGAAACATCATCTAAAGCACTTGTAATTTGTGTCTTTCGTAAATCGTCAAATTGCAATCCGATACCTACATAACGCAAACCACTTTTTGTTTTACTTACCCGGTAATGTTTATCGATTTCTTTGTAAAATTTCCGACTACTCATTTTTGAATATTCATTATTTTCTTTTACCCAGTCTTGGAACGTTGACCATAAATCAGACTTACGAACACTTGCATCGCTGCTTTTCACACACTTATCAGAAATGAACGCATGTACCATATCCATTTCATCACGATACGTATCACGTTGGTCTTTAACAATCTGTGGTTCTTCTAATCCGATTTCTCGCCAAGATTGATAACCTTCAACACACCAGCGGAGAATTCCGCTTAATTCGCCTTTTAGTTTTGCAGTTAGTTTCTTATCGATTTTGCTTTTAGGCACTTTGTACTCGAATGGAATTACCGCCATTCTTCGCCAGATACCGTCATCCGTTCCACTAATCACTGGTTTGTGGTTAGTTGCCATCCAAATTTTAAATTCAGGTTTAAACTCGAATTCTGAACCGTATAGGAATCTAGCGGTTACTGTATCTCCACCTGTTAGCTGTTTCACGCGGCCTTCATCTAACTTCATGCCTTTGTTAGGCTCTGTTGTCGTTACAAGTCGGGCACCTTTCAATCGTGCAATATCACTATCTGCACTTTGACTACCTACCTTACTTGCGATTGTCGAGGGTTGCATGTTCATGCTGTATGTACCAAATGCATCTTCTAATACGTTTAGAAATACAGATTTACCGTTATTACCTTCACCAAGCAAGATGAACATTACCTGTTCGCTCATGTCTGCACTCATCGAATAACCGACTGCACGTTGAACGTATGAGATTAAATCTTGGTTATTTTGAAACGTTTCTTTTAAAAAGTTATTCCAAATTGGTGCTTCTGCTTTCATGTTGTATTCTGAAAAACTGATTCTACTCATCCGTTTTGACTTGTTATGTTCCATAAGCATGCCATTATTCAAATCTATATAACCTGATTGCGTATTGAATAAGTAACCGTCTTTGTCGAATTCATCTGTTCCGATTGCCACATGATGTTGTGTATCTTTCAGCATATTTTCTTTACCGCGATATGATCGTGTGTATTTCGCATGCTTTACTAAACTTTTCTTTGCTGCTTCGACTAATTCTTTATCAGTTTCATCAGCTACAAATAAAGGCTCTTTGCCAATATTGTTTGCGATATAGTCTGCCATTTCGTAAATCTTACCCATGTTATCTTCGACCCAAGTTTTACCTGAATAGAAGAAATATTTTTTGTGAATATACGAATATAGAATATTATCGCCAAACGCACGAAGTAAACGCTGTGCATTTCCTGTATCGTCATAACTGAAATGTTTTTGTTGTAATTTTGGTTTGCCACCTGTTAAATCATTGATTTTTAAATCAAAATCTCCGACTGGTTGATACATACTAGATGCGGATACGATTGCTTTATTCATTGTGATTTGACCATAAGTT
>Ga0209066_10005452_pt1 | contig 13411 bp, 11 predicted proteins | sample All_14_2_FD_187198 | JGI IMG/M metagenome (GOLD analysis project Ga0209066, IMG submission 187198) | Freshwater microbial communities in response to fracking from Pennsylvania, USA - Allegheny Zone_MetaG_DW_15 (SPAdes) (version 2) ...
CTTGAGCGCCCGCCGAGGTCCCGCCGGCCGCTCAAGCTGCCCCGGCCACCCAGGCCGCACCGACCGGACCGGTGACGGCCGCACCCGCCGCCCAGGCCGGGCGTGCCTCAACCCAGCCCAAGGTCTTGCCTTCGTCGGCCGTGCGTTACCTGGTCGAGCCGGTGCTGACCTATCCCCGCGTCTCGCGCGAACTGGGCGAGCAAGGCGTGGTGCGCCTGAAGGTGCTGGTGGACGAGCAAGGGCGCCCCAAGGACATCGAGGTGGCCCGGTCTTCGGGTTACCCGCGCCTGGACCAGCAAGCGGTACAGGCCATGAAGAAAGCGCGCTTTCAGCCGCACCTGGAGGACGGGCAAGCCCGCTCGGTGTGGGTGCTGGCCCCCCTGACATTCAATCTGGAAGACTGACCATGACCGAACTTGTTGCTGCCGTGCCTGCGGCCCCCGAACTGGGTTTCACACACTTCATCGCACAGACCGACGTGGTGGGGCAGGGCCTGTTCGTCATCCTGGTGATCATGTCCCTGGTGTCCTGGGCCCTGATCGTGACCAAGGGCGTGGGCTTGTTCCGCCGCCAGCGTCGCAGTCAGGCCTTCCTGAGCTTTTTCTGGAACGCCACCTCGCTGGAGGCGGTGCAAAACGAGATCGCCACTCATGGGGTGAGCGAGCCCTTCGCCCACCTGACGGCCCATGCCATGCACGCCCAGGCGCACCATGCCCGTTTCGGCGCGGCCAAGCTGGAAGAGGCAGGCAGTGCGCAGGACTTCCTGACCCGCACCATCAAGAAGGTGCTCGATGAGGAAACCATGCGCATGGAAAGCGGCCTGAGCGTGCTGGCGACCATCGGGGCCACCGCCCCGTTCGTGGGTCTGTTTGGCACGGTCTGGGGCGTGTACCACGCACTGCTGGCCATCGGCGCCACTGGGGCGGGCACGCTCGACAAGGTCGCCGGCCCGGTGGGCGAGGCGCTGATCATGACGGGGGTGGGCTTGGCCGTGGCCATCCCGGCCGTGATGGGCTACAACTGGCTGGCCCGCAGCAACCGGGTCTGGGGTGCGCGTCTGGACGCTTTTGCGTTCGAATTGTTCACCTTCCTGTCGACCGGACAGACGCTCAAGACCAGTGTCGAGCACGATGCGTCGCCCACGCCCGCCTCCCCGGTGCGCGTGGTCAAGCAAGGCAACGCCGCCTGATGTCGTCTTTGGAGGATTGAGCCATGGCCTTCGCCAGTTTTGACAGCAAGAGCAGCAATGCCCCCGTGTCCGAGATCAACATGGTGCCGCTCATCGACGTGATGTTGGTGCTGCTGGTGATCTTCATCGTGACCGCGCCGCTGCTGAGCCATTCCGTGAAGCTCGACCTGCCCAAGGCCAGTGCGCAGGTGATGTCGGCCCAGGCCGAGAAGATCAACCTGTCCATCGATGCCAACGGGGTGCGGTACTGGAACGGTGCGGCCCTGAGTCGCGAGGAAGCGGCCGCGCGTTTCATGACCGAAGGCCAGAAGACGACCCAGCCCGAGATCCATCTGCGGGCCGACAAGACCGTCCCCTATGGCGCCGTGGCCGAAACCCTGGCCGATGCGGCCAAGGCCGGCTTGAGCAAGATCGGCTTTGTGACCCAGCCGGACGCACCAGCCGTTACGCCTTGACACCTGGCTGGCCTTGGGCCGGCTAGACTCCCTGCCGCACCCGGGCCTCGTGCTCACCAGGGTGACGGATCAAGACACAAAAAGGGAGTTGAAAATGGTGAATGCGGAGCAGCGTGCCCGTCGGTCGTGGGTGCGTGTCAGCGTGTGGGCAGCGGCCTTGTCCGCGTGTGTCGGGATGGCGCAGGCGCAGAGCGCGGCCAGCGATCTCAACGGGGCGATCGAAGACAACGTGCTGGCACTGATCAATGTGCAACGCGAGGTCGCCGGTCTGGCACCGGTCGTGCTGGACCTGGATCTGGACGCTGCGGCCGAAGCACACTCGCTGGACATGGCCTCCACGCCTTGTTTTCAGCATGCCAGCTGCGACGGCTCCAACTGGGCCGACCGCGTTCGCAATTACTACAGCGTGCCGACCTCGTTGGGCGAGATCATCGCCGCGGGCTACACCACGCCTGAAGCGGTGGTGGATGGCTGGATGAACAGCCCGGGCCATCGCGCCAACATCCTCGGTGACTCGTTCAAGGTGGCCGGAGTGGCCCTGGCCACGGGCGGAACCTATGGCACCTACTGGACGGTGGATTTTGGTGGCGCCCTGACCCCCGCCTCGGTGAGCCCGGTGCCGGAGCCTGCCAGCTATGTGCTCATGGGTCTGGGCCTGGCAGCACTGGGAGTGGTGCGCCGTCGTCGTTGAGCCGCTACCATGCTGGCTCATGAACACCACTGCCTCCTCTGCCACGCCTTCGGGCATCCCACCACAGGCCTTGGCGGGCCTGAAGGTCATTGAACTGGGTCAGCTGATTGCCGGCCCCTTCGCGGGCAAGACCCTGGCCGATTTCGGGGCCGAGGTCATCAAGGTCGAGCCGCCGGCGGTTGAAGGTGGGGCAGGGGGCGACCCCTTGCGCCAATGGCGCATGTTGCACAACGGCACCAGCGTATGGTGGCAGGTGCAAAGCCGCAACAAGCAAAGCGTGGTGCTGGACCTGCGCACCGATGAAGGTCGCGACACGGTGCGCCGCCTCATCGACGAGGCCGACGTGCTCATCGAGAACTTCAAGCCCGGCACGCTGGAAAAGTGGGGCATGGGCTACGAGGTGCTCAGCCGCAGCAATCCCGGCCTGATCATGTTGCGCGTCAGTGGCTATGGGCAGACCGGGCCTTACCGTGACCGCCCCGGTTTTGCCGTGGTGGCCGAGGCCATGGGCGGCATGCGCTACCTCAATGGCGAACCGGGTCGTGCGCCGGTGCGCGCGGGCGTCAGCCTGGGCGACACCTTGGCGGCGCTGCATGGTGTCATCGGCGTGCTCCTGGCCTTGCAGGCGAGGCAGGCCAGCATCAGCCGCGACGCCCCCAAGGGGTTGGGGCAGGTGGTGGACGTGGCTCTGTACGAGTCGGTGTTCAACTGCATGGAAAGCCTGCTGCCCGAGTACAGCGCCTTCGGGGCCGTGCGCCAGCCTGCGGGGTCGGCCTTGCCGGGCATCGCCCCGAGCAACGCCTACCCCTGCGTCGATGGCATGGTGGTCATCGGCGGCAATGGGGATTCGATTTTCAAGCGGCTCATGATCGCCATCGGGCGCGACGACCTGGCCACCGATCCGCAACTGACCCGCAACCCGGGCCGGGTGGCGCGCGTGGCCGAGATCGACGCCGCCATCGGCCTGTGGACTCAGGCGCGCCGGGTGGAGCAGGTGCTGGCGGTGCTCAATGCGGCCAGCGTGCCGGTGGGGCGCATCTACACCGCCGCCGACATCGCGGCCGACCCGCATTTCCAGGCGCGCGAGATGATCCTGCCAGTCACGACCCCCGATGGCCTGACCGTGCAGGTGCCGGGCATCGTGCCCAAGCTGTCGCGCACTCCGGGCGCCATCACGCGGCGCGCCCCCGAGCTTGGCGAGGACACCGAGGCGGTGCTGTCGCGGCTACAGCCCTGAAGTGAGCCTGGGGGGCAGCTCTGGGTTCAGCCGTAGTGCTGGAGCGGGTGGTAGCCGTGATCGGAGTGGACGAGCGCGTAGCGCTGCGCCTTCCAGCGCTGGGGTAGGGCCGGTTGGGGAATCAGCCCCCGTGCGCGGCGCGCCAGTGTGACGTGCGGCTGATACGGCCTTGATTCCAGCGGCAAGCCCAGGTGCGTGAGCGTCTCGCCCAGTTGTCGATGCAACGTCAGCAGGGCGGGGGGCGTGGCTTCGGGCAGCAACACGGCCACACCGTTGGGCCACACCTCCACGCGATCCAGGATCAAGGGCACAGGTGCACCGGGGGCCGGCAGGGCCTGCCGCAACGCAGGCAGCAGGGTCTGAGGCACCTGCCCGAGAAAATGCAGCGTCAGGTGCAGATCGTCCGCGCGGGTGAGGCGCGCGGCAGCAGGCCAGGTCTGCGCCTGTTGCCTGGCGAGCAGGGCGGTGCGGGTGTCGTCATCGGGCCACAGGGCCAGGAAGAGGCGCAAGGTGGGTTCTGGGGTCATGACTTGCCTTTACAGTGCCCGAAACAAAGAGAGAGGATGTGCTTGTGAAAGAAGTGTCTGCGGCCCACACCGGTCAGTTTGCCCTGTTGAAGCAGAGACGGTTTGCCCCGTTCTTTGCCACCCAGTTTCTCGGGGCCGCCAACGACAACCTCTTCAAGTTTGCCTTGACGGTGCTGGTGACCTACCAGTTGCAGGTGAACTGGCTGCCGCCGCAGATGGCCGGGCTGGTGATCGGGGCCTTGTTCATCTTGCCCTTCCTGCTGATGTCGGCGACGGCGGGCCAGTGGGCCGACAAGCATGACAAGGCGACCATCATGCGACACACCAAGCTGATGGAGGTGGTGATCATGGCCATCGCGGTGGTGGGCCTGATCGGGCAGATGGTGCCCTTGCTGCTGGTCTGCATCTTCCTGATGGGCTTGCAGTCCACCCTGTTTGGTCCGGTGAAGTACGCCTACCTGCCGCAGCACCTCAGCGAGCGCGAGCTCACCGGGGGCAACGGCCTGGTGGAGATGGGCACGTTTGTGGCCATCTTGCTGGGCAATGTGGCCGGGGGCTTGCTGATGAGCATCCCGCAGCTCGGGGTGCAGTGGGTGGCCGGTGCCTGTCTGGGTGTGGCCCTGCTGGGCTGGCTGGCGTCCATGCGCATTCCGACCTCACCGGCCTCAGACCCCGGTTTGAAGCTGAACTGGAACCCCTTCAGCGAAACCTGGCGCAACCTGCAACTGGCCCGCCAGTACCCCAGCGTGTTCCGCTCGCTGCTGGGCATTTCGTGGATGTGGTTCTTCGGCGCGGTGTTCCTGTCGCAGTTCCCCTCGTTCGCGCGCGATGTGCTGGGCGGCAATGAGCAGGTGGCCTCGCTGTTGCTGGTGGTGTTCTCGGTGGGCATCGCCGTGGGCTCGCTCTTGTGCGAGACCTTTTCGCACCGCCACGTCGAGATCGGTCTGGTGCCCATCGGTGCGCTGGGCATGACGGTGTTTGCGTTCGACCTGTACCTGGCCTCGCAGGCTGTGGTGCCCCCGGCGTCGGGGGGCTTGCTGTCGGTGGGCGAGTTCGTGGCCCAACCGGCGCACTGGCGTGTCATGGCCGACTTGGCGCTGCTGGCCTTCAGCGCGGGCTTTTACAGCGTGCCGATGTACGCGCTGATTCAGCTGCGTGCCCAGCCCAGCCACCGCGCGCGCATCATCGCGGCCAACAACATCCTCAACGCCTTGTTCATGGTCGTCAGCAGCCTGCTGGCGGGGGGCATGCTGGGGGCGGGCTTCAGCATCCCGCAGGTGTTCGGCGCGACGGCCCTGCTCAACATCGTGGTGGTGGGCTATGTGTTCTGGCTGATGCCCGAGTACATCGTGCGTCTGGTGATGCTGTTGGTGACGCGCGTGGTGTACCGCCTCAAGGTGCGCGGTGACGAGCACCTGCCCACGGAGGGCGCGGCCATCCTGGTGTGCAACCACGTCAGCTTTGTCGATGCCGTGATCCTGGGCGTTTGCAGCCCGCGCCCGATGGTGTTCCTGATGGACCACCGCATCTTCAAGACACCGGGGATCGGCTGGTTCTTCCGGGCAGTCAAGGCCATCCCGATCGCGCCGCAAAAGGAAGACCCTGAGGCCTATGAGCAGGCGTTTGAGCGGGCGCGGCAGGTGTTGCGCGATGGCGATCTGCTGTGCCTGTTCCCGGAAGGGGCCATCACGAAGGATGGTCGCATGCAGCCCTTCAAGGCCGGCATCATGAAGATCCTGGCGTCAGACCCGGTGCCGGTGATCCCGGCGGCGCTGCACAACCTGTGGGGTTCGACTTTCTCGCGCATTGACGGCGCGGCGATGGCGCGTCCGCTGCGCCGCGGGCTGTTCAACCGCATTGGCCTGGTGGTGGGCGAGCCGATCGCGCCTGAGGTGGTCACGCCCGAGACCCTTCAGGTGCGGGTGCAGGGCCTGCTGGACGAGCCCAGCCCCTGAATCGGAACGGGGTGAATGGCAAAATCGCAGCACCCTCTGACATCGCACGCCAGACTTGATGAAATCCTTGCTCTCTCCCGCCGCCTGGGCGCGCGTCATTCCCTTTGCCCTGTTCATGGCCCTGCTGGCCTTGCGGGCGAACTGGCCTGCGGGTGACGGTGGTGTGCTCGACCCACGCTGGCTCTACGGCGTGTCGGTGCTGGTGGTGGGCGGCAGCCTGGTGTACTTCTGGCGGCGCTACGGCGAGCTGGGGCGCGGCTCGGGCTTGTCGTTCTGGCATGCCTTGCTGTCGATGGCGGTGGGCGTCGTCGTGTTCGTGCTGTGGGTGTGGCTCACCGAACCGTGGATGCTGCTGGGCGAGCCCAGTGCCAGTTTTCGGCCGGTGGACGACGAAGGCCAGTTGCTGTGGGGGCTGGTGATCGTGCGCTGGATTGGCGCGGCCATGCTGGTGCCGGTGATGGAGGAGCTGTTCTGGCGCTCCTACCTGATGCGCTGGGTGGACAAGCCCGACTTTGAAGCGCAAGACCCGGGCGCGGTGACGCTGCGGGCCATGCTGCTGTCCTCGCTGGTGTTCATGCTGGCGCACAACCAGTGGCTGGCCGCCCTGGTGGCCGGCATGGTTTACGCCTGGCTGTATCGCTATACGCGTACCCTGTGGGCACCGATCCTGGCGCATGCCGTGACCAACGGCGTCCTGGGCGCGTGGGTGGTGGTGATGGGCAACTGGCAGTTCTGGTGAACCTGGCCTGGGCCTGAGCCCGGGCGGTCCAGCGTGTCACACACCGCGTGCGCGGTCGGCGGCAAACTGCTGCTGGAAGGCGGCGAAGCGGCCGGCGTCCAGCGCATCGCGCACTTCCTGCATCAGGTTCAGGTAGTAGTGCAGGTTGTGGATGGTGGTCAGCATGGGGCCGAGCATCTCGCCGCAACGGTCGAGGTGATGCAGGTAGGCGCGGCTGAAGTTCTGGCAGGTGTAGCAGCCGCAGGTCTCGTCGATCGGGCGCTCGTCGGACTTGTTGCGTGCGTTGCGCAGGCGCAGGTCGCCAAAACGGGTGAACAGGTGACCGTTGCGCGCATTGCGCGTGGGCATCACGCAGTCGAACATGTCCACGCCCGTGGCCACACCGGCCACCAGGTCTTCTGGGGTGCCCACGCCCATCAGGTAGCGGGGCTTGTTCGCGGGCAGCTTGGGCGTGATGTGGTTCATCACGCGCAGCATCTCGTCCTTGGGCTCGCCCACGCTGACGCCACCGATGGCGTAGCCCGGCAGGTTCAGGTCGACCAGGCCGGCCAGCGACGCTTCGCGCAGGTTCTCGAACATGCCGCCTTGCACGATGCCGAACAGGGCGTTGGGGTTCTCCAGGTTCGTGAATTCGGTGATGCAGCGCTTGGCCCAGCGCAGGCTCAGCTCCATCGAGGCGCGGGCTTCCTTCTCGGTGGTGATGTGGCCCAGCGACTTGTCACCCTTCCAGTACGGGGTGCACTCGTCGAACTGCATGACGATGTCCGAGTTCAGGATGGTCTGGATCTGCATGCTGATCTCGGGCGTGAGGAACAGCTTGTCGCCATTGACCGGCGAGGCAAAGCGCACGCCTTCTTCGCTGATCTTGCGCATCTCGCCCAGCGACCAGACCTGGAAGCCACCCGAGTCCGTCAGGATGGGCTTGTGCCAGTTCTCGAATTTGTGCAGCCCGCCGAACTGTTTCATGATGTCCAGCCCCGGGCGCATCCACAGGTGGAAGGTGTTGCCCAGGATGATCTGGGCACCCATCTCTTCGAGCGAGCGCGGCATCACGCCCTTGACGGTGCCGTAGGTGCCCACGGGCATGAAGATGGGGGTCTGGATGACACCGTGGTTGAGGGTGAGGCGGCCGCGGCGGGCTTCGCCTTCGGTTTTGAGCAGTTCGAAATTCAGCATGGGGACGGATCTTGTGAGGGATGTCGCGCGCAACAGGCCTCAGGCCTTGGCGGTCGCGGGGCGACGGGCATTCAGGTGTTCCAGCAGGCGCTCGCTGCGGAAAGGCTTGGCCAGCACGGCCAGCCCCGATTCATCAAAGCGGGCCAGTTCGGTCGGGTTGGTGTCGCCCGAGATGATGAGGGTCTTCAAAGGCTTGGCCGGTTGATCGTGCGCGCGCAGTTGCAGGCTCACGTGTTGCGCCAGGTGCAGGCCGTCCATGCCAGGCAGGCGGTAGTCGGTGATCAGGGTGTCGGGCAGCTGCTCGGCGTCAACGTGGGTCAGCAGGTGAGGCAACTCGTCGAGCAGGGCTTCCCCATCGGACCAGGTGCGCACATGGGCGCCCCAGCTGTGCAGCATCTCGCCCAGGGCGCGGCGCAGCAGCACATCGTCTTCGACCAGCCAGATCACCCGATCCGAGAGGGGATGAGCCACGCCTTGCTGGACCTGGGTCTGCGGCGGCGTCACAAGGTTGAGTGGCAACTCGATGGCGAAACAGGAGCCTTTGCCGGGCACCGAGTGGACGCTGATTTGCTCACCCAGGATGGAGGCGGTGCGCCGCACGATGGCCAGGCCCAGGCCGATGCCACGGGTGCGGTCACGGGCGCTGTTGCCCACCTGGTAGAACTCGTCGAAGATGCGCTCGCGCTGCTCCGGGGCGATGCCGATGCCGGTGTCCCAGACCTCGATGCGCAGGCGGTGCTTGCCGCGCCGACGGGCGGCCACCAACACGCCGCCGCGCTCGGTGTAGCGGATGGCATTGGCCACCAGGTTGCGCAGCACGCTGTGCAAGAGCATGGGGTCGGTCAGCACCATCAGCTGCTTGCCATCGTTGCGCTTGGGCAGCCGAAAGCGCAGGTCCAGGCCCTTGGCCGCCGCCGCGCTGGCTTCGTGGATGTTCACTTCCTGGAACACGTCCTGCATGCGCACCGACTGGAACTCGGGCTTGACGGCGCCGGCGTCCAGTCGGGAAATGTCCAGCAGCCCCACCAGCAGCGATTCCATCGAGGTGACCGCCTCGTCGAGCATGTTGGTCAGGTCCTTGACCTCAGGCTCGGTGGCCTGTTTGCGCAGCAGGCTCACCAGCAGGCCGATGGCGGCCGTGGGCTGACGCAGGTCGTGACTGGCCGCTGCCAGGAAACGGGTCTTGGATTCGTTGGCGACTTCGAGGGCGCGGGTGCGGTCGGCCACGCGCTCTTCAAGGGTGATGTTCATGCGCTCGGACAGGTTCATCGCTTCGATGAACTTGCTCATCAAGGTCAGGGCAAAACCCAGGAAGATGATGGGCGCGAAATAAGGGGTCCAGTAGAGGTCGGTGACGTCGAGGTAGGGCGTCAGGAACAGGTAGTCGTGGGCCATGCTGACCAGGGTGCCCAGCGGGCCCAGGGTCATGGCCGAGGCTTCCATCCAGTGGCGGGTCCAGGCCGTCTGGATGATTTTGTAGACCACCAGCACGCCGCCGGCCATCATCAGCGGGTAGGCGATCAGGCGCAGGACGTCCAGGTAGGGCGTGCCCATCGCGAACAGGCCCATCAAGGGCACGCCGAAGCCCACCATGCGCAGCGGGTGAATCAGGCTTCGGATGCGCGTGTTGGAGTAGGCCAGCCCGAACATGACCTGGAAGTAGGTGGTCACGGAGTGCGTCGAGAAGAACAGCCAGTCGACCACGTGTGTAGGCCAGCTGATGGTCTCGATGAAGTACAGGCCGTTGCGCCCGCACATGATGAGCATCATCCAGCCGAAGTAGGCAAAGATCACGTCACGCGGGCGGGCCCGCCAGGCGAACAGCACGAACAGGGCCATGCCGGCCACGCTCATGTTGAGCATCTGCGGCAGGTCGACGGTCAACAGCGTGGTGCGGTCGAAGTCGTCGCGCATCTCGCTCAGGACACCCAGCTCCAGCGGGGCGATGCCGGGCTTGCGGAAGGGGTTCATCCGCACGTCGATGGCAATGTCGTTGTGACCGGCGTGCAGGACGGTGACGGGCAGCTCGGTGAGGTAGGGCAGGGGGGCCATGCTGGTGATGGCCTCGCCTTCCATGTGCCGCGTCGACAGAACCTGTCCGTTGACGGTGATGCGGTGGTTGCCGGGCAGGCGATCGACGCGCAAGGCCCAGGGCGCGTCGGGCACCGCGGGCAGCGTCAGTTGGGTACGGTAGCAATACACCGCAGGAGGGTGGATGCCCAGCTGTCGCCAGTCATCGGGCAGCGTCACGCCTCGGCCCAGACGCTGCTCCGAGCACGCACCCGGCGCGAGGGTGACGGCATCGATCACCAGCTTGGGTGAGGCCGCGACCGCCCCTGCCAACCACAGCAGGCACCAGCAGGCCAGGCGCAGCAGTGTCTTCATGGCGTGCGACGCTCGATCAGCATGGCGTCGCCATAGCTGAAGAAACGGTAGCCCTGCGCGATCGCGTGCTGGTAGAGCGACCGGATGTGCTCGTAACCGGCCAGGGCGCTCACCAGCATCATCAAGGTGCTCTTGGGCAGGTGAAAGTTGGTGATCAGCAGGTCCACCACCTTGAACTGGAAGCCCGGGGTGATGAAGATGTCGGTGTCGCGGCTACCCGCTTCCAGGATCTGCCCGGCGGGGGCATGCAGCGCAGCCGACTCCAGCGCCCGCAGGGTGGTGGTGCCGACCGACACGACACGACCTCCCGCCGCCTTCGTGGCTTCGATGGCGGCCACGGTGCTGGCCGGCACTTCGAACCACTCGCTGTGCATCTTGTGTTCGGCCAGGTTGTCGGTGCGCACCGGTTGGAATGTGCCCGCGCCCACATGCAGGGTCACTTCGGTGGTGCGCACGCCGCGCTGGCGCAGGGCATCCAGCAGCGCCTCATCGAAATGCAGGGCCGCGGTCGGCGCGGCCACCGCGCCGGGGGCCTTGGCGAACACCGTCTGGTAGCGGCGCACATCATCGGCTTCGTCGGCGTGGGTGATGTAGGGGGGCAGGGGCACGTGGCCGTGCTGCTCCAACAGCTCGAACGGGTCGCCGGAGAGTTTCAGGTGGAACAGCCCGCCGTCCGGCCCGCTGCGGCCCAGCACCTCGGCATCAAAGGCGTCGGCAAAGCGCACGACGCTGCCCGCCTTGGGCGATTTGCTGGCACGCATATGCGCCAGCACCTCGTGGTTGGGCAGCACGCGCTCGACCAGGGCCTCGACCGCGCCGCCGGACTGCTTGGCGCCGTACAGCCGTGCCTTGATGACGCGGGTGTTGTTGAAGACCAGCAGGTCCCCAGGCTGGAGCAGCGAGGGCAGGTCGCGGAACACGCGGTCGACGGGCGTGACGCCACGGCCATCGAGCAGGCGCGAGGCGCTGCGCTCGGCAGCGGGATGCTGGGCGATCAACTCGGGCGGCAGCTCGAAGTCGAAATCGCTGAGGGTGTAGCCGGAAGCAGAAGCGGTCATGCCATTGAGGGACGGACGGGTCCCGTGCCAAGGAAACCCGCTATTGTCCTTCATCTGACCTTCGTCAGCGTATCGTGCTGAGCGGTCGGCACGCTCAGACAAGGGGGCGATGGTGTGCCGGGGCGGGCACAATGGCGATCGCTCATCCATTCGACGATCACAGCGTGGCACACGAGGCGGCGGCCCCATCTCCTTCATCTTCGGCACGTGGCCAGAACGGCACGGGCAAGCCCGCGGCCGCCGACAAGCGCTCTCCGCCGCAGAAGGCCATGGAGCGCCTGGGTTTGACGCGTGACATCGACCTGGCCCTGCACCTGCCGCTGCGCTACGAGGATGAAACCCGCCTGACCCTGCTGCGCGAGGCGCGCGATGGCGAAACCGTGCAGGTGGAAGGCGTGGTGCGCGACAACCGCATCGAGGCCCGCGGGCGCCGCCAACTCATCGTGCGCCTGCACGATGGCTCGGGCGAGGTGCTGCTGCGCTTCCTGAACTTTTACGGCTCGCAGCAAAAGAGCTGGGGCGCCGGCGTGCGCTTGCGGGTGCGGGGCGAGTTGCGCAATGGCTTCTTCGGCCGCGAGATGGTCCACCCCCAGGTGCGGATCGTTCAGGAAGGCGCGCCCCTGGCCCAGGCCCTCACGCCGGTCTACCCGACCACGGCCGGCCTGCCGCAGGCCTACCTGCGCAAGGCGGTGGCCGCCGGCCTGGCGCGGGCACCGCTGGACGAACTGATCCCGCCCACCCTGCTGCCGCCGCGCCTGCCCACGCTGCGCGAGTCGCTGCATTTCCTGCACCACCCCAGCCCGGACACCTCGCTGGTCGCGCTGGAAGATCACAGCCACCCGGCCTGGCAGCGCCTGAAGTTCGAGGAGCTGCTGGCGCAGCAGGTTTCGCAAATGCAGGCCCGTGCCGAGCGGGCCCACCTGAAAGCACCGGTGCTCCAAGCGCACGCCCAGGGGCTGCCTGAGCGCCTGCTGGCCGTGCTGCCTTTTCAGCTGACGGGCGCGCAGCAGCGGGTGTGCGCCGAGATTGCCGCCGACCTGGCCCGCCCCGTGCCCATGCACCGCCTGCTGCAAGGCGATGTGGGCTCGGGCAAGACCGTGGTGGCCGCCCTGGCTGCCGCGGTAGCCATGGACGCGGGCTGGCAGTGCGCCCTGATGGCCCCCACCGAGATCCTGGCCGAGCAGCATTTCCGCAAGCTGGTGGACTGGCTGGCGCCGCTGGGCATCAAAGTCGCCTGGCTGACCGGCAGCCTCAAGGCCAAGGTCAAGCGTGAACAGCTCGCCGCCGTTGCATCGGGCGAGGCGCAGTTGGTGGTGGGCACCCATGCGGTCATCCAGGATCAGGTCGAGTTTGCGAAACTGGGGCTGGCCTTGATCGACGAACAGCACCGTTTCGGCGTGGCCCAGCGCCTGCAGTTGCGCAGCAAGCTGCAGAGCCGCGATCTGGAGCCGCACCTGCTGATGATGAGCGCCACGCCCATCCCCCGTACCCTGGCGATGACCTACCTGGCCGACCTGGAGGTCAGCACCATTGACGAGCTGCCGCCAGGCCGCACACCCATCGTCACCCGCGTCTTTGCCGACAGCCGGCGCGAGGACGTCATCGAGCGCATCCGCGACGAGGTCGCCAAAGGCAGCCAGGTGTACTGGGTCTGCCCGCTGATCGACGAAACCGAAGACAGCGACCAGGCGGCCGATGAGGTGGCCGGCCGCGACAGCAACAAACGTCCGCCGTTGGACCTGAGCAACGTCACCCAGACCCATCAGGAGCTGAGCGAAGCCTTGCCGGGTTTCGGGGTGGGCCTGCTGCATGGGCGTTTGCCAACGGCAGAGAAAGCTGACGTGATGGCGAGGTTCTCCTCGGGCGAGCTGTCGGTGCTGGTGGCCACCACCGTGATCGAGGTGGGCGTGGACGTGCCCAACGCCAGCCTGATGGTGATCGAGCACGCCGAGCGTTTCGGCCTGAGCCAGCTGCACCAGCTACGCGGGCGGGTGGGGCG
>Ga0209066_10005453_pt1 | contig 13410 bp, 13 predicted proteins | sample All_14_2_FD_187198 | JGI IMG/M metagenome (GOLD analysis project Ga0209066, IMG submission 187198) | Freshwater microbial communities in response to fracking from Pennsylvania, USA - Allegheny Zone_MetaG_DW_15 (SPAdes) (version 2) ...
GCTGCTGGCCCTGGCCTATGGCCTGCTCGCCCGATGGCAGCTTGGCCGGGGGCAGGCGATGCCGGTTGCCGATCGGCCGCGGCGGAGCTGAGGTTTTTCCATTCAGCCTTTGAGGATCGCTGCCAGTGCAGTCACCAGTTCGGCACAGGCCGCATCGCTGCCGATACTGATGCGGAGGAACTGGTCGATCCGCGGCAGACGGAAGTGGCGGACGATGATTCCCCGCTCCCGCAGGCTCATGCTCAGCGCCGCCGCATCGTGGGCCGGGTGGCGGACGAAGATGAAATTGGCCTGTGACGGCAGCACCTCGAAGCCCAGGGCCTGCAGGCCGCTGGTCATTTCCTGCCGGGTATGGATGACCTTGTGCCTCGTCTCTTCGAAATAGTCCCGATCGTCGATGGCCGCGACGGCCCCGACGATGGCCAGCCGATCGAGGGGATAGGAGTTGAAACTGTCCTTGACCCGCTCGAGGCCCTCGATCAGTTCCCGCTGGCCCATCGCGAATCCGACCCGGAGTCCGGCCAGGGACCGTGATTTCGACAGGGTGTGGATGACCAGCAGGTTGGGATAATCGGCGATCAGACCGACGGCGCTTTCTCCGCCGAAATCGATGTAGGCCTCGTCGACGGCGATGACTGAATCGGGGTTGGCGGCGAGGATCCGCTCGATCGCCGCCAGCGGCAGGCCGAGGCCGGTCGGGGCATTGGGGTTGGCGAAGATGATGCCGCCGTTGTCCCGCCGGTAATCGTCGGGATCGATGGTGAAATCGTCCGTCAGTGGCACCAGTTCATGGCGGATCTGGTAGAGACCGCAGTATACCGGGTAGAAGCTGTAGGTGATGTCCGGAAAGAGCAGCGGTTTTTCGTGCTTGAGCAGGCCGAGGAAGGTGTGGGCGAGGATCTCGTCGGAGCCGTTGCCGACGCAGACCTGGTCGAGCGCCAGACCGTGGTAGCGGGCGATCGCCTTCTTGAGGGCGACGGCTTCAGGGTCGGGATAGAGGCGCAGGCTGTCGCTGGTGGCGGCTTGGATCGCGGCGATGGCCTTAGGCGACGGGCCATAGGGGTTCTCGTTGGTATTGAGTTTGACCAGGCGATCGGCCTTCGGTTGTTCGCCGGGCACATAGGGTTTGAGATCGCGGAGGATCGGATTCCAGAAACGGCTCATGATGCTCTGTCCTTTTTTATCTCTTCGGGTTGGTCGATCAGCTGCTATTTGTTCGATATCGCAGCGATTGTCAATCGTATTCGAGTCCGGGTGGGGGGACGTTCACGGTATCCGGCCAAAGGTGGATAAGGCTTGCGGGGGCGATGGCGGCGCGTTATGGTTATGTGCAAATATCTGTTATCGTTGATGCCTTCGACGGGCGTCAGAGTGGACAGATCACTTCAAGTCTATCATCATACAAGGGAGCCGAATATGAAAAAGGTGACGATAATCGGTTGTGGATCATACATGGATGCTGGATACGGTTGCCCGGGCGAATGGCGTTGTCTCAAGGCGGCGGCCATGGGGGACGGCAAGTTCGGCGAACCGAAGGCGGTGGTATCCTTCGTCAAGTGCGAGTGTCCCGGCCGGACCCTGGTGCCGAATACCGGCATGACGATGAAGCTGTCGGAGATCAAGCCGGACGAGATCTACCTCAGTTCCTGCATGGTCAACGCCAGGCCGGGCTGCCCCTACACCACCCCGGAAGAGAAGGCGCAGATGATCGCCGAAAAGACCGGCACCACGGTCATCCTCGGCACCCACGATTATCACTGATCGCGCCGGAGTTTCCCGGATTCGGCAGAACAATCCGGGAAACTCCGGCGCTCGTGGGTCCCGGCGCACATTTCGCCGCCGCTGCAGGACGTAAGACTCTATCTACTCCCGGTGCAGGGTGTTCTTCATCCAGCGGATGACGGCGGACAGATAATTCTTGCCGGTCTTTTCGACCTCTTTTTCAAACCACCCCAGTTCCGAAAAAAGAGAGAGGTTCCAGAGCGAGCCGCCGAGTCCTTCATGAAGCAGGATCAGTTCCGCGTGCTGGATGGTATGGATGGTGTCCGAGTGGTCGCTGCGGGTAAAGATGGTGATATTGCCGTCCTGCGAGGCGGCAACGGCGATCGAGCCTGGCTGGTCGAAGGCGAACTGGGCGGCAGACTGGTGCCGGGTGCCGCTGAGGCTCGAATAGGGGATGGTCTTGTCGCCAGCGCCCTCGAAAGGCTCAACAATCTGCAGGCTGGAGGAAGAGGCCTTGATGTTCTGGGCTCTGATCTTGGCACCAAAGCAGTAGACATAACGATCGAAGTTCATCACCAGGGCGCCGTCGACGGCGGTGAGCCGGGCGATACGGCTGATCTGCTGCTGCACCTGCTGCCAGGCCTTGACCCAATCCTTCTGATGCGGCAGGTTCAAGTCCTCGATAAGATTGAGGACTTGATCGATGGTGGTGCTGTCTGAAGGCGGCTGTGCCTGCCTCAAATCCATATCGAGGAAATTGGCGCCGCCGGTGTACTTGATCGGCAGTTTGATCGACTGCACCCAGCTCTTGTTATCGGGAACGACGAGGATGATGCCGCCCTTGCCGTGCGCCCGCGTCTGCTGGACGATCTTCAGGATCGCATTGTAGCGCAGGAGGTTGAGGAGCTTGATGTCATTGGTGTGGGCCTGGGCCGCTATCCTGGGCATCAGAGTCTGGAATATGCTGCGGGGGTCGATGAAAACGGCCTGGTTGCCGGTCAGGGCGGCGATGCTCTTGCCGCTGTACATGATGAGAACCCGCCCCGGCCCGAGGATCTGAATCCAGAAATCCGGTTTGATCGGTTCATGCGAGCTCGGGGTGAAGCCCCATATTTTCAGCGTTCCATTCTGATCCGGCCAGATGCCGATATCCGCCCTCGGGTTCTCCAGGGCTGGTCCCAGTTTCACCAGTGTTTTCGATGAAAAATCGAGAGGGTTGTCAAAGTGGAAGGTGTCCGAAGTATGCTCCGATTGTTTGAGCATGATCGAGGCCACGACCGGGGCCCCCTCCTCGGTGGCGAAGCTTGCCCAGTAGGCGACGTCGATGATCAGGGCCAGATGTTCGGGGGAGGGGATATTGCCCTTGAGAAAAACGGCGCTGAATTCCGAGCCGGTCGTCGAGGTTTCCTGCGGCCGGGTTATCCTTTCCCAGAGCCGGTTGATGAACTGCTGGTCGAGCTGGAACGCTGATGAGTGCATGCAACAAAAATTCCTGATTGGAGCAGGCGGAAGGCGGCAGTTGATCCAATCTCATCCCCTTGCTCGATGATAATCCTTTACTATACACGAGGGTGGGAGTACATGCATTCCCAATATCGTGAAAATAAGAGAATTATTGAGAGAATACTAGGGAATCGGCATTCTCCCGGGTCAGGTCGGATTGCGGATGTGGCTGGATGGAGGCCGTTGTGGATAGTAACCGGGGAGAGAAAATGAGACACCGATGACCAGCGCAGTAAACAATCTTATAGCGTAACTTTATTTTTTTCTTGCAAATATTGAGAAATTGGGAAGAGCTTAGCAGGTCAACAGATCTTTGCCGCAGGCAATAGCCAAACGGCAGGATGAATATTTCTCAAAGGTTTATTAATCAATTGGGAGGTTGTGTATGCAGGGCTGTGTGAGAGCAAAAACCGGATATGTTCGTGTTGCGGTCATGTCTGCCTTCTGGCTGGCGATCCTCTTTCTGCAGGGAGGATATTGGGTGGAGGCGGCAGTCGGGCAGACGGTGGGTGAAGAAACGTACGATGCTACAGTAATACCGGACCGTTTGCCGGAAACTGATGGACAGGAATCGCTGTCGGGGAATCCCGGGAAGGTGAATCCAGCGGGGGAGCAGGGCAACGTACCTTGGGAAGGTGCGGAAGACGACGAGTTATTACCAGGCGAAAATGGGCATGCAGGCTCCGTTGCCATTGCGATGAAGGGTGGTGCGGTAAGAGCCGGTAACCCCTCATCCATGCATGAGGAACCGCCAAGTCCACCGCCTGACAAGGCAATGCCGACGATCAATGAACACACCCTCCTGGCGGCGAATACCTCGACCGATGATAAAGCATCTGGAAAAGGCGGTTCCGCTCCCGCGCCCAAAACCACCAAAGAGAGTTCGGTAAGCACTCCGGTTCTGGTCGGAGTCGGGGTTGCCATTGCCGTCGGAGCTGCCGTTGCCGCCGGCGGGAGTTCCGGTTCTGATTCCGACAGTCCAGCGGCGACGACTCCAACGACAACTTCCGGCGATACCTCGTCCGGCAATACTGAGGTCATCAATCTTGCTGATCTGGTGCGGATCGGCGATGACACTGACTATAACAGCAACCATCCGGATAAGTTCAAACAGAGCAGGCCGAGCGGGCTGAGCTGGACGGATACCTTCACAGTCAATAACGTCAACACTGTCACGTCGGCAAAGTTCAAATATACCGTCGCTGCTTCAAAGGTGGCGAATCCGGTCTACATCAACGGCAAACTGGCGGGAAAACTGTGCAATCCCGGTAATACCGCCTGGAATGTGGAGGCATGTTCACTGAACGTCCTGGGCTATATACATTCCGGTTCGAATGAAATCAAGATCAAGTGTGCCATCGATGAACACGACTCGGCCACTCCGTATGATGACGTGGAAATCTATAACCTGCGGATCGAATTAAACCATTGATGGAAAACACTGACCGGCAGGAACGTTTCGATGGGTGAATATTCGACCGTGGGCGGGGTGAGCACCCGCGGCTCCCACCGGCACAGGCTGAACCGGGGGCCAGGCAGGGTCTTGCCGCTTCGCTATCTGGTTACAGGGAGGAAAACCGTTTCGTAGAGTTTTCTGTATCCCACATGACTGCTTTCATCGAGCCACCTCTCGTAGGTGGCTCGATATCTGGCACTCGGTCGCTGCTCGATCAGGACATGGTTGATGTCCTCGATCACTTTTCTCCCCCACTCGGTCTTCGAACAGGCGACATAGCTGAACCATGATTCGGGGTTTCCCTGGTTCTCTTCAATATCGATAGTTATGATATGGTCACGGATACCCAGTCTTTCCGCCTGGTACATGGCCTCTTCCGGCAGGCCTATCAATCCGTCGAGCCGGTCGAGTTTCAACATTTCGAAGAAATGGAGAGATAGTTCCTGTCCTTCAAAGGCGAAAATGTTCTGTTTCGTTCCATACCGGTTGAGAACCTCGTCGACAAATTTGCCGTACGAGCGGTTTTCCCCTCGGCCAATGATCAACTTTTTGGATTTCAAGATGTCTTCCAGTTTCACGTTCTTGGTGTTGCCGAAGGAGGGCCATTTGGATTTATCGATGATCAGCACCGTCGGATAGGTGAAAAAACTGGGGATGGAGAAATACATGAATTTCTCGCGTTCAGGGGTTTTGTACAGGCCGACATTGCAGACCTGGTGCCCCTTCTCGAACTCGTGATAGTGGCGACTGATATTGGCGACAGTCCGGCTATGGGTGTATTGCGGCAGGTGATCGATGATAATGTCGGTGACCTGGTCTTCGTAGCCCTGTCCTTTGTACTGGCCTTCGTGAATGAAAAAGGGTGGGGAGGTTGCTTCCAGCCAATTGATCGAGTCTTTGGCATCAGAAGGGAGAGATGAGGACAATATAGCGATCCCAACAACAAGAAGTACCCGAAAATGTCTGACAAATAAAGACATGGCACCCCCTCAGCACGGCTCTTCGATCTTTTGTCCAGGTTAAGGAAAATGGTGGCCTGGTACGGTTTCGTGTAGTGCGTTGAACACGATCTTGGCGAGTTGTTCCATGGTAAAAGGCTTACTGATGAATCCTCGGGCTCCCAGGCGCTGGGTCGCCTTGACTTCCGTATCCCGTGAGAAACCGCTCGAAACAATAGCCTTCTGACCGGGTGAGACAGCAATGATCTTTTCGTATGTTTCCCGCCCATTCATCCCCGGTCCCATAATCATATCGAGGACTATCAGATCGAATGGTGATTTCTGCACGCGAGAAACCGCCTCTTCGCCTGACGCTACGGCCGAGGTCCTGTAGCCCAGGCTCGTAAGGATCTCGATGGCTATATCCCGTTGTTGCTGCTCATCATCGACCACGAGAATGGCTTGTCCGGTCCCTCGATACGTGGAGAGGTCGGCAGTTACCTTTTGTATTGTATGCTGAGCCTTCGTCCTTGGAAAGTGAAGTTCAAAGGTCGTGCCGTTTTTATCACTGGTGACGGTCACGGCTCCGTCATGGTCCTTCATGGTGTTCCATACAACGGCAAGTCCCAGCCCGGTTCCGCTGCGGCCCATGGTTTTCTTGGTATAAAAAGGTTCGAAAATATGTTTGAGATCCTTGTCCTGGATACCGGGCCCATTGTCTCTGACGATTATGACCGCATATTCGCCGGCGGCTAAGGACGATCCTTCATCTGGCGCAACGGTGATGAAACGGTTGGCAGCGGCGATGGTGATCGTTCCCTTGCCGTTGATGGCTTCGGATGCATTGGTGACGAGATTCATCAGGCATTTCTTGACGTGTACCGGCGAACATGAGATCCGGTGGATATCGGTAGATAAATTTGTAATAACGGATAATTGTGGATTGAAAGCAGTAAGTTGAGAGAATTCCGGTGAATCGAGATACTCACGGATCAAGGATGTTGGGTCGATAACCACCTTGACGGCGGCAACGCCCCGGGCGACAGTGAGAAGATCCGAAACCACCTCAGCTGCCTGCAGACCGGATTTGCGTATGGCCTGGAGCGGACGGCGGAACGGACTGTCTTCGGGGAGGTCGATCAGCATCAGCTCAGGGTAGTTGATCACCCCCGATAAAATATTGTTGAGATCGTGGGCGACACCTCCTGCCATCAGTCCTATCGCCTTCATTTTCTGTGCGCGTCGCAGTTGTTCTTCCAAGGCATGACGATCACTGATATCGATGGCGATGAACCGGGTGCCGATTGCTATTTCGTCCTGGAGAATTGGAGATGATCGGAGAAGGACGGGAAATGCCCCCCCTTCTCTGCAGACAAGGCGGAATTCTTTCAGCCCAGGATCATCTCCACGAAGTGATGCTTCAAAATAGCTGACAGCCTGCTGCTGTAATCCGGGAATGACAAAACCGAACCAGGTCACCGGTCGTACTTGATGCTCAGAAAGCCCGAGGCGATGCATCGCTATCTGGTTGGCGAAAATAATTTCCCCAGAATAGTCGGCCTCCCAAACCATTTCCGGGAGGAGATTGACCAGATCGTGAAATCGCCGCTCGCTTTCCTGCAGGTTCCTGGTACGCTCGGAAATCTGTTGTTCAAGATATTTCCTGTTTGAATAAAGATAAAAGAAGAAAACTATGGTTATCATGATAAATAGAAGGAAAATCATGATATTTGTGAGCGGGTAGATCACTCTGACAAATTTTTCGCCGTCGATTCTGCCTATTTTCTGGCCATTGAAGATGATGTCGGCGGAAATGTGTTTCGTCCAGATGAGTCTCAGGTTGAGGAGTATCTGCTCAAATCTGGGGAGAACTGGGCTGGTGAGGTGTGTGAAAGGTTCGCCATCCGATTGGGTAACAGTGAGATATTTATAAGAATTGACCTGCATCGCGAGTTGCAGGTAAGGATTTGCTCCGGCGGGATTTACCGCCCAGACGTCATCCGCAATAATGGTGGAGTGAATTTTGAACTGCCTGATATCATAGTCATATTCATTTTTTATATAGACTGCGGCAACACCAATGAAGGTGACGATGAAGATGGTGAAACACAGAAGGAGCTTAGAGTTGAAACGTATCAAGGCCATTTCTCTGAATCAATTGCTGGTTTGACATGCGTGGCGATTTGAAATGAGCATTATGCTGTGACTGATCAATATAACTGATGGAGAAACCAGGAAAAATGTGCAAGATATGTGAGGAGAGCAAGAGGAGCCCCCTCAGATATCTTGGCGGATTCTTGTCCGGGGGCTCCTGCCTTAACCTAAACACAGGCAGGAGTAATGCTATCAGATCTTCTTCAGGACGTCAGTCTTTTTCGTATTCTTCACCAAATCGACCGTGATCTTGCTGAGTCATGCCGGCAGGCCCGGTGTCCGTATTGCCAAGGTTCTCTTCATTACGCCCCCTATCTCCGTAAACCACGGGGCGGTCCCGAGAAAATCCCCGAAGAATATCTGTTCCGATTCAGCCTGTGTTGCAGCCGGGAAGGCTGCCGGCGCCGGGTGTTGCCACCCTCCTGTCTGTTCATGGGCCGGCGGGTGTACTGGCAGGCCGTGATCCTGGTTGTCATGACCCTGCGGCAGGCGAGGGTCCACGGAATCGGGGCGAATCGGTTGATGCGAATGTTCTCCATTCCCCGCAAGACCATCGTTCGCTGGATCAGCTATTTCCGCAGTGAATTTGCGGCGGGCAGCGAGTGGCAGCGGCTACGCGGCCGGGTGGATGCCACGATCGGCAATACGGACTTGCCCGGTGGTCTGGTCGAGCATTTTCTTGCTTGTTGTGGTTCTGCCGCCGGCGGCCTGGTGGCCTGCCTGCAGTTTTTGGCTACGGGTCAGGTATCGTGAGGACGGGTTTGCGGCACGCAAAAGATGGGGAATAGCCGGAATATGAGGATTTCGAGTATAAACCGGTTCCAGCGCAAACACCTGATTTCCACCAAGGAGCCGTGTCATGAACAACAAGATCACCAATTGGAGCCAACTGCGGTTCTCCGTTATCGGCGGGTTACTGGCAAGACCGCCGGAACCGGGGAAACTGGGCGAGGAGATCAAACGCCTCGCCGGCCGCTGCTATCGTCATCCGCAGAAGGATGAGTGGGTGAGCTTCGGCGCCTCGACCATCGAGCGTTGGTACTACCGGGCTTTGAAATCCGTCGATCCGGTGGGCGCTCTTGACCGCAAGGTTCGCGCCGATGCGGGCAAGGCCCAGGCGATGAGCGCCGGACTGCTGGCGGCGCTCGGCGAGCAGTATCGCAACTTTCCGCACTGGAGCTACCAGTTGCACGCCGACAACCTGGCGGCACTGGTTGACATGCAGCCGGAACTGGGCGAGGCGCCGTCCTATTCGACCGTGCGCCGACGGATGAAGGCGCGGGGCTGGACCAAGAAGCGGCGGCCGAAGACACCGGGGCAACGTCGTGCTGCCGAGCGTCTCGAACACCGCGAAGTGCGCAGCTATGAAGCCGCCCATGTCCATGCCCTGTGGCACCTTGATTTTCACTCCGGCAGCCGGCGGATTGTCGATAGTCAGGGCGTCTGGCATACCGCCAAAGCACTCTGCGTCATCGACGACTGTTCCCGGCTCTGCTGCCATATCCAGTGGTACCTTGATGAAACCGCCGAATCGCTTATCCACGGTCTGACGCAGGCCTTTCACAAGCGAGGCCTGCCGCGCAGCCTGATGACCGACAACGGCGCCGCCATGATTGCCGGCGAGACGAAAAACGGTCTGCTGCAAATGGGGATCGAGCACCTTACCACCTTGCCCTACAGTCCCTATCAAAACGGCAAACAGGAGAGCTTCTGGGGCCAGCTCGAAGGACGGTTGATCGCCATGCTTTCCGGTGCTTCTCTGAGCCTGGAGTTCCTCAACAGGGCGACCCAGGCCTGGGTGGAGATGGAGTATAACCGGTCGCACCACGCAGAAATCGCCTCTTCTCCCCTCGACCGGCTGCTTCAGGGACCGGACGTCTCCCGACCCGCTCCCGCCGCCGATATCCTGCGGCTGGCCTTCACCGTCCGGGAGACCCGAGTGCAAAGGAAAAGCGACGGCACCCTGCAGATAAGCGGTGTCCGCTTCGAGGTCCCCGCCAGATTTCGTCATCTCGATCGTTTGCATGTCCGTTTTCCGAGTTGGGACCTCAGCCAGGCCTATCTGGTCGATGAGCGCACCGGCCTTCTCCTGGCCACCATCCACCCCTTGGATAAAGTCAAAAACAATCAAGGCAAACGCCGCGTTATCTCGTCGGTCCCGAATCCTGCCCTCACACCTGTGGATAGCGATCCGGCCGCTCCCCTGTTAAGCAAACTGCTCAACGACTATGCGGCAACCGGTCTGCCCGCCGCCTATATCCCCAAAGATGAAGACAAGTGAGGACGGAAATGGATGACAAAAAACTTTTAGCCCTGTTCGGGCTGAAATGGAATCCCTTCCAGGCGGATTTGCCGGTTGACTCGCTGTGGTTGCCGCCGGCAATGGATTCTTTTTTCTTCCGGCTCGAGAATCTGGTCATGGACGGCGGCTTTGCCCTTATCTCCGGCGAACCCGGACTCGGCAAATCGAAATCCCTGCAACTCATTACCCATCGCCTCCGCCGGCTCGACAATGTGGTCATCGGGGTGATGGGGCGGCCCCAGAGCAGTCTCGGCGATTTCTACCGGGAAATGGGCGATATCTTCGGCGTCAACCTCTCACCCGCCAATCGCTACGGCGGCTTCAAATCCCTGCGCGAACGGTGGCAAAAGCACACCCGGGACATCCTCTGCAAACCGGTACTGCTGATCGACGAAGCCCAGGAAATGCTCTCCGTCTGCCTCAACGAACTGCGTTTGCTCGGCAGCGCCAACTTCGACTCCCAGTGCCTGCTCACCACCGTCCTCTGCGGCGACACCCGCCTGCCGGAACGTTTCCGCGCCGAAGCACTGGTCTCATTGGGCAGCAGGATCAAGCTTCGTCTGACCCTCGAAGCATACGATCGGACGATCCTCCTCGAATATCTCGAGCATAGTCTCGAACAAGCCGGCGCCCTCCATCTCATGACCGCGGGACTCATGGAAACCCTTGTCGACCACGCCGCGGGAAATCTCCGGGTCCTCAACAATATGGCGGCGGAACTCTTGATCAGCGGCGCGCAAAAAGAACTGAATCAGCTTGATGAAAAACTCTTCCTCGAGGTGTTCTCCCGCCAGCCGCTTAAGAAAAAACGCAGGAATGCACAACCACTACCGGCGTGATAAACACGCCAATGAAATTCTACAGAGGTTCGGTGAAACGGAGGCGGGCTCTGCTGAGGAGCAACCCGGCGAGGGATAGCCGAATGGGCGGCGAATAGTCGTCGAAAACAAGGGAGCCTTCGGGCTCCCTCTTCTTTTTCCGCCGGTCGCGCTTCCGGCTATTTGTTGCCCCCATGCCTTAAAAAACCTTGGGGTCCGGGGCAAAGCCCCGGTCGTCAGCTCGATCAACCACAAACCATCAACGTGCCGGAAAAAATGCCCATCATTTTGCGTGATCGAGCTCAATAAGGCGGGGCATCTCCGCCCCGTGCCGTCTTGAGAATGCTGAAATAGGTGCAGCCGTTGAAGGCGAACAGGCCGGGAAGGTATTTATGAAACTGGTAAAAAATGTCGGCATACTGGTCGGCTGTCGTAGCAAGCGCCAGTTCTCCGTTTGTTCGATACTGTGAACGGTTGGTGGTAAAGTGTTTCCTGACTTCGTCGGGTGTCCCGAGCTGCAACAGGTCGTTCCAGTCCTGCCCCTGGTCACAAAGAATAACCTCGGCATCGGGGTAGGCGGTTTTCCATTTCCTGCAGGCCCGGCGTCCTGCCTCGTCGGGGTCGAAAGCGAGTATCTTTTTCGGGAAGGCCGATAAATCAACCTTTGCCGGATCTTGTCCCGCTGCAAGTACGGCAATCGCCTGGTGGCCGATCTCGATCAATGACAGTGCATTGATGATCCCTTCCGTTATCCATGTCGGTTGGCTGGGGTCATAGGCAAGTCCGGGATGTTGCCAGAACCTGCCGGACGTGCTGCCTATATTGTGGGTTTTGCCGTCACCGGCAAGAGGGTTGAACAACCTCCCGTTCATCACCTCTTTGTCCTTTCCGTCCGTGCCGACAGGAAACATTACTGCTCCTGATCCCGAGTTCCGCACATTTTTAAAATATCGGAATTGAAGCCCTTCAACGGTTGCTTCGCTCAATCCTCTTGACAGGAGATATTCACGGGCCGGGCGCTGTGGATCTGCCTTCGTTGCTGGAAAGTCGTGCTCTATGTTTCGGCGGATTTCAGGGAACAGGTCCATAGTCTTTGTTCTGCTTCCACATTGAGACAGTCGGTTGCAATTGATAGCCATTGGGCCGTTGACATAAGCCCACGCGGTCCGGTCGCCACATGCTGGACAGGTCAAGTTTTGAATGGTGGTTCCGTTGGACTTGGTTTTTTCGGTCCAATACGGTGACTGTTGAAGAGCTTCAAGAAGTCTTTTGCCTAGCGTCATTTTTCCCCCCTTCTCTTAACGTTGGTTGTTACGCGTAAGAAATGGGATAGTGGGCAGGGAATTTTATAGCACTCTGTGGGACTTGAACCGCAAACAGCACCTCTTGCACAGAACCGCTTGACTGCTTTTTTTAATTCTGAAAGTGTGGCTTCTCTGGCCCAATGGCGGAGACGATACATAAACAAAGGGCATCCGTTGGTTTCGCACCAGTGAACTTCGTATTCATCATTCCGGCAGCATCTCCAAAGACAGAAATAATGGATGGAGCGTACTGCTTGCAATTTCGTAATGGTTGGCTGCGCTGATTTTTTATTGCTCATCGTGGGCAGCCTCCTTTTCCATTTGTTCAAAACAATCGAATAATTCGATAAGACAAGAAGCGAAATTATTAGTTAGCCTATCCGCCTCCATCCTTTCCTTTTGGCTCGCTATCAGGTTGGTTATCGGGATGGCGTTGGAACATGGGTACCTGGCGCGAAGGCATGACGTTGAAACTCCAAGTCCGTAAAAAAAACCGAGGTTTTCTAAGTCCTCTTCCATCGCACCAATGTTTTTCTCAAAACGTTCGGATGCCGCGTTTGAGTAATTGGCCAGAAGTGCAGAGGGTTTTTTACCCTGGCTGTCTGGTCGATAGAAAGCTTGTGCTTGTTCTGGTGTAAGATCGTGATTGGCAACATCTTCCAAGAAAACTCGGAGTGCGTCTATCGCCTGAATCAACTCATCATGGTTTTTTCTGATCTCTTCCAGGTGTGGACGATGGGCGAAAGCGGAGAGATAATGGGCAATTCTTGTGACGGCCTGCTCTCTGACTTCCCACAACATATAACCAAGTGTCCGATGTTCGTCGGCGGTCATTATGGTCATGCTGTAACCTCCTGTGATACGAGGTCAGCAATCCATTTTTGAATATCCGATGATTTCCAGCGGACAGACCTTGACCCAAGGCGGACAGGTTGGGGAAATTTTCCTTCTTTTAGCAGGGTGTAGACCTTAGACTTCTTGATACCGATTGCGGTTTCAACGTCTTCCAGGCGCAACAATTGTTCTCGTTCCATAATTTCACCTCTCTTTAATTGGTAGGTAAGTACTGCAATGAACTTACCCGGACGCTAACCTAGCGAGATGTGAAATAGTGGTATTTACCAAACAAAAAAGGCGAATGCCAAATTGACATCCACCTGAAATATAAAAGGAAAATTAAATTTAATGGTGCCAACTAATTAATTATTGGCTG